>Ga0123355_10004516_pt1 | contig 20241 bp, 19 predicted proteins | sample TergutEmb28metaG_3_FD_89872 | JGI IMG/M metagenome (GOLD analysis project Ga0123355, IMG submission 89872) | Embiratermes neotenicus P1 segment gut microbial communities from Petit-Saut dam, French Guiana - Emb289 P1 | ecosystem: Host-associated > Arthropoda: Insects > Digestive system > Gut ...
ATCTGAGTATTTTACGGAAATTAGAGTTTTACTACACCGTTTTCATTTCCGCGAGGGAAATGTCGTGCCGGGGTGGATTTCAAAGGGGCTTTTTCAGCAGCCTCAGTCAAGCTCGGGATGACGAAATACAGCTACTCTGCCATCTTAAACCCGATGCCCCATACGGTTTTAATGTACTCTGTATCAGGTGAAATTGCATTAAGTTTTCCACGCAGTTTACTGATATGCACATTGATAGTGTTATCATCACCCATAAACTCGTCACCCCATACGCTTTCGTATATATTGTTTTTGGTGAAAACTTTGCTGGGATGCGACATCATAAGACGCATGATTTCAAACTCACGCTTGGAAAGCTCCGCCTTTTTGCCATCCACAAGTACATCAAATGCGTCTATGTCAAGGACAAGGTCCTTATAATTGATTTGTGTCGATTGCGGCGCCTCTGAAGCTTCCGACATTTGCGGCGCGGACTTGCGAAGCTGTACTTCTATCCTTGCAAGCAGTTCATCATTGTCAAAGGGTTTTGCGATATAGTCATCCGCTCCCGCACGCAACAACTGGGTCGTTGTTTCCTTATCTGTCCGTGCAGTTATGACGATTACAGGAGTAGATAGATTAGTACGAAGTTCCGCCAACACTTCTTCGCCTGTTTTGCCGGGCAACATTAAGTCGAGCAGAATCAGGGAAAAGCCACCTTGTGGCAAGATGAGTAACGCTTCCGTTCCCGAATAAGCAGCAACGGGTGCATAGCCATTTTGCGTTAGTAGCTCACAAAGCATTTGATTTATGTGAATATCATCTTCTATTATCAGAATTTTGTCCATGTTTTCCTGCCCTTCGTGCATATATATGCTATTCTTCTCATCACTTTGTGAGTATACCACACTTTTTAGAAAAAACATCAAAAACACTTGATATTTTGGCGATTTGATGTAATAATGACGTGGGATTATGTACGCACTGTGGTGTGATTTGATTAGTTCCGGAAAGGTAAGGAGATATATGAGCAAATTTACAATTTTGGTAGACACAAGTTACGATTTACCGCAGGAGTTTGTGGACGAGAATAATCTACAAATTATTCCGATTCCATTTCACCTCAATGATGTAACCCATGTAAACGGTCGTTGGCAAGAAATTTCTGATACTGATTTCTACAAAGCACTAGGTGATGGTGGAAAATCAGGTACAACCTTAATTAATCCTGAAACTTTTACACAGGCTTTTACTGAGTATGCGAAAAATGATGAAGAGGTTCTCGTTATTTTGTTAAGTAGTTCACTCTCAGGCACAGCGCAAAATGCTTTTATGGCGCTTGATGATGTAAAGGAAACCTATCCTGACTGTAAAATTCATATCGTCGACAGCTTAAATGCTGCAGGCGGTGTTGGACTTCTTACTGCATTGGCAGTTAAAAAGCGCGCAGAAGGTCTTTCTGCAGCAGACACTGCCAAGTGGCTTGACGAGAACAAACATAAATGTCTGTCATTGTTCACAGTTGATGACTTGATGTACTTACATCGTGGCGGACGCTTGGGCAAACTTCAAGCTGTCGCCGGTTCTATCATTGGCATTAAGCCACTACTAAACGTTCATCCTGACGGTTCACTTAAACTAAAGGACAAAGCACGTGGGCGCAAGGCTGCACTAGAAGCTTTGGTAGGTCAAATGACCAGAACTCTTAACCCCGACACAAAGAAGTTAGACACAGTTGTTATCAGCCACTCTAGTTGTCTTGATGATGCTAACACAGTCGCTGAGCTAGTTAAATCGAAAGTCGATGTTGACAACCTCTATGTATGCATGATGGGCCCTGTTATCGGCGCACATGTAGGTCCGGGCTGTATTGCATTATTCTTTGAATCTGATATGACTAGAGAAGCATATGAGGAGAAGTTCTATAGCAAGTAATATGCGAAGACAATAATTTAGCAACGGGCGCCAGTAGGTGTCCGTTGTTTTTTGACTCTTAAACCATTGTAATATAGACGCATAGACTTAGAGCATGATATAATTCACATAGTTGTTGGCTAAAGGAGCGTTTCTTAATGAAGATTTTCAGTCGTATTATTGCGTTAATGATTATAGCTCTCATAGTTGCAGGCTGTGCTCCAATGACAGGGTCTGATTCAACTACGATTGGCACGTTAGAAGTACGTGTCTTTGGTATTGGTAGAGCAGACGCGATTTTAATCACAACCGAAAATCACGCAGTAATGATTGACACCGGAGAAAGACAACACGGTCCATATATCACTCAGTACTTACTTGAGCAAAATATAGACCGCCTTGATTATCTAATTATCACACATTTTGACAGAGATCATGTTGGTGGGGCATATGTTGTTATAGACCAGATAGATGTGGTCAATATCATAGTCCCAAATTACAGCAGAGAATCAAATCATGTTCGCAGGTTTGAAAACGCTATGGAAGAATCGCAAATTGAGCCGTTGGTCTTGACTGAAACAATTCGATTTTCGCTTGATTGTGCTGACTTTATAGTAGACCCATCAGGTTTAGAGTATTTCCACTTTGCACGTGAACAAGATGGTTATCAGGATGACGCTGCAGCGGATGAATTTGAACAGCCAACAGGGGATGATTACTCCATTATCGTCAGTGTTTCACATGGTGATAATAGTTTCTTATTCACTGGTGATGCAGTAGCAGGACGTTTACAAGAGCTTCTTGAAAATGACGTGATTATGCATGTGGACTATGATCTTATTAAAATGCCACGTCATGGGCGACATAATAGGCAAAGCGTTGAGTTTGTAAATGCAATAAAACCCCGCTATGCTGTGATAACAGGGTTTCATCCCGATTTTCATTCTAATTATTATCCGGAGCGACCCGCAGACGAGCGTATACTTGATGCCCTTGAATATGTCGGCGCGGATATTTTCTTTGCCATGAGTATTGGTGTTCTTAGCACAAGCGATGGAACAAACTTAACTGTTCAATACCGGGACTTCTTCGCTAATATGGATTAGTCTATACTTATAATTACTAACTGACAAGCTTCGCAACCACATTAATTTTGTTAAATAAGGCCTTCTTCAAGCGCTGACAGGAACGGGTACATTTCATTATAGTGTTTGTGCATAAACAATGCACTGTCCTGACGATATAGATCCTCAGCCAACTTATCGGCAATTGGAGTGAGCAACTTTTCATGGGCGCACATTACAGGTTTTATATCGATTGCAAAATCATCGCCATTACGTGCTAATGTATCGTAAGCATAGTTGCAACGATCCTGAATGGCGCATTTTTTACATGCATCATGGGGTATCGTGCCTTTATTTATGAAAAATTCCCGTTTCTTTTCATCAATGCCTTTCCACACATCCCCAATAGAAAACGCAGGGTCATCCACATAACGCGAGCCTGGAAAAATCGTACCATCAGGAGCAATAGATGGTTGGTTTTGGGACATTTTTCGGCGGTCAATATTATAATTCGCTCCCTTTACATGGGATAGAATTTTTTGATCAAATGGCGAAAGGTATACTTTTTCCTCTTTTAACATCCAATTGTAATATAGTTTTGCCATTTTTTCATATTCTTGTTTTAACACTTCAAAGTCGTCTTTAGTCCATGCTGCGTCATAATTTAGATTAATCGTTATATATTTAAACCCGCTCCGACGTAAAAACTTAACCATAGCTGTCGCCTTTTGGACAACGGTTGAATCTAAAACACTCATACCCACTGCAAACGGCTGGTATTCCAAAAGTAGTGGGATTTTGTCGGCAAGCACTCCTGATGATGGCGATCCGTCAGTGAATAAACGACAGTCATCTTGTGCAGGTCCGTCATGGGAGAATCCGATTGTCAGATTAACACTTTTCGCAAACTTCAAAAACTCCTCGTCTAGTAAAATACCATTTGTTGTCATTTTATATGAAAATTGATGACCTGTTTCTTTGCGTATTTGCTCCGCATGTTCTACTGTTTGGTAAATTACATCACGCTCAAGCATTGGCTCACCACCGTAAAATAATATACCTGTGGGCGAACCTTTTGTCACAGCATAATCCACTGCTTGTTTGGCCGTGTCTGCTGTCATACGCAAATTTCCAAAAGGAACAAAGCAATATGTACATGCAAGGTTGCATCGATTTGTTAAGTGTAGTGTAAGATTCATGACTATGAACATTCCTTTCGATTATCTCTTAGAGTATACCCTCTGCTCGAAGATTATCCAAAAGCTCTGTGACTTGAAGCCTAAGTTGCTCGTGTATATTTTGTCTGGCCTCTTCTTTTTCTTCATCAGTAAATATCGGCTCAGCATCCATATCCCAATCAAAATCTCCGATTGACTCGCCTGGATTTCTCATAAATGTAACAGATATATCAAATTGATCTGCAAAGTATTTTTGTAACTCACGCTCAATTTCTTCATGGGATATACCAGTATGAAATTCATCAGCCCAGCTCCAAGAGATTGGAAAAACTATCCCCTGCCTTGTATCCTCATTAAAAAGTGAAAGCGTAGCAGAAAAAGAAAAATCCGTCCAATCAGTACTGCCTTCGAATGTTGCTACATACTCTGACGCTGGAGGAGCAAAATAAATCCCTGCTTCAAGAAGCTCATTGCGAATAACTCCCAACGCTTCATGTTCTGTTAAATACGCTACATAAAACGGCCCGGCACCTGAACCACCCCAATGTGCGTGAACCAGCACATCATAATCGTATTCTGTTTCCTGTGTTTCACGCTCAACCACCTCTTGCTCTGTTGGATATGCAACATAATATGGCATTGAAGCTTCGCCACCTCCATGCAAATCTATTGGGTCAACTGGTACAACTGCTTCTACCTCCGTTGGATATGCAACATAAATCGGTGCTCCACCGGCACCGCCTCCGTGCAGCAAAAATCTACAACCGGTCAACATGCTCAGACCCATTGCACCTATACATGCAACTACTGCTGCACTTTTAACCCAGCGCACAGGTAGTTTTTTCAAAGAGGCGGATGATTTTGTCGCACGTGTTGGATATGCAGGCGTGCTATACTCCTCCATTGGACTTAATTCAAAATGTTCATTTTTCATATCAACAATAACCATCCTCATATTCATATTTACTAGCATATTACAACGTCTACTGATAACACTGTTTACCTGTTAAAAAAGTTGCAATATTACAACAAAAAGATCTACAAGTGAAAGTTTGTCATCAATAAATGTAATTCACATATTTTCTAAGACGATGAAAAACGTAAAAAAGTTCCTTAATTGCATTTTACTACATCATACAAAATGTCGCAAAACCCCGCCATATTTCTGATGCATATCATGGCGGAGCAGTTACTAGTCACACTAAACGTGAAGCGCGACGATAATTTTATTTTTTCATTTCTTCAATGACTTCTTGTATCGAAAGATTATTGGTGCGAGCTATTTTTGCGACATCTTCATATTCTGGCTTAGTTTTCTCCGCTCCAAATCCATATGAAATTTTTACTTTCACGTTGCCAAACTTTGTCTGCACTTCCGAGTACTTCTTGTGCATAGCATATCGGCGACTTATATACTCTCTAACCCCAAGCGTCGTTGTATGCTTAAATATCAGCGCTAGCATTATGTCTTTGTCGTCAACATGACACATGCATGTTAAACTCAAACCTGAACGACCTTTTTTCATGCCGATGGGGGTTGTATAAACATCTAATGCCCCCTCATCAAGTAGCAGTTGCTGTGCATATGCTATGGCTTCGGCAGTCATGTCATCAAGATTACATACGAGCTCTGCGACACTTTCACTGATGCCATTTTTGTCGTCAGATACTCCTATAAAGGCTCGCACACAGTTCGCTTTAGCAAAATCTTTCTTGCCCATGCCATATCCGATTCCGGATACAGTCATCATTGGCATTTTGCAATATTCACTGGAGAAATATTTTAGTATCGCAGCACCTGTCGGAGTACATAGTTCGCCTTTAGTTTCATCGCTATATATGGGCGTGCCTTTTAAAATTGTCGCAGTTGCAGGTGCAGGTACAGGTAATATCCCATGAGAACAGCGCACATATCCGCTACCTACATTTATTGGCGAACATAAAATTCTATCAGGAGCAAGCTCCTCAATTAACATACATACACCAACAATATCTGTAACTGCATCCATTTCTCCCACTTCGTGGAAATGTATTTGACTCACAGGAACTCCATGAGCACGACTTTCAGCTTCCGCAAGTAGTTTGTATACTCCACGCGCATTCTTTTTGACTTCGTCAGATATGCTCAGATGACCAATTATATGCTCAATGTCACTATAGCTACCATGACTATGGTCGTCATGTGTGTGGTCGTGGTCATGATCGCCGTGTTCGTGGTGCTTGTGATCATCATGACTATGATGGTGATGTTCGTGGTCATGATTGTGGGTGTGACCATGATGGTCGTGACTGTGGTCATGTGTGTGGTCATCATGACTGTGCGTATGTGTGCTTTCATGATGGTGTGTATGATCGTGCCCATGTTCATGGTCTTGGTGATCATGCGACACTTCTTCATGTCCGCCGACTTTTACAACAATATTTGTCCCCGAGATACCACACTTTATGCTGGGAAGAGCACTCACTGTTACATTCAGGATTCCAATTTTCCCCAATTTTTGTAAAAAGTCATAAGGGTTATCATGTAGCTCAAGCAGTGCTGCCATTAGCATATCTCCTGCTGCACCCATACCGCACTCAAAATATAATGTTTTCATATAAATGACCATACCTTTCCCCGTCATTCTGCGCGTAGTCGCAGAATCTAAAAATCTACAAACAGTTTAAATGACACAAGTCATTAGTTCGTATCCCATTACTGGTGGTTAATCATACTCGCCAGATATCCGCCACCAAAACCGTTGTCAATGTTCATGACGCATACACCGCTGGCACAAGAGTTGAGCATTGTTAAGAGCGCTGACAATCCATTGAAACTAGCTCCGTAACCACAATTAACAGGCACAGCAATAACAGGGCAATCAACCAGTCCACCCATAACACTTGGTAATGCTCCTTCCATTCCCGCTACGGCTACAACACAACGTGCTCCCATGACAATATCGAGTTTTGCAAGTAATCTGTGCAGCCCCGCAACGCCAACATCATATAACCTGACAACTTCATTACCCAAAGCTTCAGCAGTGAGTGCCGCTTCTTCTGCTACAGGTAAGTCTGTCGTTCCACCTGTGGCAACTACGACATAACCTATACCATCAGGTTTTGGCACTTCGCCAATAATTCCCACTCGTGCCAGTTCATGGTAAACCATCTTTGGATGATCTTTTGCTACTGCGTCCGCTATTTCTTTAGACATTCTGGTAATAAGGATAACGCTTTGTTTATTATTTAGCATAGATGTTGCAATACCACTGATTTGCTCAGCTGTCTTGCCCTCGCCATAGATAACTTCTGCAATGCCTGTTCTCAGCTGTCTGTGATGATCAACCGTCGCATAACCCAGTTCTTCAAAAGGTTGCATACGAAGTTTAAGCATGGCATCCTCTGCTGTCATCTCGCCATTTTGTACACTTTTCAAAATATCAATTGATTTCATTATTATGACCATTCCTTTCTTATTTAGATTCTGCGACTACGCGCAGAATGACGTTAGTTTTTTATTATCTTGTTTCTAAGTCCAATAGTACTATTGGAAAATGTGGTTTTATCTCCTCGATAATTTGCGTTCTTTTTTCAAGTGCAATCTGAATCTGGTCTTGCGGAAACTGCAACCTTGCTGCATCGCCATAAACACGAACCCTAAAATCTGAGAACCCTAAAGCAAACAATGCATCCTCTGCTTTTTCTACACATTGTAATAGCTCAGCTGTAATACGGCGACCTGTTGGTATGCGTGTCGCAAGGCATGCATATGATGGTTTATCCCATGTGAAGAGCCCTGCTTCTTTTGACAGGTGGCGTACATTATCTTTTGTAAGTCCACACTCACGTAAGGGCGAGCGTACATTCATCTCTTCCAACGCTTTCATGCCTGGTCGATCAGATGCGTCATCAGATGCATTTGTGCCATCGATAATAACTGGATATCCATCAGCTTTCGCCCGCTCTACTAATGACCCGAATATCGCCAACTTGCAATGGTAGCAACGGTCGTCAGGATTAGCTAGAACTGTATCATTTCCCAGAACATCAAGCTCTAATACAGTCATCTTTGCTCCAATAAGATTTGCAAATTTAATTGCTTCGTTAAACTCAAACTGAGGTTGAAATGCTGCATTAACATAATACGCATGCACATCTGCACCATACCTAAGTCCTGCAAATAACAAGTAAGATGAATCTACGCCTCCCGAAAACCCAATTGCTACTTTCGGATTTTCTTTAAAAAACTGCTCTAATGTCAAAATCACCACTCCTTACGTGTTCATTAAAAAATAGAAAGTGCCAAAAAATATCCACACTACTTCTGTAGTATAAGATACCTTTTGGCATCAATTATTTACTTCGCAATTTCGCTCACAGAAACTCGCATATCTTCATGACATGCATTGTGCGAATTTTATCATTTAATAAAACTTGTGTCAATCAATCTCACGCAACTCTTTTCCTTTAGTTTTCTAACTGTGGTTTTAATTGCGCTCCGCTAAGTATCTCGATATACGACTTTGCAAAATGCGCGCCGTATCTTCTGCTGTTACACTTCCGGAAAAAAATGATTGCAGATCTTCCATTACAATATTTTCTATGGTTTCACTTCTGCGAGTTCTTAAACTTGTATTATCGATTACATACCATAATGCCGTAGCTTCTTCTTCCGTCATGGCATATATCATATTGCCAAAAGGTCCGGTGGGTTGTCGTCTTTCTTCGCCATCAATAATAATCGGTGTCATAGACTCTGCTATCAACGATTCAAGCACATCAATCCGCAAGGGTAGTCCATTATAACCGGCTACAAAACCATCAGGCATGAGAATAGACCGCACGAAACTCCAAGCTGCCTCTTGATGAGATGAACCGGCATTTATTCCAAACACTAAAGAATGACCTACAAAGAATTCATGTTGCCCCGGAATAGTCGATGGCACTCCTACAGGAATTAAACCATCTAAGCCGGCAGCAATCAGTGTATCTAGCCTTGACCCTCCACGGAGATCATTTACATTAAAAACCATTTCCATTGTTAATAGTTGATTCCCGTACAACAAATCTTCAAAAGAACTTCTAAGTCCGAACTGATCCTGCTCCGGCATTGTATAAGCAATGTTCAACAAGTCGACAAACTCTTCACTATCAAAATTAGTAACGCCATTTTCCCAATCAATGAAATCCTCGCTAAAAGAGAGCATTGATTCGAGTACAAACCAGTATCTGTGCATCCACTCATCACCAAAATTACGCGCTTCCGACTCGCTCAACCATCTGATAATATTGTCATATGTTAGCGCTCCAACTTCCGCTACTGTTTCAGACATTGCATAAAAAACGCTAATTGCGAAATAGTTTGAGATAAACTGTATTTCGCCATTGCGGTTTTCCATTCCGGTCAAAACATTTGGCAAGAAATCTTCACGACTTAGATCAGGGTCTGAGTCGATAAAGCTGTAAAGCTCAGCAAGAAATTCTGTGTCTTCCAGAGTTTCAATACTCCATCCGAAAATAATATCAGGTCCTTGACCGGTTATCATATCGAGATTAAAACGAGTTGCACCGACTTCCCAGCCATATATTGTATCATAACATCGTATTTCAATCTGATAGTCTTGATTCAGACGGTTGAAAGCAGTCACGAATCTTCGTGCATCATTTGACACCCAAACTCCGCCTAACGTTATTACAGTATACTCTTCGTCAATATCCCCTCTTGATGTGCGTGTAAGTATAAAAAATTCCGAGCTCCATCCTGCAGTATCTATACCGGAGTATATGACAAATATTTGTCCATTCGGCAACACTCCTATATATAATTCATGAGCCACACCGAGATTTGTTTCGACCCAATCAAATAAGGTCGTAGCAGTGGAAGTTGCTAACTCATAACCAATTAAGTTAACACCGTCGAAAATCAACAAGTCATGCTCGCTACTGTATCCTGCACAAAATATATTCCGAACATTCTGAGTTGAAAGACGAAATGTCTCACCAAAATCGACTGATTCAAAGTTGATTTCTCGCAAAATGCTATAATTATTATCGCATTGACTCCACACGACAACTCTGTCATCATGCAAATGTAGAATCCTGTCACCAAGATTGATTGACAACTGTTCGATATGGGTCATATCATTGCATATCAGTAACGCTTCAACTGAAACATCACCGGTCATACCGGATAATACAATATAACCTTGCTCGGAAAAAACTGCATCTATAAGCCTAAAATGTCCAAAATCAGGCTGTACTATGTGGCTTAAATCCTCGCTGGCAATTTCAACTCCTTGTTCGGTATATATTCCATAAATCAGCGTGCTTTCACCGGTGTTGGTGGTCGCTGAATAGATAATATGAATATTGCCATTGTCCGCAATTTTCAGACCGCCTATTTCGATAAAGCCTTCTGTCGTCGGGATTTGAACACTTTGTTGATTCGCTCCATCATATGTTACACTTTCTATGAATATACTCGCCTCAAAATCAGCGTACCAATAGTAAATTCGCTCACCGTGCATTTTTGCACCTTGAATATGGTATGAGTATTCTTGAATAGGAATTTGCCGTGGTAAGTATATATAGTCGGCAATAATGCGGTTATTTATATTGCCTGCCACCACAATGTCCACGCTTACATTTTCATTTACGCTTTCACTGTCATCCGTATTTCCACAAGCTGTAAGTAAAAAAGTGAGCGCTATTATGATGACTATTGTTCCGATTTTTTTCATTATGATCTTCCTTAAGAACGTAACCTACTAACTATTTCGTTTATATACTCCTGTACTGAGGCTGATTTCACTCCTGCAACAGTTACATTGCATTTATCTGTAGGTATTAGAAACTTGTGTGCAGGGCTTGATGATACCGCTGCTGTCATTGCAGGGCTTACTTCACCATACATTGAGTTTGCGAAAATTATACCCATTACGCCTATTATATAATCAGCACTTGCTGCATTATGTATAACTGCGTTTTCGCCTGTTGCACCAAAGTCAGCACCTGCTTTGAGCATGGCTGATGTCGCAATAGAGTTTGTTCCAACAGCAATAATCTCTACATTATCCAGTTCCACTTTTAGTTTTTCAATAACAGACTTCCCGATTCCTCCGCCCATTCCGTCAATTACAAGAATGTTCATACGCTACCTACTTTCCCATTTCAATTGAAAATAAGTATAGCATGCATAGAAGTACAAAACAAGGAAATGCAATGTGAAAAACCAAAAGGACTAACGCAACCGCAGTAGAATTCGACTGCTACAACGGTATGACCGCTGGATAATCGAAACAACGCTCAGAACAACTAATGTCATTCTGAGCGTCCTTGATATTCTGTTTTTCTAATTAATACTAATCTTTAAACCCTTGTGCTTCACGTTCTTTGATTGCATCTTTTCTTGAAAGATTTACGCGACCACGATCGTCGATTTCCATAACTTTAACCCAAGTCATGTCACCTTCGTTGAGTACATCTTCAATTTTTTCTACACGATGATTCTCAAGTTTTGAGATGTGAACCATACCGTCTTTGCCCGGAACAAGCTCTACGAATGCACCGATTGGAATGATTCTTACTACCTTACCGTAGTATAGTTTGCCAACTTCCGGTACGAATACGATATCGTCGATCATTTTCTTTGCTGCACGACATGCTTCGATATCGGCAGATGCAATGTAAATGCTACCGTCGTCTTCAATGTCAACCTTTGCACCTGTGTCAGCACAAATCTTCTGAATGACTTTTCCGCCTGAACCAATAACTTCTCTGATTTTGTCAGGATCAATTTGCATCATAATCATCTTAGGTGCTGTTGCAGCAAGCTCTGTACGTGGCTCAGAGATTGCAGGAAGCATGATTCCGTCAATCATTTGGATGCGTGCTTCTTTACACATGTCAAATGCTGATTTAATGATTTCCATTGTCAATCCATCATTTTTAAGATCCATTTGGATCGCTGTGATACCTTTTTTCGTTCCGCCGACTTTGAAGTCCATCTCACCATGAAAATCTTCAACGCCTTGAATATCGATAAATGTTGTCCAGTCATCTCCATCAGAAATAAGTCCGCAAGAGATACCTGCAACCGGTGCAGTAATCGGTACGCCTGCATCCATAAGTGCAAGAGTTGAACCGCAGATTGCACCTTGTGATGTTGATCCGTTTGATGAAAGTACTTCAGATACTACACGAATCGCATATGGGAACTCATCAATACTCGGAAGAACCGGCTCAAGTGCCTTTTCGGCAAGTGCTCCGTGCCCTTGCTCACGACGTGTCGTTGAGCGTGCACCACGTGCTTCGCCAACTGAGAATGACGGGAAGTTATAATGATGCATATAGCGTTTTGTTTCTTCTTCATATATTGTGTCAAGCTTTTGCACGTTAGAAACTGTACCAAGTGTTGTTATTGACAGCACTTGTGTTTGACCACGTGTATAAAGTCCTGAACCATGTACCTGTGGAAGTAAGCCAACTTCTGCAGCAAGTGGACGAATTTCATTCATTGCTCTTCCGTCTACACGCTTCCCTTGAAGTAGCCACTCTTTTACGACTTTCTTTTGGATTCTATATGTAATTTCTTCAAGCTGTGCAGCGATTTCAGGGTATTCTCCTTCAAAATCTGCAAGCATACGTTCAACTACAGCATTGTAACGTTCTTCACGAACCTTCTTATCATCTGTGTCCATTGAGTGCTTAACATCATCCATGTACTTGTCAACAATTTTGCCGAATAATTCATTATTAAATGATGCTTGTGCATACTCAAATTTAGGTTTGCCAATTTCTTCTACCATTTGGTTAATCATACCAATAACAGGTTGAATTGCGTCATGTGCTGTTTTGATCCCTTCAAGCATAACATCATCAGGAATTTCATTACCTGCAGCTTCGATCATTACAACCTTGCTTGATGTTGACGCGATTGTGCAGAACATTTCTGTAACTTCACGCTCTGCTGTTGTTGGGTTGATGATGAATTTGCCATCAATATAACCAAGTCCAACACCGCCGATTGGTCCGTTAAATGGAATGTCTGAAATTGAAATTGCTGCAGATGCACCGACCATTGCTGCGATTTCAGGTGAACAGTCGTGATCAACTGCGAGAATTGTGCAAGTTATTGCAACATCATTGCGTAAATCATCCGGGAATAGTGGGCGCATTGGTCTGTCAATCATGCGTCCTGCAAGCACTCCACGCTCGCCGGGTCTGCCTTCACGACGTAAGAATCCGCCGGGGATTCTGCCTACTGCGTATAATTTTTCTTCGAAATCAACTGATAGCGGAAAAAAGTCAATGCCGTCACGTGGGCGTGGTGATGCCGTTACCGCCACTAGGACGACTGTTTCGCCATAGCGAACAAGTATTGATGCGTTACATAGTTCTGCCAGCTTGCCTGTTTCCATTGTTAACGGGCGTCCTGCAAAATCCATACTGTACTTCTTTACGTCTGGAAATTCTCTTTTGTGGATAATCATATATTCTTTCTTCTCCTTACTTCATGACGGAAGCCGGGCTGCTGATTTTGCAGTCCGGCTCCAGTATTTTGTCTTTATTTTCTGATACCGAGTTTGGCGATACATGCTCTGTAGCGCTCTATATCTTTGTTTGCCAGATAGTCGAGTAGACTACGACGACGTCCTACCATTTTTAGAAGCCCCAGTTCACTGTGCTTGTCTTTTTTGTGAACTTTTAGATGCTCTGTGAGTTGTCTTATACGTTCTGTTAAGATTGCGATTTGTACTTCCGGTGAACCTGTGTCTGATTCGTGTGTACGGTTATTCTCAATAACCTGACCTTTTTGCTCTTTTGTAATCATTGTGATACCTTTCTTTTCTTTCAGCGACAGATGTCGCATTTTTATGTCCTATGAGCTGAGTATCGGGCGGAAAAGATACCGTTTTCGGCATTCTCCCGTAACTAAGCACATGGTACTTGACGTTATGAAAACACATAATAAGCCATAACGCACTGAGAATACTAACATAATTCCCCTTTAATGTCAATGAATTCAGCCATCAAAGTTATATAATTTCTCTTTTATCACTTATCTATCCAACTTTACAAGAACTTTACATACATTTGACCTATATATGATAGTTACATGTAGCACATATTGATAAAATGCTCTCGAAATCAAAAATATATTAAAAAGAATAGATAATAGGAGAATTTATCAAGATGAAAAAGAAAATTACCGGAATTATTGCATTTTTACTGGCAGTACTCGTTGTAGCTACAGCATGTGGCAACGGAGCAGCCAATGGCGACGGACTCTCAGGTCGAGTATCATTAAATGGTTCAACATCAGTAGAGCGTGTAATCGCAGCTTTAATGGAAGCATTCAGAGAAGAACATCCCGGCGTAACATTAACATTTGACGCAACAGGTTCAGGCGCAGGAATCACTTCTGCTACAGAAGGAACAGCTGACATTGGACTTTCAAGTCGCTATCTGCGTGATGGAGAAGATGGCGTCGACTACGTTCGCTTTGCAGTAGACGGACTCGCAGTTATTGTACACCCTGACAACCCTGTTTCAAACCTTACTTCAGAGCAAATCGCTGCAATCTACACCGGCGAAATCACAAACTGGAGTGAAGTAGGTGGCGAAGATTCACCAATCGCAGTAATCGGGCGTGAAGCCGGCTCAGGAAGTAGAGGAGCATTTGATGACATCATGGGCATCGACGGTTATGTTGTACATGACCAGGAACTTACATCAGGCGGAGCAGTTATAACAGCAGTTGCAACAAACGCTTTCGCAATCGGATACTCTTCACTCTCAGCAGTTGGCGACACAGTGCGAGTTGTTTCCGTAGACGGTGTAATGTGCACAGAAGCAACACTTCTAGACGGTTCATATCCTGTCCAACGCCCATTCATTCTAATGACACAAGCGGGCACAGAACCATCAGAAGCAACACAAGCATTCATAGACTTCATCTTAAGCGCTGAAGCTACAGAGATTATCTCAAACGCAGGTGTAGTACAAGTACGATAAGGAAACAAGTATTCATATGAAAACAAAGTATATTGTAGAAAAAACCATGTCAAGTGTGTTCTTCACACTTGGCATGGTAACAATTATTGCGGTAGTTACTATCTCCGCATATTTAATTTTAAACGGACTGCCTGCGATTCGTGAAATAGGACTCTTTGAGTTTCTATTCGGGCAAGTCTGGCGAAGCACAGGAGCTGATCCTGCTTTTGGTATTTTGCCATTTATTCTCACTTCCACATATGGGATGATAGGCGCAATTATAATTGGCGTTCCTATTGGATTAATGACTGCAATCTTTCTCGCAAAGGTTGCAAACCCACGTGTTGCTGCAGTAGTAAATACTGCAGTCGAACTGCTTGCAGGCATTCCATCTGTAGTATATGGATTTGTCGGAATGATTGTGCTTGTTCCATTTATTCAAAGCTTATTCGGACTTGCAAGTGGAGCAAATTTACTCTCGGCTATTCTGGTGCTCTCAGTAATGATTTTACCAAGTATTATCAGCGTAAGCCGTACAGCACTCGTTGCAGTGCCAAAGGACTATGAAGAAGCCAGCTACGCACTTGGAGCAACAAAGATGGAGACAATTTTCAAAGTCAGTGTGCCATCTGCAAGAAGTGGGATCACCGCCGGAGTAGTGCTTGGGGTTGGACGCGCTATCGGCGAAGCAATGGCTGTTATGATGGTCGCAGGTAATGTGTCAAACATGCCTGAGTTATTCCGCCCTGTTACTTTCTTAACCACTGCAATTACAAGAGAGCTCTCTTATGCATCAGGACTACAACGTCAAGCATTATTCAGTATCGGACTTGTACTCTTCTGTTTCATTATGCTCATTAATATAATCTTGAACTTTGCATTGAAACGAGGTCACAAATCATGAGTGGAACAAGTATGAGTAAAACGAGTATACATAGCACAAGAAAATTATCAGCAAAGCGACGATCTTACAGTATCATTCTTATGTGCTTTATTGGAATATGCGTAGCAATCGCTGTATCATTGATTGGAATATTAATTGGCTTTATTCTCTATCGTGGTCTGGGACATATCTCGTGGGAGTTTCTCACCACAGCACGTAGTGCACTTAGAGGCACAATCGGGATTTTGCCAAACATTTTATTTACGCTATATCTTATCCTAACAACACTTCTTATCGTATTACCGATTGGAATTGGAGCGGCAATATACTTAAACGAGTATGCCACAAACAAGCGCTTGGTACGAATTATTGAGTTTACTACAGAAACATTGGCAGGGATTCCCTCCATCATATACGGCTTGGTTGGATTTTTGTTGTTTGCTCAAGGACTCGGACTGCGAGTAAGTATCTTGGCAGGTGCTCTAACGCTTTCCATATTGAGCTTACCTACCATTGTTCGTACGACACAGGAAGCGCTTCGCACAGTTCCCCACTCATACCGTGAGGGCGCTTTTGCACTGGGTGCAACAAAATGGTATATGATTCGTACAATCATTCTCCCCTCAAGCATAGATGGAATTATAACAGGCGTGATCTTAGCTGTTGGGCGTATGGTCGGCGAAAGCGCAGCGCTACTCTTTACAGCAGGAACAGGCTATGCACTAGTGACAAACTACATTCAAGCACTCGGAACAAGTGGTGGTACACTCTCCGTTGCACTCTTCGTATATGCAACAGAACATGGTAACTTTGATGTTAGTTTTGCAATCGCGTCAATCTTAGTTATTATTGTACTTTTATTGAACTTTAGTGTAAAATTAATCAAGCGCAAGCTAAGAAAGGTTTAGAACAAAAAATGAGTATTATTAGCGCAAATAAATTGAGTCTATACTATGGCGATTTCCAAGCACTCAGGGACGTTGATCTGGATATCCCATCAAGAGAGATCACAGCACTTATTGGACCGTCAGGTTGTGGTAAGAGCACCTTTCTCAGAACAATCAACCGTATGAACGACCTTATTCAAGGTGTTAAAATAACAGGTGAAATCACATATCACGGAGAAGATATTTATGCTCCGCAAGTTGATGTAACTGCACTTCGCAAGAGCATAGGAATGGTATTTCAAAAGCCCAACCCGTTCCCAATGAGCATTTTCGACAATATTTCATACGGTCCAAAATTACACGACAGCTTAAGCAAGACAGATATGAATGATTTAGTCGAGCGCTCACTTCGTGGAGCAGCACTTTGGGATGAGGTTAAGGATCGCTTAAAGAAAAGCGCTCTTTCACTCTCAGGTGGTCAGCAACAGCGGCTTTGTATCGCTCGTGCCCTCAGTGTAAATCCCGACGTTCTGCTTATGGACGAGCCTACCTCCGCTCTTGATCCTGCTTCTACAATGAAGATTGAAGAGTTAATGGGACAGCTAAAAAAAGATTACACCGTAGTTATCGTCACACATAATATGCAACAAGCTGCACGTATATCTGACAGAACAGCCTTTTTCCTCACAGGAGATTTGGTGGAGTCAGGAAAAACTGACGATATGTTTACATTGCCAAAAGATAAAAGAACAGAAGATTATATCACCGGAAGATTTGGTTAAAGGAGAACTGACACTATGAATGCCAGAAAACAATTTGACGAAGAATTGCAAGCTTTATCCGATTCTTTAATTAAAATGGGAGAAACTGCAAATACAGCCATTGACCGTGCCATAACTGCCCTACTCACAAGCGATCGTGCACTTGCACAACAAGTCGTGGACGAAGATGATTTAATGGATGATATGGAACGTAGCATTGAGCAAGCCTGTTGGCGACTTTTACTAAAGCAACAACCTGTTGCAGGGGATTTGCGAAAAATCAGCACAGCGAGTAAAATGGTTTCAGATATAGAGCGTATTGGTGATGCTGCTGCAGACATTGCAGAGATTTCTTTATACTTATCCTCACCAATGTTCCCTGAAATCGAAGAGGATCTCAAAGCAATGGCAACCGCTGCAAAAGATATGGCAACATCTGCGATTCGCGCCTATGTTGAAGAGGACTTGGAACTGGCCAAGAGCACACAAGAGAAAGACGATATAGTTGATGATTATTTTCTCACAATCCGTGCTGTGCTTGGTGAAAAGATTCGAACAGACGCAAGTTTGATGAATGCTGCGCTGGATTATGTTATGATTATTAAGTATCTGGAGCGTGTCGGAGATCATGCAGAGAACATTTGCGAATGGGTGGAGTTTTACAAAACAGGCAAAAGGAAGAATTACTCAATGTAGGAAGGTACATCGAAAGTGATGGTCATATAAATGAGTGAACGTATTGTAATTGTTGAAGATGATGAAAGTATTCGCCGATTAGTGGAGGTGGCGCTATCCAGTCATGGATACACTCCAATCGGCTTTGGTTCTGCGGAGGAAGCACTTCCTGCTATGGAAAGTGCGCCTCCTGCACTCGCTATTTTCGACATTATGATGGATGGCATGGACGGAATTGAAGCGGTGCGTAAAATACGAGAGTCAAAATCTATTCGTCATATTCCTATTATCATGCTGACAGCACGCGATACTGAGCTAGACAAAGTAGTCGGACTTGACGCAGGTGCGGATGATTATATTACGAAGCCGTTTAGTGTGTTGGAACTGTGTGCACGTGTTCGCGCGCAACTTCGACGTGTATCAGAGCAAAAAAAAGAACCGGAACAAACATGGTCAGCCGGCGCACTTTCACTCAATGCGAAAACACGAGAGGTCATTGTGGCAGGAAAGCCTTTAGAACTCACTTTCAAAGAATTTGCACTATTACATATATTAATCCAGCACCAAGAACGCGCCATTGATCGTGATGAACTGCTTGCTAAAGTATGGGGTGATGATTACTATGGCGAAACTCGAACTTTAGACATACACATAGCAACAGTCCGTCAGAAGATTCGAGCAGTAGATTCAGAGCAAGAGTACATCAAGACCATCAGAGGTGTTGGTTACCGCTTTGTTGGCTGACACGAAAGGAGTGCTTCTTTTAATGAAAAAACTTTTCATCCGTGCTAAGCCTGTAGCTAAGCTTCGTGATGACATGATGAATCGCGGGCTTGTGCGTCCATACTTGAACCCTGATGATTATCCATATAAAGAGTTAAAACAAATTGCACGCAAGTTCAACGAGCTGACTGTTGAAAGTCGAGAAACATCACTGCTCAGACGTGATTTTTTTGCAAATGCAAGCCATGAGTTAAAAACACCTGTGACTGCAATTAAAGGCAGTGCCGAGCTGTTGTGCGCAGATGTGCCACTTGGCGAAGATCAGCAAAAGGAACTACTCCAACGAATCGAAATTGAAGCAGAGCGACTCCACAGTTTAATTAACGATATATTAATGATTAACCGATTAGAAAACGGCGACACAGCGGGTGAAAAAGAAGAAGTAAATATCACACAAATCATTCACTCATGTGTTGATGAACTAAAAACACAAATTGATCAAAACCAGCTTCGACTATATGTGTCAGTAGAAACTGTGACGCTCCATGCAAATCGCAGGAATGTCTACGAAATGTTTAGCAATCTTATTGTCAATGCCGTAAATTATACACGGCAAGATGGTCGCGTGGAAATTCACTTAAGCTCAAATTCTGATGAGATTCTTTTTTCCATTCGTAATGATGGAGAACCGATACCAATTGGACATCAACCAAGAATGTTCGAACGATTTTACCGTGTTGATAGCGGACGTAGTAAAGCCGTCGGCGGTACAGGGCTTGGGCTTTCAATTGTAAAACACGCTGTTGAAAGCTTGGGAGGCACGGTCAGATTAGAGAGTGATGAGAAAATTGGAGTTTTATTCACAATCACAATCCCTAATGTTTAGAAAGTTTAAGATTTTTTATTTAAGATTTTTTATATTGATAAACTTCGCTATACTTGATATACTAATTGCCACGTATGTAAATATGTGGCATTAATTGCGCTGAGGAAAGATCGCACTAGTTGGGGAGTTAGCGGTGCCCTGTAACCTGCAATCCGCTACAGCAGGAATGAATTCCGATTCCCGGACTTATGATGTGTCGCCAGCCCCTGATAAGCAGCGTTGACGAGTCGGTCTTACGCAACGTAAATTCGTGAACCATGTCAGGCGGGGAACCGAGCAGCATTAAGCGAAACCTTACGTGTGCCGTAAGGCAA
>Ga0123355_10004517_pt1 | contig 20240 bp, 8 predicted proteins | sample TergutEmb28metaG_3_FD_89872 | JGI IMG/M metagenome (GOLD analysis project Ga0123355, IMG submission 89872) | Embiratermes neotenicus P1 segment gut microbial communities from Petit-Saut dam, French Guiana - Emb289 P1 | ecosystem: Host-associated > Arthropoda: Insects > Digestive system > Gut ...
GTTTCTTGGGTTCACAAACATCCCTTAAGACGGTAAAGCGTAAAAGCCCAATTTGAATTTTCCCGCCCGGGAAAATTATTTCAAAAAAAAAAAAAAAAAAAAAAAAGGCTTCGCTTGTTATGGTATTGTCATCGGTTTACGTACTGGTGGCGATGATGTTTTGGTCACCCGTGTTCGTACACTACCTAGCGATAAGGTACTTCTGACATTATTTCTCTCAAACTTAATTCGATATCACCTGGCGTCACTAACTCGGCAATTGATTATGTTAGCTGGGAGGAAATTCAGAGATTTCGGTAAGAGCTTCAGCACCCCGAGTGATTTCTACCATCTGTACGCACGAAGACATTAATAACCACTTGAACTGTATTTATATTCTACCAGAGCCTCGCATCTTGCAAGGCATAACGTAGCATGAATAGCCATAGACATGTACTGCATTAAGCGATCGACATATTTCGTTCCGGCTTGACATGAGTTCACGAAATGGACTTCCAGGCATGTTAAGGATAATAATATGGTTACTAGACAGTGTAATCTAAAATGTAGTGTAAGGATACATGTTAACATTGTAAAGATATGTATGTAGGTAGGTACGTACGTACGTATGCGTGTGTATGTGTGTATGTATGTATGTGTATGTGTGTATGTATGTATGTATGTATGAATGTGTGTGTGTGTGTACGTATGTATGTACTACGTAGTACGTACATACGTTTGTGTGTATGTATGTGTGTATGTATGTGTGTGTATGTATGTGTGTGTATTAAGTACGTATATATGTATGTATATACTACGTAGTACGTACGTACGTACGTATGTATGTGTATATGTGTATGTGTATATGTATGTATGTATGTATGTATGTATGTATGTATGTATGTATGTATGTATGTGTGTGTATTAAGTACGTACGAGTATATATGTATGTATATACTACGTAGTACGTACGTACGTATGTATGTATATATGTGTATGTGTATATGTATGTATGTATGTGTGTGTATTAAGTACGTATATATGTATGTATATACTACGTAGTACGTACGTACGTACGTACGTATGTATGTATGTATGTATGTATGTATGTATGTATGTGTGTATGTGTATATAGTACATATATAAAAGTAATGTCTATAATTACTTATTTTAATGCTGTTACGAAATCGTAAATAATAATTAATGGCAAAAATACGCTATGTTATAACAACGTAATGGAGCTTAAACAAGCGTGAACAGCTATTTGTGATTTTTACTCCGCAGCGTGATTCCATGCTGCATCGAAACATGAACGGATGTTTCTATATAAGCTGCTGAAGTACATGTCTGGTTTTGGCGGTAAAAAACCGTGCATTGTGCAGCACATTAAGACAGTCATTATATCGAGATTTTTGCTGTCACGTTACATTCAGCTTTGTATGGACTATTCCCTAATTTGTTACATACAAAACCATAAGATTTGTCTGTTTCCATTTTGTTCCATCAAACTACTTAAACGTGTTTACGGCCTTGGAAGCACAGAAGGATGCTTTGTTGTAAGACATCACTTCATCTTACTTGGAACAAACGCATTGTAATCAGTGTTTCACCACAAACAATACATATTACGTCACCACACTAGACAACACGTGAAGTCAGATAGTTATCAGTGTATTACCCACAAAGTATTTTTGTTTTCTTTTTCCCCTGGCTCATTGCTTTCACTCTGAGCACCAACATTGCCTGGTGGAAAAGTCTCACAATAAATTTGTCCATGATGCAAACTCGTGTGTAACGGACCATAAATAAAGCGATCCACTATTACAAGTACTGGACTATACAGGTGAATGCTACATTAAGGTAAGTAGTGTGCCCCAATACTGTTGTCGGTAAGTGCTTGTTATTGATAGAGCGGTGGTGGAGAGAACTTCAGAGAGAAAGGTGTGGTCATAGGTGCATAGCCCAACAGAACTGCATATATAAATTGCTAACAAAGAAAGGAGGGCATACAGAAGCATAACAGTCAGATTTGTGTAGCCATGGGCAAACCACTCGGCCTGTACGTCACGTCACAATTACAAGAAATTATATCGATTGTACTAGTCATTTAAAACACATTTGAACTTACGGTTCTGCCACATGCCCAGCTGTTTGCCGTCATGTACAGCCTTTCAGAAAATGTTAAATTGAATTTTGTTCTTCGTATTATCATTTATTCAGTTTTTTTTAATATTTTAAGTTCTAATACAACTGTAATTATTGTTGAAGTTTATACCAAAAACATAATTCTGACAATATTCTGAATTTTCATCAACAGTGTTGGGCTTTGTTTACCTTTACGATTCGAAATTTGGAAAAATTCTAAAGCGGAAACTGGTTGTGATATGATGTGACCTCACGAACATTTTGGCTGAACCAACTTTTTCGAAAATATTTAGAGGAGACTTAATCAGTTACAAGACAAAATTCATACAGTTTTATCGATCTGTTAAGGATGTCCGTTTACTCTGGAGTCCGATATTTATATGACGTGGGTACTGTCACATGTTCAGCATAAGGAGAAATTGATGCTACGTGCATACTGTCACATGTCGAGCACAGCATGTGAAGTGAGGTGAAGTGAGGTGAAGTGTAGTGATGTGAGGTGAAATGGAGAGGCAGGAAATTTAATTGGGGTTAAGCCAAATGATATGGTAGTGAAATGTAGTTGGGCGAAGTTTAATTGAAAGGAAGTGAAGTGTCGATAAGCGTAGTGAAATGGAGTGAAGTGTAGCGAAATTCTTAGTAACAGGGTGTCTACCATTATTAGAAGATATATAGATCATATGAAGTTTGCTGCTTATATGGTTTTTTCATTTATCACATTCTTTAATACTCTTTAGGTTCCTATTTTTATCATTATATATATATGGTTGTACGTTTTATATGCTTCTGTTTAATTTTGTAAATTATGTATTTATTTGTTATGTTTATGTATTCTGATTGTTATGTTTATGTATTTTTATAGTTATGTATGTTCTGTTCTGTGTATTATGTTCCATTGTGTTGTTCTGTGTATGTTTGTGTGTAAATGTATACTGCACTACTGCCACCGGGTGTCAACCCAATTGCAGTTAACGTAACATATCATGTCACATGTCATATAATAAGAAGAAATTGTTGATAAAAGATGTAAGTATGGTGCGACTAATAATCGTCATTATATTTCTGTGCAAAGAAACCTTTCCGTTGGGCAGACATTCTTGTTATTGCTTGACATTAACAAAGGCACAAATTTGACTTTGTTGGGATGTGAGCACAGTATTCTGGCAACGAAAGTTTGAGGAAGGTTAGTGTTCGGCCAGCTAAGGCATTTTAATCACCTGTAAGTTGTAGCACCCCGTGAAATTACGTGATATAGAATTTGAATCACTGGACTGTGCTCTTCTCTTGGGTGTTTTACCTGCCGGAAAGAGAAGTATAAATTGTTCTATGTAGTCATCTGTAATCCCTTCCCTTTGAGCTTCTGTCTTCCCATCTTCTGTACTAGATGGCATGTTAGATTTCAGTATTCAACTCAATAAATTAGATGAATTTTGCCTGTGGCCATGACATAAGTATTACTTATTCTGATTGCGTGTTCATAGCCTTAGGTGTGCAGCATGCAATACATATACGCCATTTTATATTGTCATCTGTGGCCTGCCTGGCTATGTACCACATTTTTCCACATTATCTCATAAGAGGTACGACTTCCGAAAAAAAAAAAGCCTTATGGAACATAAAACGTGTGTTTTGATTTTCTCTGCAACTTTTGTCTGAAAAAAAAATCATTCTTAGAAGAACTGGGCGAAATATGATCATAAATGTATATTGGTCTTTACGTAAAGTGCCGGTTATTCCTGTCAGATTTTAATGAACCTTCAACTTCTTTGACAGATTTTCGAAAAATATTTAAATTCCAAATTTCATGAAGATCCGTCAGTTGTTCCATGCGGACGGACGGATAGACAGAGGGAAAGACAGGCAGACACACGTGACGAAGCTAATAGTCACTTTTCGCAATTCTGCAAATGCGTCTAAAAAGTAAAGTTTATCCTGTAACATTCCATGACTGCATAGTGATGAAGTAGAGCTGTAGATTTACCCATTCACAAATTCGGCGATAGAAGGGGTTGGGTTGTCAACGCCAATTCCCAGCCGCTTTTCCCCCGAGTAAGATACCATATAAGCATTGTACAGCAGGTAGGGGGGCCTCAGGGCCGGTATGGGTGGGTACGGAAGATCTCACCCCCACCCCCCGCCCCCATCAGGGTTAGAGCCCCGGGCCGTAGCTACAAGGTCTATGCTGCCCCGGCCGGCGCCAAATACGGCAATGTTCCGATTACTGTACCCGCGGATGTGAGAACAATTTGTCGGGGCAATAAAACAATTTTCTGTTCACACTGGATATGTTGTAGTCCTTGACGTTTTGTCGCAAGAGCAGAGAAATGTCCCACAATAAAAAAGATCGACAATTGTGCGCTGTCGTAAACGGTGTTGTTGGTGTCACGATCCGTGTGGCGTGGGACCTACATTACATCAGACAGTACTGTCTCCTCATGTGACACTAAGAGCAGTATACGTGTTAGTAAAAATGTGAAGATGGTTGTACGGTCAAAGTTTTTTTATTCACCAACTGATGTACAAGTGAATTGTCTTAAAAACAATTTTAAAATTTACATTAAAATTAACATTAAAACAGCACCGAAACATGTCGGAGCTTTTTTTTTTATCTCAGTAATTAACCAACTTGATACACAAAATTTTTGTTTTACAATAAGTTTATTTCGTGCCTGTACATGTTTCGAGCACATGTGCTCATCATCAGGCGGTCAAAATTGCATTACACAACCTCTGGTACCATCACCCCTATAGGTGTGATGGTACCAGAGGTTGTGTAATGCAATTTTGACCGCCTGACATAATATCAAGATGCACGGTATGAATGTGAAAAAAATGGTAGTACTGTACATAGTTAGTGCGACATTGTAGATGGAGCAAATCGGAAGATGAATGACCTAGTTCAGCGCCTAAAATTTCGATGAACTTTGCAATCTTTTTAACGTTCATGTGCTGCAACTTACATAATTTCTAATAAAATTTCCGGAACACGTACTTCTGCTGTTGCGACACACGAGTTGTGGAACACATTTCCCCGAGGCGGTCGTGGGTTGTTTGGAGTTACTGTTGGCGCCATTTGTCTGGAAAGGCTTAGTGAAGACAACGAGGCGCTTCAGTCAGGATGGCCAGCAAAATGGCCAGGATTCCAATTAGGTATAAACACTCGCCGGAATACGCAATTGCAAGGTAGGCAGTCTCGTACTTATGTAATTTTATAAGAAGTAAAATGAGTGAAGAAAATTGCATTTTTGAAAAGCGCGTCGAATTTTTTCCTTACGGGATTGAAGGCGCAATGAAACGAAATAATGGAAGAATACTGCTGGGCGATAACACAAGCGGTGGAACGGTCATGCTGCCACCGATCGGGTTCTAGACTGCTGGAATCTGGATTTCAACTGGACTCCCTTTTATATGACTGTGTAATAGACCGTGTGTTTTTTCAGTTCGTACTTGCGCCTTACCTTCTGGAACATAACGGTTGTGCAGTCGGGGAGTGTCCTTTGTAATTCCGGAACACAGGTTTCCGAGAAAGGAGACAGGAGTGTGAAATCCTACACTTTGACGTCGAGGTTGTCGATAAATAGCCTGCAGCCACTATACTGCAGCAATCTGTAGGGTGACTGTAGCGTTAGGGAAGTCAAAATACGGCGTAAGGACAGAAGAAATCCTCAGGAAGACTCAGTCTAGTTACAGGTGGCGTTCTGAAATAATATTATCGTAATTTATCAGTCAGAAATGAGCTGTTTTGGGTTATGATGCAACGAGTAGTGGCAATTTCTAACTGACGTTTCAGAACAAAATTTCGGCCCCATCCTCAGGGTTCATGAATCAGCCTATTGGCTGACACCACAGTACTGAGAAATTTCACTGCCCACTCTCTCCCTTCATATACTACGCATTGGAACTACAGGCTTTCTTTTGTATTCCCGAACATTAAGGATGGGAGCGATAAGTTGTCCCGAAAAGTCGGTAAGAAATTACCAGTACTCGCTGCGTAATAACCCAGAAGAGCGCAGTTCTCAGCCACTTCGCGGCGGAAGCCTGAAATCACGCCATTTATCACTATTTACCTTCTCGTAGAGTGTTTAAAACAAATTTGACGTTCAGGTGACCGTGCATCGTGAAAAATTCTTACGATAAAACAAACCAGATTCACTACTTTCTCAACCTTATTTTTGGATTAAAACTCTACATGTTTCGGACAGTTCCTCTATCCATTATCAGAAGTTTTTCACTGTACATATAGCAATGGTATATGTCAAACATGTTTGCTGACAGCTTGCCAGCAGGATCAGGCCAGAACTGGTTTGGTTCTACTGCAGCAGAACCAACTATTTCTGCTGCAGCAGAACCAAACCAGTTCCGTCCTGATCCTGCTCGCAAGCTGTCAGCATAACCTGTATGGCATACCATTGCTGTGTGTACAGTGAAAAACTCCTGATGGTGGACAGAGGAACTGTCCGAAATGTGTAGAGTTTTAATCCAGAAATAAATTAGAGAAATTAGTGCATCTGGTTGGTTTTATTATAAGAAGTGTTTAAAACATTAGTCGTATTATCCGATCCGACTCAGTGTTAAAGTACCACTTTCTGAATTAAATAGTACCAACTCAAATATAGAGTGTGATGAACTGCAAGTTCTGAAGTTTCCAACTCACCATTTACTGCTTCCACTTATCACATTTACACCTACGTACGAGGAAGTGGATTGGGCCCCATTCAAATTCGGTTTAACCTATGCTGTAACACCACGAGAATATTAGAGTGTGTCTTGTAAGAATTCATTATATTTGTGCTGTTTTAAATGTGTTCAGTCAGTTGGAAAAAAGCTGATATATATATATACATATATGTATATATGACAATTTAAGTAAATTCTATTTCTGTCTGTCCCAATCTATCTCTTTCTCGAAGCTCTGTATCCTGAGATTATTCCAAAAAGAAAAAAGAAAAACCCAAGAACCCGCTAGTAAAATTAAGTGTTAGCCCCCATACAGAACATGACAGTCAACGTAGGTTAAGATTTATATAACAGGTGAAGTTCAAATTCACATAAAAGGACATACGTGCAACTTGCACGAATGTGAACTGAAACCGGAGACCTTGAGGAAATCGAGAGTATTACCATTAAACTTCACTAACGGGGTCAAGGCAAGGACGAGCCATCGTCAGACACTGTCTAAACTTAACCCGGTTTACATCTCAACGAAGTTCCTGACGTTACATCGTCCGCACGTTGATGATACATGTCGGACGTTTATGAGGACGAAATTGCAAGACAAATTCAGAGATAAGCTTTTTCGTAGCACTGCTGCGTCATCCTATGGATACTTCTAATCTTTTTTAATTTCTATATTTAAAACCAGCAGCAATGCCATCTCTGAGGGCAGAGGGATAAGCAACGCTTACTTGGCAGAATTACAGCGCAGATGTAACAGAAACTGCACTAGCGCAATATTCAAAACACTCAATCAACAAAAGGCACAATGTTCTTCCTTAGATATTTATATTATGTTGTGACACTCAGTACTCCTGCATATTTCAGTCCTCAAGGGATTGCATAACACTTAACCTTTTGACGCCTAACGACGACTATACTGGTCGTACCGCACCGCTAACCTCTAAATGTTACATTTTATATATTTGTTCAACAAATATAGGTACTGAATATTTTAAACATGGTATATACTCTCCGTTTCTTCCTCTTCAGAATACAGTTTGTTTCATAAATCTAATGTATTTGGTTCCTGTATTATTCACATTTTATATACAGGTGTGCTAAAATTAAAAAAATAATTCCGGCGCCAAAAGGTTAATTACTTAAAGTTACGGGTGGTGTAAAAGAGCCAAGCATTAACAGACAATTCTTCGCAGAATTATTGAGTACGTAAGTGCAATAGAATCTTGGTACACAGTATTTCGGAGGCAGCTGACGTACTTAACGAAAGTTGCCATGGTAGCATTGCAGTAGGATGTGTCTCACGAACAAGAGAATATCTGAAAGATAATCGGGTTAATAAGAAATGGTGGACATATTTACGTATTCCAAAAAATGAAAGGAACTAAGGGATATATGTGGACGTTGACGAAGAAAGAAGAACAAGCTCTGTTAATTTTTGAAATGAAAATATTTAGAAGAATATATGGTCCTAAATATGAAAACGGAGAATGGAAAAGTCGGGCAAATCGAGAACTAGAAGAGATGAGCAAAGGAGAAAATGTAGTAACATGGAAAAAAGGGCAAAGGATAAGCTGGTTAGGTCACCTACAGAGAATGGAGGAGGATAGGATGCCCAAAAAGATCTTCACTCAAGAACTGGAAGGGACGAGAAGAAGGTGAAAATGTAGGAAAAGATGGAAAGAGAAAGTAGAAAGAGATCTTCAAGTGCTGGGAGTGAGAAGATGGAGAGAGTTGGTGGCAGATAGGGAAAAAATGGAAGTTCATTTTTCGACAGGCCAAAGCCCACAGTGGGCTGTAATGCCAATGTAAGAAGAAGAAGAAGAAGAAGAAGAAGAAGACGAAGAAGAAGAAGGGGTATATGGTGAGCTCTTTACACTTCTGAGATTTTTCGCGGCGTCATTCATTAGTGTGTTACCTAACAAACTGACACCGCACAAGATGTGAGTAGAGCTAAGAACTCATTTACTCCGCGAAGAAAACTTATAAAATCGCAAGACACATTTCAATAGTTTTTTATGCAAACTTGTTCCAGTATCTAGACATTACACCACCGAGACATCGGCCTCGAAACGAAGTTTGGTTAAATTCAGTGCATGATTAAACTGGGCACTAGATGGACTTTAGTGGTTGACTTCACGCTGAGGCAGCTTTGTCAAAGAGGTTCCACTGCAGTCTAACTAGGCCCCATTTTATGCGTATTACTGTTGGATTAAAATGTATGTTTAATTTTTAAGTGCTTTCGCAAAATTGCGAAAAGCGATTATAAGTTTCCTCGTGTCTGTCTGTCCGTCTGTTCGTCTTCATGGAACAACTTAGTTCCAATTGGACGGAGTTTCGTAAAGTTCGAAATTTGAGTATTTATCGAAAATCTGCTAAGAAAATCCAAGTTTCTTAAGAATCTGACAAGAATAACAGGTTTTTAACATAAAGACCGGTATATATTTATGATCATATGATCAGTTCTTCTTAGAATGAAAAATCTTTCAGACAAAGTTATAGAGAAAATAAAAATACGCTTTCTTATCAATAGCTTTCTTTCGAAAATCGTGCCTTTTATGAGATAATGTGGAAAAATATTGTACAGCTGGACAAGCCACAGATGGCAAGATGGGGCATGCGTTTTGCATACTACATAACTAAGGATACAAACACACACTCACAATATGCAATACTTATCGCTTTTCCACTGCAAAAATGGTGACACGAACGCGCCTCAAATGTGACGTTGTACGCATATTGCCTGTCTTTCTCTGCAACTAATGTTCGAAAAATATTTCGCTTCCGATCAATATGTAGCAATTTACGCTCGAGATGCGCGCAGAAACAAGCGTACGTCTTCATGTTCTGTCCGTTAGTGCTGTCCGACTGTGACCAAGAGTGGAATATGTTAGCAAAACGTTCAATAACAAACTAAATGCAAGTGCCTTCGGTGGTCGCGCAGTCACTATACGCGGGTAGCCAAGAGGACAAAGCGGAGAGAGCAGCTTTATTTTTGCAACATTCGTTGCTCACGTTCCAAAATCGAAGGCAAGGAAATTAATATTGAGTTTCTGCCTCATTTTTTTGTCGTCTGTGAATAAAAATCGGTAGGCGATGTGCGCAGCAAGAAGAACGGCAAATTCCCAGATATACGTCATTTTTCATCTTGCTTCTCCCGTAAATATCTCTTGCAATTCAACACAGATGTTCCACTTCAGTAAATTTATTCACATGTTATCGAAGTGGTCGTACGTAGAGTCAAAGGCGTTATGTTTTGTGACGCACCCGTCGACGACAACGACAACAAAATAATAATAATAATAATAATAATCTCTGCCGTTCCCAGGCCACCCGTCGGCCATACTAATGAGCACTGCACAAATCTTTCGTAAAGTTTTAGGGTAAATCGCTTTGGTCTCTTGTTAAGATTTAGACTTACCAGAAGACGGCCACCTAATAATTAAGAGGCGAGAATAAATCTAAAAAATAACAATAAAGTCGTAGGGAACATATAAACAGCTGCAAACAGTAACATGTTCTGATTCATATAATTCCATACACATAGAAAAAAATCCGTCGATCACAAATCAGAGGTTATATTATTAGTGTAATAAAATCGTAAATATTATTATTATTATTACTTACTGCAATTACGTTTTCACTCGGTGGCCGTAGTCCTTACACTTGTACAGACAAAACAATTAAGAATAAATACGCATAAATATAACTTATTAGTAGTTTTGGATATATGTATACTGTGAAGATGGTCCCGTTGGACCGAAACATGTTGTAATAACCCCCACACACTAACAATAAACACCTCTGAGATGTGATCGACGGTTTTTTCTATTTATTTGTTATTATAATCACAAAGGTATGAACTTATTTAAGATAATACATTTCCATTAAAGAGGCCATTGCTGTGAAACATGTATGAAACTGCAGTTTACTGTCGAATTACATACGCAAAGTAGCTAAAGTGTGGTATTCATCGACGTCGTTCATTGCTGAGTGTGAGTGTTACATGAATAAATGAATAAGTGTAACTGGTTTTTAGATACTGACGAGGGAAACAGAAGAAATCGGAGACAATTCTGCCCCAGTGTCACTTGTTTCCACCGCAAATGCCACATATGCTGGCCTAGAATCGAACCCGGGCCTCCGGCAATGATAAGCCAGCAACTTACCACCCACGTCATGGCAAGACTAAACACACAAGTAATTAACAAAATTTTTTTCCCGCGGAAAATCTGTGTAGGAAGAAAATGGGTTACGTGTGTTCCTTGAATGGCTACTGGGACTGCACTGTATGAGGCAGCTTGAAGTTTCTTGGTGCGTCGGTTGTAAACTTTCTGTTATATGGGTCCTTTGAACCGAGTGTGTAAAGAATGAAGATTAAAGCCTTTTGCGATGTTACACTGTGTCAACTGGTAAAAAGTTACTGACGTTTCGATTCATCATGTTGCCTTATTCTTCAAGTTGAAAGCAGACCTGAAGAATACCTGCCATGCCAATCGGAGATCGGTGGTCACTGCCCTCGATCTGCCCCGTTCTTAAGGTATTGGCACTAGGCTGCTTCGAAAAGTCGGCAACTGTTTGCCTGTCACATCCCAGAAGATTTCAATATTTGACAACACCGCCGTAAGAGCTTCCAGTCTTTCAGTGCATCAAAGTGTGTCTGAAACCGTGGTTCCCGCATAATTAGCGACAGTCTACAAATTACATTTATCACTGTTAGCTTACTTAAGCATTTCATTAAGACATCGAATTATAGGAGATATAGCTCTGAAAAACCAATAGTTACTACAGACATGTGCAGAAAATGTGGATGTACGAAGATAACCATGCATCATATTACGGGAGCTGGTACAGCGCAGTCAGTTTAGTGACTATCCTGCCGGCAGGGGCAAGATTTCTCTTCCGAAACGTCCACATCAATACTGGGCTCCACCTAGCTTTCTGTTCAGTGGGTGACAGGGCTCTTTCCCCGGGACGATGTGCGTCCAGGGCGTGAAGGTGACTAATCACATATAATACCGAGAATAAGAAGCAGTGGAAATGTATCTCCACTTTCCTATTGCCTTCGTGGCACACACAGGCACAAATTTACGCTGTACGACAGATAGCTTCCGGTTATATACAAATACAAACAAACAAACAACAAAACACATGACAAAAGCGATGTAACACAATTCAGTTAATTAACAAATCGAAGCTGAAAGGGTAACAATTGTACCCCGATACGAAGAAAAATATTTCACCTCTGATAAGGCAGATTTAGGTCATAAAGGTAAGGTTATCATATTATGGAATCAACAAGTGCAAACTAACAGAACCATCCTAACAATAAACCAGACATCATAATCAGTGGTTATGAAAAAGGAGGATGTATGTTAACATACGTTGCGTTTTCAGGAGACAGAAGTGCGATCAAGAGAGAAGTCGAGAAGATTTTACACTTTACAATAAAATTTCAGGATACGTGGAATGTAAAAGTAAAGTGATATCAGTAATAATAGGGCAACTGGAACCATCTCAAATTATCATGAAAATATCTAAAACAACATATCTGGAAAGCATGACGTCAAGGAATTATATCAAGCAGCCAAACTGGGGACTGAACACATACTTCGGAGAGTACTGACGTAAAAGTACAAAACAACATTGCAAATAACTTTACATGTACGCACATTTTAACCACAGTATAGCTGTAAAATTATATACCCTAGAGACATAGTTTTTTCCAGGTATATAATAGGTAATGAGTGGACTGAACGGTCTTGGGATTAAATTCCGGTAGTGGCGAGATTTTCCAAACCCGTCCAGACCGGCCCTGGGACCCACCCAGCCTCCTCTACAATGGGCACTGGATCTCTTTCGCGGGGTAAAGCGGCAGGGGTGTGGTGTTGACCACCCACCCAATGTCGCGCAGAGGTTAAAGAAAGAGTACAGCTATATCTCTACACCGTGCCTTCATGGCCTGTTCTAGTGTGATATAACAGTCAATACCCTGTATAAAGGCGATTAATAATAATAATAATAATAATAATAATAATAATGTCTGGAAACAACAAACATAAGACGGAAAGTGATGCAATCTGAAATTTGAAGTCTGAGTTGTGGGGTGCTCAATCAGTCCAGGAGAATAATTACAAGGAGAAAGGACTTGCGATTGGCAGAGATACTACTACTACTACTACTACTACTACTACTACTACTACTACTACTAATAATAATAATAATAATGCTTTCATCATAGAACCTTTGTAATGTTATAAGCTACAGAGACATATTTGAGTACAAGTCGATCGTATGACGGACACACGCATGTTTACGCATAATGGTACAGGCATTGAACTGCGTATTCGGTGTAGAGGTTTCTGCCCGAATTTGTAGTCATTTTTACGTAAGTGTCTGACATATTTCCTTCTGGTTGCCAGCGTTCTCAATGAACAGTTTATTGTGAACACTAAATTCTGTAACTTATTTCTTCGTATAACTGAACCCTTTCGCGTTTAAGTTGTTCCGATGAACTGTGGCTTGTGTACAGCTGAACAAATTTATCAGCATGTTCAAGCTGTCCGCACAACGCACAAAAAGCATTCTAACTCCTTTATCCCTTCCTCATTACAGAATTTGCACAAGACTATGCCTCTTCAAATTATAGTGACGTCAGATTTTCCGAATTCGGTACTTTTTTTTTTCGATACGGATATTCGGGATTGAAATACAAGACACGCAAAGCGTGCACTCTGCGCATGTCACGTGCAGTCGTGGCTGGAATACGTGAATAGCAGAATCTGACAAAAAACTGCGTGGAGCCAGCCTTAAGCATTCACTGTTTCACACAGCTTTTTCAGAGCCTATGCCAACCAACCTACGGAGACTGATTTCTCTCTTTCGCACATGGAGTTAACTTCGCCTCGGGGTCATATCCCGAAGTGGATAATGTAAGCCGCTATATAGAGAATACTGTTTTAGCTTGAAATGTTCATCTTCCCTGGCAACTGCTATTAAACTTGTAACGTACTACAGCTCAGTTCACAGATGTATGTCCGTGCTTTCCGTTGTTATGCTGTCTTCTGTGCAGGCATAGACCTTCAGAAGAACCGATCAATTCCCATAAAAAAAAATAGTAATACGTATCTAAAGAACTCATATTCTCACAATCAGTTATGAATCGAGACAGGCCAGAGGTTGTGGTGGTTATACAAAAATGAAAAATGGCAAGATCAGAAACATGTATTCAATAAAATGGAATTACTTCTCATCTAAAACAAAAAACCGCTCATAAATTTTAATCCGTAACATTATTTCAGTCTTCAGACTGTTGAAGTCGTGGTTATAACGTAAGTGTATATCGAAATGACGCTCTGTGGTCGTGTTTTGCTTCAACGTTAAAAATACACCGCCATGGCGTTATGGGTCACAACGGTGCAATGACAGATGCTTGGCAGGGAGGTATTAATAACGTACAGCCAACATGAGTGATCGTGTCTAATGTCACCCTTTGTCATGGTCAATAAGGGACAATCTCTGGATTGCTTGGCAGTGACGCAAATGTCTTGTTGACACGTGGATCGTGTATACTTTGGGCCAGCGAGCGTATCTTTTACAGGGCTGTTTACGAGACATTTACCTGGTTCGAATCTGAGCCAGGTTACATCTTTCAGTTAAATTGATCCATCCTAACCGTGTACTTGTTAATTAATACTTAAATGAGCACTATCAGACCTCTTTAGTTATCACACCAACTAATGCACTTACATAAAATTTCACATTAAAACATTTAAAATCGCTCCAACATGTTTCGATCCTAAGATCATCCTCAGGGACCTACGTTGTTCCTCGCTAAAGTCACATATTAAAAACACTCATTAATTAATTCCCTTATATTAATAGGGTGTTGTGGCAGCATGTCATGCTACGGAAGCTGAGGGTAGTGAGGAAAAGCGACACATTTGTTATCCAGTATTGACAGGTCAAGGAGTAATTTAATGGAAGTGTTAGCCTGTGTAGAGGATAAGACGTATTGTGAATATTAACCAGCATTTTGCGTAAGTTTTATTGATGTAATGCGGTTCACTTTATTGACTGTCTAACTATAGTTAAATTAACGGCAACGGCAGCTGTTGTTTGACTTTCATTGTACATCGTAATTTGTTTAATATATGCGACATAACGGATGATTTATGGTCTCTGTATCATTAGCCTGAACTGTCTATTTCCTCTGTCTTTAGTACCCATTGTCAGACCTCCCGAGAGCTGATTTTGTAAGATTGGGTTCGACCATGTTTTACGCATAGCCAAATATCGGCCACTGTAAAATAACTGGCCCACAAGGGCTGATTCACATTTTAAGCCGAGCCCAGCTGAAGCCAACCGATTCGGTTTGGAAAACACTACGTACGTTATTCCTGCAAAATGGGTGTATTTACGCTGCACGCCAAGCCGAAACGAACCGAGTATGACCAAGCGTGTTGACCGATGGATGTTTGTCAATCGTCAGCCGAAGACAGATTTTTTTTGTGCAGTGTTGTCTGTCTTCGTAGGATTCAAGTGTTTCTCGATGGCAACACATGCAAATGTTTTAGATTGAAAAATTCTGATTGAGGTTGAATGTGTGGAAGCAAAGTAATGGAACTATCAAAATAAAAGTCTCGATTAAAGTGCCCACTTAACGTTTCTCCCCTTGTAAATAAAAATTTTGTGGCTGAAGCTTTTAAATGTGTTTGAGTCCATTTTGAATTGCCTCCAAAGCACTTCCTTCGTGATTTGGTAAGTCATCTAAAAGATAACGAACTCCCCTAAGCTTTAGCATTTAGTGCATGTTGCGTGCACCACAAAAAGTCTTTTTCGAATTTGACAGAGGCCATCTCGTTGTGTATTAACAAATGTGTATAATGTATTATATATCGTCAGTGCACAACAATATATCAGTAGAGTGGTACAATATATACAATTAGGTCACATTACGGCTACATGTTTCGACCGTAAACGGTCATCTTCAGGCCAATAGAGAACATTATTAAGGTACAATGGGATCCCATTGAGTGCTACTTTATTGTACCTTAATAATGTTCTCTATTGGCCTGAAGATGACCGTTTACGGTCGAAACATGTAGCCGTAATGTGACCTAATTGTATATATTGTACCACTCTACTGATATATTGTTGTGTATTGACGGTATATAATGCATTATACAAAGTCTTTTTCGAGTCGCGAAGGAACTTCACAAAATGTTGTTCTTTAATAAAAGTGCATAAACATTGTGTTACAGTCTTCCCACCAATCAGACCTGTCAACCGCGTTGTTTTCAGTTCGACTCGATTTGGCTTAGCTGAGGTGAGCTTGCCGTGTTCCCGGATATTTCACTTGGTCGATTTCGGTACGATTTAGCCAGGCTCGGCTCGGCTCGGCTCGGCTCGGCTCGGCTCGGCTCGGCTCGGCTCGGTTCAGAGTGCTAACGAAATCTAAACCTGTTGTTTACAGTACTATCATGTTTTATGGACAGATGTTGTGCTAATCAGAAATGAATTAAAAACGTGTATTCCTTTTTCATAAACAGGGATGGCATTTACGGAGATCTGCAGGCGAAGTAGAACATATCGTGTCCCGTGACATCACATTTTAATAGCTGATTGAACGAGCCACCGCTATGACAGCCTCATATATAGACTGGTCTGTACAACGTAGGAGAGATGTGCAACCGGCACTCGGAAAGCTAACTGTTGTTTTGTTTGTCCGCGAATCAGAAAATGTCAAGGAACAGAGATAGAAGAAAACATCATTTTGTTCAGGGAAGTGTTCTGTATTTTTTCACGACTCCGTATAGCGATTTTGGAATACTAGTTTATTGACTGGCAGCTTGTTGAATAATTAAACCCTCTCTTAACTTCCCTTTTGGATCGCCCATACATACCGATACACTGACAGAAACACAAACTTCCACTTTGGATGCTCGTTTACATCGCATTGTGCCTTTTACGTTAAACACAATTGAAACGTTCAGTTGTGTGGTGTCACTGGGGTGGGGGTGCTGAAAGCGGTCGCATATTGCAGGTGACCACTGCACTCTACCTAGCTCAGAGATTAAGAAAGCTTGCGGCTATACCTCAGCCCCCCATTAACTGAAGAAATACTGCAAAATTAATTACAAACAGTATTTTGAATTCTTGCGTTTTTCTACAGTGCAAAATTTACAAATTAAGAAAGACGAGAGGCTGTTACAATATATGTTGCGGCCTATGATGTAAATTTGGACGTAGAATTTGACTTGAAACTTATTTTGAATCCGAGATGCCTGCACTATAAGTCGTAGGGAAGCACAAATACACAAACATACTGTTAGGAAAATTACGAAGTAGAAAGGCATGAGGTCGTTAAGGCCAGTTTAAGTCGGTTTACGCTGTCTTGTAAAGTTAGATGAACTCACCTCGCCTTTGTCAACTTAGGCCGAATCAAGGAACTCTGAGCAATTGTGGCTTTAATTCTTTAAGTTAACCAAATTTTATGATCGCAAGTTTTACGACGCCGTATCATGTGATGCCATGTGAAGTCGAATTGGGTGCTAGTGCTTTGCGTTGTGTTAAAACTACTGCAACACCAAATGACGGTAACTAACATTACACTAAGTTACCCCTGCCACAGACAAATCACAAAGAACGTTAAGTGAATATGAATATCCTGTAAAGAATTTAAATTTGACAGTGGTTCAATTACGTCATTTCTCTATCACACACGCCACAGTGCGCATATGAACACAAAGACACGCAAATTGATACACTGTCGTACAAAATTAAGAACCAATCACCAGACGGCATTGAAGGTCGTTCGTGTCACGATTAGACGCGATGTTATGCGAAGTCACTCAGTACATGGTCCGGTCATTTTAATTGTATTACACTGGATACATTAAGTTAAGAATTTAATATTATTTGCACCGTGCGTTGTAATATAATTATACAATATAAACCAACGAAATGCACATTTCCTAAACTCATATTTTAATTTTTGATGTCTTCTACATGTTTCGAACTGTAGGGTTCATCTTCAGGAAGACGGTTATATATTTAGTTATACACACTTCTACCTACAAAACTGCTTATAACGATGCATGTAAAACATACAGCACCAGAACTGTATACACAACCGTCTTCCTGAAGATGAACTCTCGGTTTCGAAATATGTAGAAGACGTAAAAAATTAAAATATTAATTCAGAAATCGTGAATTTCGTTGGTTTATATTGTATAACTACACAGTTGGCTTGAGACTGTGCGAGGTAGATCAGGTCACGTAGGGTTACGTGCATTTCGCACCACATCGACGTGTAGCGGCCATATTACGCGAAGATCAGCTGCGTTGCTCTACACTACGTTCATCTGACACTGTACCGACAGACATCTCGTCCAACGACGTCACGCAGTGTCGCAAGCCGCAAGCTCAAGCCTTCTGTGTCGAATGTGGTCGGGTGTGCTTCAGAGTGGGTTGCTTTAATTGGCTTATATTATGGTTAAATTGCATTGCGCCAGTTTAGGAAAACAGGATTAGTTATTTCCACTACAAATAATTAGAATCAGGCATGGACGTGACTCTACGATTATTCGCGGTTTGTCATACGGGAGATTTATTCTTTGAGGGTGCTCAGCAGTGGAACATCGCACAAAAATGAAGGCATCGCCAGCCTCTACTCATAATGCTCTTTCAATGAGCTATGGAAATGTGATTGTATTTTCTGCATACGTATCATTTGTGGCGTGTCTCTAGCCTACTGTTCCTGTGTTATAGAAAAGCGAGGCAATGAACCTAAACGTCCCCTAGAGACACCTTCGCGTAACCATTGTTGCCGTGGAAAAGCATATTCTGAGTGAGTGTCTGTAGCATTAGTTATTCAGCACGCAAAGCACATGCGCCGTAGTACATTGTCAACCGTGGCCTGTCCAGCTTTACAATATTTTTCCACATTATCTCATAAACGGCACGATTTTTAATAAAAACTTTATTAAACATAAAATGTGTGCTTTGATTTTCTCTACAACTTTTGTCTCAAACATTTCTCATTCGAAGAAGAATTCATCGAGATATTGTCAAAAATGTACATAAGCCCTCCTGTGAAATACCGGTTATTATTGTCAGATTTGAATGAAACTTGAATTTTCTCCACATATTTTTTAAAAATACTCAAATATCGAAATTCATGAACCCGTCCAATGGGTGCCAAATTTTTCCGTGCGGACGGTCGGACATGACGAGCTAAATGTCGCTTCTCGCAATTTTGCGAAAGCACCTAATAAAGGTTGGCGTATATTGGCACGTTTGTTTGGCTGCATTTCCCTAATAAAAACTTAGTTAGAAGATCGACAATAAGCCATGCGAATTTCTGTGGTGCTTATGAACGGGGTAATTTAATGCACAATTCTGGAATTTGCTGTGGTAAGAGATGTGAAAAATATGACATTTTTGTAGAATCTACAATAGAGAGCAACGTGGCAGTCACGTGAAATCTGCATCTACATTTCAGTTTGTTTAACGTTAAATAATAGGCCTATAACTTTGGAGATAGATAGGTGTAAATGCGTATGCCTACAGATCATCAGGGTAGGAATTACAGGATATGTGAGGGCCATTTTGAAGCTAAGATTTATAAACATTGCGATGTTACGACACTGTTGGTGTACATGTGACTAATTTAACCCGGCCATAATCTGTGCTGGTGGATGTTCTACGTAAAATTGGGCCATTCATAATTTCCAGGTCTTGCTAGACTCACTTAGAGACTGAATCGTATAAGGAAAGTGGGCACAGAAAGTTATTCTCAGAACACTTATTTGTGTGAGAATATATCAGCCTCCTCAGACACGTTTCTGAATCAAATGCGGATACAGTCCTGACATTCTGCAGGCCTACTTGAGCACGGTCTTGTTGAGCCTGCGATTGTCTCAAGGATGTATGATCAGGGAAGGCAAAGGGTCAACAAATCACATGTCGACACGCGATATTAATCTTGGAAATGTCTTAAGAATTTCTGTCATCAAGTCCCAATAGATCTACAGTCGTTGCACAACATGTACCCGCGACATAGACGATGCCGTAACCGAACGTGTTCATCGGAAAACAAAGAAAGAAATCTGTAAAGGAAAGAGATTACTAGCACAGTACGTTGGTAAGTTGTGAGACAATTTAAGTGCATTTTTAAGTAATTTTTTGCTGACAAGCGTGCTTAACCCTTTGACGCCTAACGACCCCTATAGTGGTCGTACCGCACCGCTAACCTCTAAACGTTGCATTTTATATATTTATTAAACAAATATAGGTACTGAATATTTTAAACATGGTAGACAGGTGGCGGACGCTTGTGAGTGCGGTAATGAACCTTCGGGTTCCGTGAAATGCGGGGAATTTCTTGACTAGCTGCAGACCAGTTAGCTTCTCAAGAAGGACTCTGCACCATGGAGTAA
>Ga0123355_10004519_pt1 | contig 20235 bp, 12 predicted proteins | sample TergutEmb28metaG_3_FD_89872 | JGI IMG/M metagenome (GOLD analysis project Ga0123355, IMG submission 89872) | Embiratermes neotenicus P1 segment gut microbial communities from Petit-Saut dam, French Guiana - Emb289 P1 | ecosystem: Host-associated > Arthropoda: Insects > Digestive system > Gut ...
AACTATTAAATGTAATGTTTGTGAATTATCAATAAATAGAGTTGTTGTACGCAGTCAAGCTGACAATATACAGTTCGCATGAAATCGTCGCCACGTAAATATTCCCTGAGATAAGCTCATGCAGCCGGCTAGAGACAGTTAGGTACTGCTACGAATTAGATATTATAGTGTCCAGAACAGAGAAAGGAACGGTAGCATTACCATCCACTCATCAAGCCATTCTTTTCACAGAAGTGACCATACTGGTTTAACAAGTCCTGCAAAAAGGTCTCCATATCCGCTGTTCCAACAACCATGAGAACGTTTCTGTGACGCCAGTAAAATTAGCACTCGGAAGGCCTTAGATTCGAATCACCGCCACACACTGGATACCCTAATCGATATTTTTCACGTGTTTCTTCAGTCTACAAAATCAAGACTCTGACTGAAATGTGCCGCGACTGAGTCGCCTCGTGTACATTATATTTCCTAACCATCTTGTCACTTTCAGCTAACGGAGTGTAACAACTGCAGTTGACACCCTGTTGTTAAACCATCACTCAAACACGCACTGTTGTACGACAGACGTATGCATGATTGACAGTGAGTATGAAATGGAACACCTATGCATATATCCTTTTATTGAACTTAATATCTATAAACTTAATTGCATGGTACAGGATTTTCTTTTAAAAAATGACATTAATTCCGCAAAGAAAAGTTTTCATTTTGTAGACCCTGCAGTTTGTTCTCGCTTCCACAAGACCCATCACTGGCAGTATGGTGAACCATTGGAACGCCGTTTGTACCTTCACAACCTATCCCTAAGCAACTGCTTTCATAGAATTAGGTTGTCGTATTGCGGCTGAAGAAAGGTAACTCTTCAGAAATGGGATAATATCAAGTGGTAAAAATAATGCCTATAATTAATTAAAGATTACGCCACGAAGTTTTATGAGGAAGTGTCAGTGCAGCCAAACACGTTCTTAACCTTAGCGTTAGATGGAAGTGAGGGGACAACTGTACGAGGAAAAGCTCCAGTACCCTAGAGTGAAGAGAGAGAAAAACCAACAAGATGCAACTAATCCGATGTTTATTATCAAACTTCTATCTCAACACGTTTCGGGCATCATTATGCCCATCATCAGGAGAATAAGACCGTGTCCTACTGCATGCGGTGTTCTGCACTGGTTGTGCTGGCTGTGGTTGTGTGGAGTTACGTCATGAACTGTGTGTACTGTGTGAAAGTTACTGTTCTCCTGATGATGGGCATAATGATGCCCGAAACATGTTGCGATAGAGGTTTGATAATAAACATTGGATTAGTTGCATCTTGTTGGTTTTTCTCTCTCTTCACCCTACATTCATGATGCACGGTCACAAAAACCTAAAACCTAAAACTCCTGTACCCATTTCACAGACGACTGGGTTGGTCCAAAAGGCGGTCTGGGCGTTAGGAAGAAAGGAAAAAATATTTTTCGCGTTCGGAATGGAACCCCGATTCTTCGGCCCTACGACTTTTAGTCCAATCTTTATATCGACTGAGCTGTGCTGGCTCTGTTGTGGAAAGAGTTAGCCCTCTTCTAGGATCGTTTCCATACACCGACTGTGCAAACGATGGAATTACATCGCGACGGACATCATACTTTAAAGCCGTCCACACTTCGCCAGACAAGGTTACGCAGGCAGTGAGTCACTGGCGCCTCCCATCAGTCCGTGCCATCCGACATTCCGCCCACCAGAAGGCTATAAAACATGACCACAAATTGAAATGTCTTACCATCATTGGTGTTCCGGTGAATAAATAGGAAACAGTGAGTTATCTCTCTCTTCCATGTACCACAAAACCATGTGGGACAACCTGAGCAGTTCTTTAACCTCTGTTCTACATTAAGACAGTGACCTTCACATTTTATCTCTGCGAACGTTCTGTCTTCTGCCATTGGATACGATCTGTTGGGTCAGAAGCCTATCTGAACGCAGTGCAAATGTATCTTTGCCTCTGCTAGGAACAGAACCGTGGTCGTTTAGCCACATATTTACAACACTAAATGTATCCAAAGGAGTTCCTTCATGCACAACACAATTTATTACAAAAGTGACTAGTTTTGATCCATTTTTCGGGCCATCATCAGACCCGTATTACAGAACCCACAAAATAAACAATGGAGATTAACTACATGCTCTTGTAATAAATTGTATTGCGCATAACAACTTCGTTGGATAAATTTATTGTTCTGAGCACAACGCGGATGTATCACCTAAATATTAAAGTTCACTACACTAACTGAGCTGCGTCGGCATCTGCGGATACAAAGCTACTTTTATACCAAGATAATTCAATACATTCACCAACAAAATGTGAATTTTCGCCATAGACCTAATTTCTTCCGAACATGCCGTTTAATGTATAAGATACACGCCAAACATATTTTTGAGATTTATACACCGTATTCTGTAATATTTTCCCTAAAACAAACATTCTTCTTATTTGCCACCTTTCTGTCTGAGCGTTCCGGCGACGCGAATGTGGAATTTTGGATATTACTAAGTACAGTACCGGTTAGACTACTTCATCACAATTCATACACAAAGAACTCTGGCCCAGACACACTCGGCGGACTCGTAGCGTGACGGAGAGATTTGTTGACGTCTGATAGGAATTGGGGATTAATTATATGGACGGATAATCCGTAATTTAGAAAGGTTTGGTAAAATGGCATTAGAGATGTGAATAACCGAAGTGCATACCACGAACAGGCATGATAGCTACTCTGAAAAAAAGACCTGATGAATAAAAATCTTTTAATCTGCTTATGTTCTTTTATCCAGCTTAGAAATTTCAGCTGTACGTATAATAATAGAGGGTTCGAGATTGCTCAGACATTTTAGTGGTCACGTGGTATGTTGGATGGCCAGAGCACCATTCCCGAAAAGACCATGTCCTCCAGACCGAAACTACAGGCCCCTAGGTTCCAGTTCTGTGCACAAATGGAGCAGTTCTCCGTTGATAAGAAGGCCGAGGCGTGAAGCTGACCACTCGCGTCCACCTCCTACCAAGATTAAGACTGCATGGCCTTATACCTCCACTTCTCTATACGTCTTCACAGCATAGTACTTCATTAGGACCAGGAACAAATTTACGTACTTACATATAATGCAGAAATAATTAACTCCATCTAGCAGAGTCCTTCTTGAGAATCTAAGCAGTTCCTTAGCTAGTCAAGAAATTATTCAGATTTCATGGAACCAAGATTTCATTACGATGTCTAAAAGAACCCAACTCTTGCCCCATCCTGAGCCAAATGAATCACGTTTACGCCATTCCAAATTATTCTTTAAGGTCTATTTTAATGTTACACTCCGATCTACGTGTAGGTCTTTAGAGAGGCTTCTTTCCTTCTGGCTTCCCAAGCAAGTGCTTGTGGCTTTTTTTTTGTCCTAACGTGACACTCTTCCTACCCTTGCCATAGTCCTTCATTTGATCACCCTAAAGTATTTTGTGAAGAATACAAGTCATGAAGCGCCTCATTACGTAATTTTCTCCAGCCTCTTATTATTTCCTCCCGCAGTCACTAAAATCTTCCTCAGCAAGCTCTTGTCAAAGAAGCTCGAACTTGGTTCTTCCCTTTAATGTTTCCAGCCAAAAACGAAAAGAGGCAATATTTCGGTTCATTGTGTGCTAATCTTTATGATCTTAGGCAGCAACGAAGAAGACAGAAAATTTTGGACCGAATGGTACAATAATATTTAAATTTCGCGTTTCTGTGGCTTAACCTCCTCTGCTGATAGAACTAGTCTCTTTTGAAACAACGTAATACTCTTCACTCACACGCTCATTTCCGTGTTCCTAGCCCCTGGTGACTACTCTGTGTGTACAAAAGCCCCAACCCCATCCCACCCAACGCAAGCACCGGACAACAAAACCCCCGTGGATCCAACTAATTGTGCAACTCACGATGTGGTTCCTGCGTGGAACTGAAACACGTCACTATCTGACAGGCTAGAAGCGGCAGCCACTCTGCGCTGTACGACCAGAACACGAGCTTCAGCAAGTGTTTCAGTTAATATTTCTGCCATCTCGACATTGTTACTAAATAAATCGTCCATAAGATGGACGTCGAGTTGACCCGTTCCACAACCAGTTGTCTAATGATCTGTCCAACGTTCGTACTTGTGTTTTTGTTCTAGGTGGTCTTACGTCTCTACAAGATAATTCAATTCTTATTAAAGTAAAAAAAATTTTTTTTTTGGATTTGATGTTTTGGGTACGACTGTTGGAGCGTGTATTGTCTATTAACGAAAATGAAGAATAAAAATGATATTTTAAAGGAGAACCAGTTACATCCAGAGGGGAGCAGAATCAGAAAAATGGAAAATTCAAAAAAGGAAATATTCTGTTCTTTGAATATGTTCTGCTCTTTAACCGTTTAAAGACGAAGCGCAGCCTGTTTTATTTAAAGACCCAGTTCGTACCGCACTGTAAACACTTTTCATCTCGGTTATAAAACCAATCAGTTTATGGTACAAGTGGCACAAGTCGCTGTTTTTTTCTCAGATACTTACAAAACACAAAAATACGGTGTGGGCAAAAAGTACAATTCTTGAAAGTTAAACCTGTTGTTGCATAACGTAACCAGTAGGCTTTAAAAGGTTAATCTTAACAGTGCAGCAGCTAGGCTTTGGTGGGAGGGGGGGGGGCTGTTTTTGTGACAACAATGGTTTGTATTGTTCGAAGTCTCAGCAGCATTTTTTTTTTTTGTCGAGACAAAAATACTCAAATCTCTGCAGATTGACGACTTTGAGTCGGAATGTTGATTTATTCCGAGATTACTTCACCAACTCCGTGCAGCAAGTAGCTATGCAATGATCCATTTCACCCACCCAAGACGTGACACTCTCCAAAATAACATACACATTCACGTTCTCCATTGTCGTTTTGAACACCCAAATTGTTATAAAACACATAATTCCCTTCGTTAGCGAGAGTAGTATGGGCTTCTAGAGAAGTGGGGCGGAGGGGGGCCTGAACGAGGAGGGAAGAAGACAAAGAGTGCTAAACGTAGAATTTCGTCATCTCTACCTTCCACGGTATTTATTTCATTCGTCTCAGTATGAAAAAGAAGTTCGCCGGTTTTTCTGCAACACCATGGGCCACTATCGCTTTCAGAATAACCCACCATTGTCCACCACAATGAACAAGAAAACTAAAGAGTGTGACTTCACCTTAGGACGTTATATTAGCGTTCAGTGAGACACAGGCGTGATCATAAATGGTCAGCATGTAGAAGTACATAAATATTTTGAAGGACGAAGCCGTCGGATGGACAGACTGTACCACACCAGGAAAAATCCCAAAATCTAAACGTCAATCACATTAGCCTCTGCTCCTTCCTAAATACTATCCAGAGAGTTACCGTCTGTGGAGCTGGAGTATACTAACAGGAAGCGGTAAAAGAAAACAAAACCTATCCCGTTACAGGCCTGGGCAGAACCTTATGGCTCCAGGAATTTGAGGCTCCCAGAATTTCTAGAATATCCGCACATGAAGGTGATAAGGTTGTCAGTCGTAAACACTGGCCGCCTTTACCCCCAAGGAAATATTCATGGTACTTATCTCCGTTCGAGGCTGAATCGACCTCAGGGCCATAGTGCGGTCGGAAGGATCAAGTCAGTGAACAGTCCCAATGAAAATATCGGGAATTGTACAAGTGACCTTACGAGTTGTAGGGCGGTGCTTTATCCAACTGCACCACTGCGTATTCTGTAGGAAAACACATCCTATCACAAAATAGGCCTCTTTTATATTCGAAACACCGTGACCTTTTATGTTCCCTAGGCCGGCATATTTTTTTTTCTAGCAGGGAATACATATGTTACGATCTTCAGATGGCTTATAAATTACAGACACGTCTGATACGGTTTTACAAAGACGATTGTTTTTACACGGAGAACATTAACACCTTTCATCCTTAAATAATACACAAAACGATAAATTACAACTTAAACATGGGAAATAATAGCTTCTATTTGTTCACAAATTTCTCGTACTGATAGCTGTATTAAACTGTAATATCATATAGAAGACATTCAACCTTTTAATCTTCACGGAGATGAAGTCTCTATTTACTCCCGCAACCCTTCAATTAGAATCGTTAAACATTTCCTAACAGACTGGAAAGGTGTTAAAAACACATACTTAACACTAGGGCGTTCAAAGACGATAGAAACGAACCCATGTTAAATTGACTGAAGATTACTGACTCGAAAGAGATTGTATAAAGATACAACGTAATATCCTTTGATTATATCATTTCCTGTTAAATGTACAGTAATTTATTTGAAATTCGTGAGTAACTTATTTTTCGGTACAATTACTATATCATCGTGGCTGCTGGTACCAAGAGCTCTGCCTTTGTCAGTCGGGCTTTCGGATACAGCTAGGTTTGTCAATAAATTCACACGTGAACATTCCTGGGTAGTGCTGTGTTTGGTTAAATCTCAGTACCTGGATCATGTCTGTGTTCAATTACAAACAGCGTGTAAGAGGATAACTTTGATGAATGTTGGTTGAGTGAATCTAAACTAAGCATGAAGACCTGAAGGTCTACCTTCAGGGTGGAAAGTGGGGGGTAGTAGTTTCTCCGAAATGCTCGTATTTTCTTGTCCATTTACTGGGTGTCGTACATCAAAAGGTCGTATTTAATTGACAATGAATGTAGTCAACCATATTTTTGTGAATTTTGACGTTTTGCTGACCGTGCATCTCAATATACTTATCTCAGTAATTAACCAATTTGATGCACAAAATTTTTGTTTTACAATAAGTTTATTTCATGCCTGTATATGTTTCGAGCACATGTGCTCATCATCAGGAGTTCAAAATTGCATTACACAGCCTCTGGTATCATCACACCTCAGGCATGAAATAAACTTATTGTAAAACAAAATTTTGTGCATCAAGTTGGTTAATTACTGGGATAAACATATTTTTGTGGTTAAGTGTCATTAATTTTCAATGTGACATGCCAGGCAGTCGAAATGAGCTTTTAAGTGAATCGATAGATACTTTTTGCACATTTTACGAATCTTTTTATAGCCTAGAAGGCTATGATCATGTGGGTATAACATATAGACCTAAGGTCTATTCACTTGAATCTAATAAGCGACATAGACGCTACAAGCCACTGTCCCTCTATTCGGTGGTTTCCGCCAACCAGCTCTCTTCCACTTCTACAGATGAACGGTAGAAATATCTCGGAAACAGGCCACAAAAAATTCCTGCCAATTGTTTTTACACTTATCTTTCATAAACATTCTGAAATTTATTTTCAATCGATGTGATATCTGGAGTCAAACCCACGTCACAAAGTAGTCCAAAAATCTGGATAATGTAATTCTTCATTAATATAACAACTTGCAATTCTAAAAAAGTTAGTCTATTATTCTCCCTACATTTTAAATTTTATTACCTCTATTAACTTCTACCCTTATTACATATGTTATTTTATATTTGAAATTATATTATTTTATATCATAATATATTAACCCTTATCCTGCTAACGTGGAGAATATGGTGAGCTTCTAATAACGCTAACAAATGGCAGATGGGATTTAATTCGGCGTTTAAAGGATTAATAACATGTAAAAGAGATCTCGTACTCTATAAAGCATTGCTAATTGTTTATAACCCTTTTTAGCTCTCAGCCTGAAGATGGCTCTATAAGAGGAGCCGAAGCATATTGCTATTATAAATGATTTAATTATCTTTTAATTGTAATTACTTAATAAAAAGTTGTGTTAGACTGTGAAATTATATATATATATATGTATTCTATAGTCTAAGAGCTCATAACCTGAAGCTGTGCACCTCAAATACTTAAGCGGAGTCACTAGGTAAACCAAAGAACGTAAAGTGTCAATCAAGACTTCATGGAGCTCGCACAAATGTGGTTTGTCAGATACAACAGATTAATGAAAACTATTCGCGAGTATATCTGGCTGGTAGGGGAATGAGTGTAAAGTTGCTGTACTTTGTGATCAGGAGGTTTGAAGTGCAATACACGCCGTGGGTTTTCACGGCTTCTCTAAACCCTCCAGGACAATGGACAGCACCTCACCTTAGCCATAAAGGCTTCCTTCCATGACATTAGCTATCAGGTTATCACTAATCGTCCAATCACGTGCACGCTACATAATCTGACCTCTTGAGAGAAAAGTTAAACAAATCTCATAAAAATGAATGGCAGTATTGAGATCGGCGAAACTCTTGTACATGATGCAGTACTCACAATGAAGTCTAGACGTCGTAATTTCAGTAACCGTCAGTAAGCACGGCGTTTGTCTTGCCAGTAATGTAGTCTGTAGACTGCCAGAGACATGTTTCGGCTTCAAAATCTATGTCAAACTTATTTAAATTTTAGGAAGAAAATTATCCTGTTTCTAACTTTTACATGTATGCGTACACGAGTATATATATATATATATATATATATATATATATATGATTACATTACATTAATATGACCTACGGGAATATTTTCTGTGAATGAATCTCTGTTACGTATAGCTCATAAGATCTGAGTGTTTATCAAGTTATTTAAATAAATATATTTATTATTAAATAAATACTGATATGTGTTAAATTGAAGCACATGTAGGTAAAAAATTCTCTTTCTTAACATAAAAATGTCATAAACAAACAGACCGTCAATTTTAAAAGCTATGAACACAACTCCAAGTCGAAACATGTCTATGGCCTGGCTACGACTAAAACCACAGTGCAGAGTTTTCTTGAAAAGTTAAAAGTTCCTCATCCAGTCAGGCTATTTATAGAACCCGAAAACTCGTTACCCTTATAAATCCAGTCCGCGCCCTCCCATCCTATTCCATTAAAGTCTATTTTAATATTATCTTCCCATCTATGGCCAGTTCTTCCAAGTCGCTATTCCCTTGAGGTTTCTGTACAAAATTCCTATATATATTTTTTTTCTTCCCCAATTCGTGCCTTATGTCCCACCCATCTCACTCTTTACCATCTGGTCACCCGAATAACGTGCGGTGAGGATTACAAATCACGAATCTTCTCACTACGCAAGTTTCTCCATCCATCGTACGTATTCCTTCCTCTTAGCTTTAAATATATTCTTCAACCTTCTTGAAAATCCTGTTATAAGAATGTATAGGCAGCAGTGTTAGTAAAATGAACAGTGATTATATGTATATATTAACTTATAAATTCAATATTTGTTATTACCACAATTGACTGTATACACAGGTGCATTGTGTAACTCACAACTTTCATCGACGACCCACCAGAGAAAGTCTCTTGTTACTATCTCTCAAGGCAGGCAAAATACCCACATGTTCTATCCCCCCTCCCCTGTCATCAGCCCGGTTAATTAGCCCCACGGGCCAGCCAACTACTATTTCTGTGTTCGTCAGCTACGTGGCTTGTCGAAATCCATCAACACATGTTAATTTCTGCCGTTATTAAATTTAGTCAAGCGGCAACCGATTAGACACCTCGTTACAAAGGCAGGGAAATTATCTTGGCACTTGTTTATTAAATTAATTAACTACGTAGGTGACTAAACTATCTCCAAAGAGCACATTTAGTCTAGAGAAGCCGACATTCACGACCAGTTAATTCGAGTCTGCCACTCACATACTTTCCTACTTACTTACTTGCTTCTTTACTTACTTAGTTACTTACTTACGCCATAGAGCAGATTCCTTCCTGAGAAGGTAACACATCCTCAGCTAGTCAAGAAATTTCCCGTATTTTATGGAACCCGTATGTTCATTACCATATCCACAAGTGCCTGCCACCTGTCCCTATCCTGAACCATATCGATCCAGTCCATTCCCCCACATCCTATTTCCTGAAGATCCATCTTAATATTATCCTCCCATCTAAGTCTAGGTCTCACAAGTGGTTTCTTTCCCTCCGGTATCCCCACCAAAACTACGTATACACCTCTCCTTTCCACCATACGTGCTACAGGCCCCGCCCCTCTCCCCATCTCATTCTTCTCTATTCGATCCCTCGAATATTATTTGGTGAGGTATACATATCACTAGGCTCCTCATTATGTACTTTTCTCCACTCCCCTGCTACCTCATCCTCAGCACCCTATTCTCAGACACCCTCAGCCTACGTTCCTCCTTCAATGTAAGCGACCAAGTTTCACACCCATGCAAAACTACAGGCAAAATTACAGTTCTGCAGATCTTAATCTTTATATTTTTGGACAGAAAACTGGAAGACAAAAGATTCTGCACCGAATGATAGCTCTTTATTCTGCTCTTACTATCTTCCTGAACAGAATTTTGATTCGCTAAGGTTGTTCCACCACTAAATCAACTACACATTTATATGCCTCGTTACTTAAAATGCTAGTTACATATTGTAGCCCCAAACTTTCGGAGTACGAGGACCACTTCCTTATCGCAACAGATTTCGCTCAAGCCCGCATTCTAAAATTTGAACTGTATAACTAATAAACACCTAGGAAGGACGAGGTAACGGGGGAATGGAGGAGATTGCATAACGAGGAGCTAAATGATTTGTACTTCTCACCCAATATTGTGAGGGTGATAAAATCGAGAATGAGATGGCCTGGGCATGTGGTGTGTAAGGGTGAGGAGAGGGGGGTGTATAGGGTCTTGGTGGGGAAACCGGAGGGAAGGAGACCACTGAGGAGACCTAGGTGTAGATGGGTGGATAATATTAGGATGGATCTCCAGGAGGTGGGATGCGGGTATATGGACTGGATTGGGCTGGTCCAGGATAGAGACAGGTGGCGGACGCTTGTGAGTGCGGTAATGAACTTTGGGGTTCTGTGAAATGCGGGGAATTTCTTGACTAGCTGAAAACCAGTTAGCTTCTCAAGAAGGACTCTGCACCATGGAGTAAGTAAGTAAGTAAGTAAGTATGGAAGTAAGTAAGTAAGTACGTAAGTATAACTAATAAACTCAGACATGTATAATAATAAAAAGAAAATTATTATGAACTATATATCCGGTGTAAAAATTGCCTTTAAGATAAAATTTTAAAGCCTGTATATGCCACCACCTTTAGCAGTTAAAGGCATTGCATTTGGCCCAAACAATGAATTAATTAGTTACTTATAATTTTTTATTAAAATAAAGAGCAAATATTTCCTGTTTATCTCTCTAATGAAAGCACAATGTGTTCTCTGCGGGGTAGGAACTTAAGCCTTAGATATAGTGACCATTAACTGAAGAATAAAATCCAACTAGATGTCACTTATTACTTTATTATGCTTATGTTAGGCTCAACATGTTTCAGGCACCATTATGCCCATCATCAGGAGCTTACGACGATAGAGTTGGTTATCACATAGGCCGTCTGGCTCTCGAGTTGCAGGCAGGATGGATGAGTGTCCGGACCGAAGGCTGTTACAGCCTTCGGTCTGGACACTCATCCAACCTGCCTGCACCTAACTTCCAACCAGCAGCAACTCGAGAACCAGACGACCAATGTTGTAACCAACGCTATCGTCGTGAGCTTCTGATGATGGGCATAATGGTGCCCGAAAAATGTTGAGCCTAACATAAGCGTAATAAAGTAATAAGTGGCATCTAGTTAGATTTTATTCTTCAGTTATCAAGATGATGCACGGTCCAATGCACATCAAAAATAGTGTACATTAATTTCACCCTTCCAAATTCGATCGTAGAGGAAATTCAGAACTTCTTTTATTACGAGGGACCAGACAAGGATTTGTGTGTTACCTGGAGAAAACATGGCATGTGATGACATTAAATAGAATGGATCAAACTTGAATCCAAACACATTTAGTAGAAACGGAGAAGAATGACAGAATAAGTAGCACAACGTGTATAAAACTAAAATTGTGGCAGCTGCGTTAACAGTGTCAGCGCTGTCGGTGGTCGTCCTCCTGATGACTCTCAAACGTGTTAGTAGAGCTCAAGAAGCATTAACCCTTTGACGCCTAACGACTACTATAGTGGTCGTACCGCAACGCTAACCTCTAAACGTTACATTTTATATATTTATTCAACAAATATAGGTACTGAATATTTTAAACATGGTATATACTCTCCGTTTCTTTCTCTTCAAAATGTAGTTTGTTTCATAATTCTAACATATTTGGTTCCTGTATTATTCACATTTTATACACAGGATGTGCTAAAATTTAAAAAAAAATAATTCCGGCGCCAAAAGGTTAAACAGAACCGGCTGTGAAATTTTGAATGTTTACATGAGCTCGAAAGTCTGTATAGAGAGTGAAAAATGAATTTCTGTTTAGCGTAAATTTTACATAATTTTCAAATATCGTATTAGATTCTGAATAACCCAATGATCTCTTGGCCAATTCACGACAACTTAATTGCAATAATACTACTTCACAATTGCATTACTCGTAGCTACAGTAAAGCCAGTCATATTACGAACACAAGACATACTGTCATTATTACGTTCATATTTTGTTGAATATACTGTAAACAAAAGGTGCTACAGGACATGATTGATAAGCTAATTGAAATTTGAGGATGCTAAGGAATGGAAATGAATGAATACTGTAAACATATCTAGAAATGCTCAATGTACAAGCTGCATGGCTTCACAAGATTTTCATTTTGTCCATTGTATCCACATATTGTGCTATCATTCCTACAGAAAAATTACAAGCCCTCATTTAGATTTCAAATTAAGTACGTCTATTCACCCCAAAAGTTTAACGGGCTTTAAATGAAGTATAAACAGAGATATTTATTGATGATGTCCGGACAGTTTCAGGTCGGGCTGTACATTGATCTTTGTGAAGTTGCATCGGGAAGCGTAGTGGCCGCCCCTATATTTAAGGCTTTAATGAAATTTATAGGACAAGAGCAGGAAACGAGCTAAAAGTTTCAGTTTATAAGAAAAATTGTTAAAATTGGGCATAATGTAGAATCTTCAAGTCTCTGAAATTCTTTATCCGATAAACTGTAATGCCATTATTTCTAGGCTATTCTCTTAATTAGAGACGTTTATGTCTACACACACATCAGTCAATTTCAAGGCCACCGCCTTCACCTAACTTCACCAAAAAAAAACAGCTAGAAACACACATTGCTCTAACGGGCTTTAATTCATGATCACAGTGCATTACCAGACAGGTATTCACGTTCATTACATAATGGATCAGATTACATATTATGTAAGTGAAGTTCAGTCATCAATTTTCTATGCATTTATATAGTGCTATTGTCACAAACAGATATAACAATATAACAATCTACGTTGACAGAATCACTTTACCAAGAACTTACATGGGGAATTTACGAAAGCAATCTGTCACGAAAAGAGCCATAAGATTAACATATTCTTTGTCCATCGTAAAACTCTCTAAACACTTAATATCTCGCGGTAATTACTAAAACTGGAACAGTGATATCGGTAAACATATCTTCATTCATCTCAGCACATTATGACACAAAGTTTTTATACTTTCTGTACCTATAAAGTGTGCACGCGATCAGAAATGAATAACGCTGAAAACAAAGTGTTCTACTGAAACGGTTGAAGCAAGATTTTCATTTCGCCTTAACGAAAATGCTTCACTGTGGTGTTTGTTCTGTTCCCTGGGAATAACCAGAACATATCTTCGAGCATGACCCCTCCGTTTATTTCTAAATTTCAACCCAACAAGAGAACTGACTCCGCAGACAATAGTAGCTCTGAAGTACGACTTATAGTAACTTGATGACACTCTTTCCTTATGAATCTAATATTTTTCTTGACTTCAAACTTTCGCCTTTTTCTGAATATTGTGTTCTTTCTTTTGGGTGATTCCCCGGCGTCTGAATTTTACGTTCCGACGTTTCGGAACGCACCGTCACTTCCATCTTCATTGGTGGTGTGGGCAGCTTTCCGTCTGGAATACGTGCATTTATATGCGATCAGATGTCGCTACGGAAACCGACGCACAAAGTTCAGTAATCATATAAGTCAGATGCCTGCTAATATAAATACAATTCATTAATCTGTGTTAATGTAATACTACAGCCCAAAACAAATTCTATCTTAACCTGTTAAGGAGTTTCCGCAATTAACTGTGAACACGGACACAACCTTATGTAACGGAAGCGTTTGATGCAAGGACAAATAAACATGGGAACAAACTCGGTTTCCTCGACGCGACTGGTTTCGAAGAACTCGGTATCTTCGTGTATTAACACACGCATGTCTTAACCGACAGCCCGCTTCATTTGACATTTCACACCCCAGCAGTAGGAAAACAAGAATGTTAAATAAATTGCTTGCATTTAAATATACCTTGAATGGTGTCCTAATTCTGACCTACAACAAACAGTTTTCTCCTTCCATGTCACCAAGGCGTAACAAAAGCGAACAAGTCTGTTTGATATTCGTTGTTTTGATACGGTTCATTGCCAGTTATAAATCCACCTCGAACTCACAATGCTGCAGCTGCACCTTGACACATAACTGAGAAGGATAAGCTGAAAGAAATTAGGAAAAGCCAACACAGCGTAAAAGAGCTGGCGCCTTCAATCTAGACTTTCAATTGCTGATTACTAACTTACCATATATTCTCGAATCTAATCTGCAACCTTTTTACAGTTTTAGAGGGCTAAAAAATCAGCTGCTGATTAGAATCGCGGTCGTGAGCTGGATTTTGGAAAAATGATAGAGCCACTGTACGCGCCGTAAAAACTATGCAATAAAATAATTTATTATTTCATTTATTATTTATATTATATAATATTTATAATTTATTATTCACCAGACTCGCCGTCATCACTCATAACTGAATCAGTCTGCCTTGTAGGCAAGGGACGGTTGAAGGAAAGGTGCGGATTTGAAACGCGAACTAAATTTTTTTCGTTTAAGAAATCGGCAAAAACTAGTGCGGATTAGATTCGGGTGCGGATTAGATTCGAGAATATACGGTGAGAGACACAAATAGCGTCAAAACAGGCGGGGAGGGCGAATGAGGGCTTCACAAATTTCATAAATTCAGTCTAACTTTTGTGGAGTGATGAAGTGCCACTACACAAGTTTCTCTCATTTATTTATCAAGATAACCCGTAGGACGGATGAAAAAATTGTATTAGCCCTAAAATTAGTGCTTCGTTTCTTCTAGGACTTTTGTTAATAAATGTTTTCCTGTTTGATACATAATTTGCATTTAGCTGAATACAAAGGAAATTAATTTCGAAACGCAAGTCGGAACTGCTGTAGAGTCTCTGCCATTTTTCTTCGGCTCTAACCAATTTCAACGCATTAGTGTATTCGAGTAAACTTCAAAATATCAAATTTAATCTCAATTATCGTGTTGTTATTTGCAGAAAAAGGTACTGAAAAACAGAAGAAATTAATATTCGTACATTTGCAGCATTCCTTTCTAAATGTGCAAGAAACGATGTGTTGTTACTCGAAAGTTGAATATTTCATTCAGAATCTCCTGTTAAGAAGGCGGAGATGGAATATCTTCTTGGAAAAGTTCTGAAATTTCCAATCGCCCTTTTCAGTTCACATTTTTTCCAACTTCAGAATAGGCTAAGCTTGTTTACTCTGTTAATATTTTCCTTATTTTTCGATCTGTATTCCAGTTACGAAGTTTTATATCCTTTCACGCAGTGCATCAAACAAAAGCGTCACTTAGACTTACGTATCCGAATAGATTGACAAGACCAGAGTATTTACTGCGTAATAATTATCAGCAATTAACATAGATTTGACCAGCGACTTTGGTATGGTCGTCACTTTGTAAGAGCGTATGTCAGAAAAGGAAAATTTGAAAATTTTTATCCTTAAAGATGGGATTGGAAAGGGGTCCCGAAATCTGATAAAAATCTGAAATCTACAATCCGCTACACTCCAGAACAGCGAAGACCTCGAGGAATATTTAAATACCGAAAGGCTTTTAACAACGACCTCTCAAATCGCATCGGCTCTGGTATAAAGGAGCGTAAATTAACTGGGAATGATGTGCAAAGAAGGGGTTGTTTATTTCATGACATTCACACAACTTTCAAGGAGACATTGAGGGAAATCTACACAAACCCACTCATAATAATAGCTGACCTCCTTTTAAAAAACTAACTCCCTAAACAGCACTAATACAAAGTTGGACAGAAAGCAGCAACTACTGGAAAGACTCCACACGTGTTATATCTCAAATTTCCTGCTCTCCACATTCTTTAAATATGTAAATTTTTTACGCCCATAAGCATTAAAATTTCACCAATTTCGAATCTTCTTCAATATTATTATGCGTATAGTCCGAATGCAAGCGCTGCAAACACAGGATCTGTAGACCTCACTGTCTTTGGGAATGTAAAGCCATGCAAACTGCTGTAGTTTTACAAACGTTTCGGGGAAACGTACTGCCTTCATCTCTAGACCCCACCTGAGGACGAAGACAGCAGGTCCCTCGTAAATGGTGGTTGATCTTTACCAGTATACAAAGTGTCAAAAAGCGTAACACATTAATCTTCAAAGTCACTTTAACAGCCTACGCAATGCCATATCCCGAAGACAGTAACGTTCACAGTCACATTTACCACGTTGCACGGTATCATATCTCGGGCGACAATAACTCCATAGTCTCCTTTACTGGGCTGCACGGTTGGACAACCCAGAAGACAGTAACATTCCATGTCACTTTTACGGGGCTACACGGTGTAGTACACAGACGACATTATCCTTTACCTTCACCACAGTTCGCACTACAGGTATCACTGCACAGAGTCAAAATTCCTTCCTTTGAACTTCGTTACAAATTCTCGAAATCGAAAAAAATATAAAAATATAATTTGGTCGTTTCAAGATATCCTACATTTTGAAGAATACATATTTTTTTATAACAGAATCGAGTTTTGAGTAAAGCGTTGAAGTAGTATTTCAGTAAAATGGCTATACACGTCAAATTGGACTGAAATGAGGCGCAGTCACATTCTTCTCACAAGTTTTCGTTGATTTTTCATTTTGATAGAGTTCTTCTAAACCAATTCAGCAGCTTCGCAGATACAACATGACGTCAATGCTACATGTTCATTTCAGTACATGTTCATGAACATTACACAAAGAAGAAACAAAGCTTAGCACTAACCTAACGTCTTCTCTACAAATAATACGTTTATGTGGACATGAGCTGCCGACTGCCTCCGTCTAGTATACAGAACCACTGTCGCCAGCTGAAGAAACATTTATTGTAGAAATGAAACACCGAGCTTTTTAACAAAAGAACCATTGTCTGCAATCGTATACAGCTGCTACTTCGTTTGATTTGAAGTTTTTTTTTTTTCAGGTGGCACGGAGTTAACCACTTCCTCCAAACATACAGAAATAATCTGCGCCTACCATTGTTGTCTTGAAAGTACACCTGCATTACGCCACCTTGCTTCACGCCTGTGCGGTTAATTAGGTAACACACGGAGCAGCACACAAATGATTTTCTTGGCGCCGCATATACAAAACCATATTTAAAAAGAAACAATAAAGATACGAGTACAACAGTACGGCGTCAGGAATATTCAAGAACAGATTAAGCAAGGCGGTCTATTGCGACAGTCTGCTGAAGAACAGGTGAGCTGAAGACACTGGATAGAGACCAAAAAATGTAATGGAACTGAACAACATTTGAGAGTTCCCAACAAATTATTAAAAACCAGTTTACTTTTGCAATTTAAAACTCCACGCTAATGAAGGACGTGCAGCTAACGAGATCTGATGCGTTAATGGAATGAGTTCCACCTTTTATTTAACGACACTCTGTCAGTTACATTATTTATGTAGCAATGAGTCGGAAACGCGAAATTGGCCATAAATCATATCTTGGACGGGGCATAGATGGAATGGGCCATAACCTCCTTAAAACTTTTCACACTGAGCAAGATATATGTGGTGGCTTCAAAACGTTCCAGGAATCGCTTTATTTTTGAAAAACACATAACACTGCAGTAATTTAAGACAAATTTCCTTCAAAACAATCCTTTTGTGCAAAATTACACTTCTGCCAGCGACAGTAAGTGGAAACATCCTGGAAGCCATTTTGTGAAAGCCTTTTCAGCTCTTCCTTCTCATTCTTAATGATGTCAGTAGCACCACAAAAGAGCCGTCTCTTTAATGCTGAGTTCAGTCGAGAGAACAAATAAACATGAGCTGGAGCCAGATCAGGAGAGCATGGGGGATGTTCCAGCGTTGTCACATTGTTCTTTGCTTAGAAATACTTGACCAAAACCGACCGGTATGCTGCAGAACTAGCGTGAAGTAGAAACCAAATGTCGTTTCTCCATTTTTTGTGGTGTTTCCTTCTGATCGCATCCCTACGGCGACAAAGGATGTCCATGTACATTTCTTTACTCGCAGTAGAAATTTCTATAAATTATAGCAACGAATTCCGGAAAATGTTTGAAGCAAATACGTGTATAGTTTAGAAAGCATTGGACCTGCTGGTTTCTATTTATTTTGTGATTAAGGTTATGGGAAGAAACTTGTCTCAGTATCATTGTACAGTTAAAGATAACTACTTCCAATGATGGTGTTTCACAATGGGAATGAAAGTATACTAAAATTAGAAAAATTTCTTTGTATGAAATCCAACAGCCCACTCAGTACAGAGACTTGACTATGGGCTGGATGTAAGTGAAGGGCAAGCCCGGTTCCAGGCAGGAACGAAGATATTCTATTCTCCAGAACGGTTATGGGGCTCACAAAACCTCTTGTCAAATAGGAATGGAGTTATCTCCAAGAAATAAGCTGGTAGAAGTAAAGACAGCGTGCAGCTATGCATAACCCCCATAATTTTTTATGTCATCATACATACGAGTAGGAAGAACTTTACATTTTACTGAAACGGTTAAGTCCCTCTGTGACAACAGTTGACAGGGGAAATAAGGGAAAATATTCAGGCGGAAAATCGAAAGTGAGATGGCAGATCTCTTCGAATATGAAACAAAGTATGAAATACTACAGTACACACACACACACACACAGACACATGCACGCACGCACAGACACACACACATACACGAAGAAGTGAAAATCCTTCTGGATAATTGGTAACTGGATTCGAAAACAAAATTAATTAAATTAGAATCACAGGACCAACCAGTAGCCAAAATCGAGTGGTGACAACGCATTACACATAAAATGATAAAAAGACCCCGTGGACGCCATGGGGCATACGGAGGAATTGCCGGACAGCTATTCGCATCCTTAATATCAGAACAGGATGTAGCCGAGTGGTTGCATCAGAATTCCAGGAAATGCATGCAGTATCCATTGAGTAGGAATTTGAGTGGACATTAGAAGCACATAAGCTCTCAAGAGGCACATTAAAGCCAGAAGAATTTTTATGTGTGCAGATACTACGCCCTTCATTTTCTGTTCTCCCCAGTGGTGATCCGCAACAACTCGGTCGCTGGTTCCTCGTGAATCATCCGTCCCCCGTCAGAACTGTAACAACATTTCACAGAACTCTTGTATACTACGGGTCCTAACGGATAAGCAATATGGTAAAGGTAAAGTTCACCCTAGAACAGGGAAGTAGAGGTATAGCTCTACTCTTTCCTTAACCTCGGCTCTAGATGGGGATGCCGTGGTCAACGCCACTCCCTGGCACCTATACCTCCGGGAAAGACACGCTACCCATTGATATGAGGCTGGATGGGCGCCAGGGCCGGTCTGGATGGAAGCGGAAAATTTCGCCCCCACCGGGATTCGATCCCCGGACCGTCCAGCCCGTAGCGAGTAGCTATACCGACTGAGCTACCACGGATATGCAGTATTGGCTCAAATTGTATAAGATGAATACACATGATCCCGGTTTATGTGGTCAAAAGGAGGAATGCCGAAATTTCGTGGCCATTATCAATATGGGTTGAAGTAAAAAGCAATATAAATCAGCGTTATATTATATGCATAATTTTCTGGGTGTTGGGTTCGACAAAATGAATAACTGCTTTTTTCGGTTCACACATGCAAGAGGCTTTGATAAGAAATATTCACGTTCCTTTCTCCGGTCCTGATGCGCAGTACATGCGTCTGATACATTATTCAGTGAATTTCCTTTGTCTTTCCATTGTTTGCGCCTTAATACAACGAACATTTTCATCTGCCCTTTGTGCAGCCCCTGTCACCACGGCATGGCGCGTCCTCAGGTTGCGGATAGAGGAACGGCCTCCGATAAGGAGGGCAGCTGCGAATAAATTGAATAAGCAGTCGCGGACAGCCGACGAGGGGTGGTCCTCCAG
>Ga0123355_10004520_pt1 | contig 20232 bp, 9 predicted proteins | sample TergutEmb28metaG_3_FD_89872 | JGI IMG/M metagenome (GOLD analysis project Ga0123355, IMG submission 89872) | Embiratermes neotenicus P1 segment gut microbial communities from Petit-Saut dam, French Guiana - Emb289 P1 | ecosystem: Host-associated > Arthropoda: Insects > Digestive system > Gut ...
AAAAAAAAAAGGGGGGGGGAAACCCCCCCCCCCCGGGGGGGGGGGGGGGGGGGGGGGGGGGAGGAGAGTGTTTCTAGGGGAAACATCGCGCAGCATACAAAGAGTGAGAAAACATAACTGGACAAATATCTGACATAGAAACACTCACTGCAGTCAATGGGGAAGGCATGTGGTTATTGTTGGCATTGGTGTACAAGAGTTGTGCAGGTTCCCCTGAGTGGCCTGATAGCCCATGAGCCACCACAACCCGCTGTCCCAGTGGGATGATCCCACAGTCACGTGCCACACTCACTGCAGTCAGCATGTTGTCACCTACAGACACACATAGGCCCAGCATTACTCACAGCAAGGTAAAAAACCTGACAGAAACTCATTGAACCAAACCTCACAACACAACTTCATCCCTACAAACATGCAAAGATGTCCGGCAACAATCATGAAACAGCAACAAAAGCTGACTGAAGGTCACTCAACCAAACCTCATCTCTGAACTTCTCACAAACTCTTCAATATTTCTGAGAGTTGCCAGTGGCAAATGTTTCATTCTAAAACCCATACAATGAATACCAAACCACTGTGGCAGTTTATAAGGTTACAATTACAGCCATGGAAAGAATTACACAAGCATTAATCAATTACCATGACCACTGGTCTCACCTGTCACCATGATGTTTCTGATGCTGGCATTATGAAGCATACTAATGATGCCAGTGGTTTCTGGCTTCAACCTGTTCTCCATGACGATAAGTCCCAGGAATATCAAGTTTGATTCTGCATCCTCCCTGGAGATACGCTGCACTTTCACGTAATTTACACGAGGCAGCCCTTTGAATGCCAAGGCCAGCACACGGTAGCCCTCCTGGGTGTATTCCTCAAGCACCAAGTTCAGGTCTGTTGGCACTGAAATGTAAGATAACATCTGCCCCTGAGAGACATCCCCATCCTCCAAAGAACATAGAGCCCTCATGGTAGAAATAACAAATGAACATGACATTTTAGTTGGGAAACATGAAGGTAAGAACAGATCATTTGGGAGACTAGATTTTGATGGGTCAATAAGAAAAGAATGGATTGCTAAGAATGCAGTTGTGAAGATGAAAATTTTCTGGCTCTTCACTGAAGCCCAACAAGTCAAGGACTCTGCATGATTCACGCACCTGTCTCTGGTTTGGACAGTGACACTATCATCTCAGGTGAACCCTTGCAGTAAACCTGGAACTGTGTCGCCCCAAGAGTTCTCGTGATGACACTCATGCGCTGCAGATTTGATGAGAATGGAAACTGTCGCACAATACCAATCTCTAGTGGCGGCTGTAACATTTGCATCAATATTATTCAGTTGCTTCTGTAGCTCCAGTAACTGTAAAAATAAACTCAAATATGGTTAAATGGCAATGCTACTCTAATTACAGTGATAAAATAATTTCAATGACCGCAACAATTACATACAGCTAACTTATAACCTTTATTAGAGTTGACAGTGTAATATATCAGGCAAGCTGTATGTGTGTAATAGTCATTATAGTTACTAATAAATTGTAGCCAGCTTTGCAACACATATATTCCAGCCAATAATGCATGTGTATTTTTAAGGATATCTCAATATAACAAGTGATGTGACAGTCTACAGAAAAGATGTGTAATGATGAAATTTTTCCACTGACTGTATGGACTGAAATGAGAACACGGTCCAGTGGCAAGCCTTTTGTAACTCTGCTGATGAACTCTGAAGGATAAAGCATAACCGACACTTGAGATTCGTGGTTCCAACAGTAGTATGCTGAAGATTTACTTGCTTCAACAAGGAGACATAAATTACATGCAAATAACAATCTTACTTTATATATGGTCTTTTGCATGACAACATTATGTCACCTAGAAGCAATGTTCCTACTTGCATGTTCAGTGTATCAATGATGTCATAATCCAGAAAAACAAAAAAATGGATCTCTACTGATGTGAAGATCTCAAATGTTATGGGACCTTAAACTGACCTGTCTTAGTGCATAGCTGTAACTTACACAAAATCCTACCTCCCAGAAAACACATAACATCAAAATCTCACACAAATGCCATAATTATAACCTGTGATACACAGAACACAATGCTTCATACAAAATTTATACTTGCATTTTAATTGTTCACAACATACTGCTACCAAGCTGCACACTAATATAGATATTTTCATTATCACTACTCTGTTACCCTACAACCTATTAATAATCACCTTAATCAAAGTTCCATACTCTTCTAAGATTTAATATTATGAATTTCAAGAGTGAACTTATGGAACTTGTATTGTTTCCAGCTCATTCACATGGTGCCATACTGGTATTTTTTATAGGTGGAAGTTGGAAAGCATGAGTCATCAGCATCTGACAGCATCATATTCATTAACAAGCTAAAATGAAAATGTCCACTAGTTACAAAGTTAATGGGAATACCACAAGAACTTATTACCCTTTGGGGCCGGAATTAAGTGCGCAGTGTACTCTGCTTAAGACCTGGCATTTAAATGGCCTCTCATTACAGCACATTCTTGGTGGTGACTTTCGTGGACATTCGGTTTTCTCGGCATCACACTGTGCACTGACTATAGTTGACTTGCGGCGCCAAAGGGTTAAAGTTCAATGCCAAATCACCTCAATGTCTTCAACACTCTGCGACACACTGACTGAACTGGGTGGCTTCACCACTGTTGGGAATATCATGTCAAACTTGGAATTGTCATTCACTTCTGGCTCCTCCAATAACCAACCAGTGGATTCAAACATCTGCAATATATAAACAAATAAAGTAAAGCAGTCCCATTACAGGCCTGGACAGGCCCACAGGGTTCCAGGAAGTTAAGGTTCCCAGATTTCGTGACAATGGTACAGGAAGGTGGTAGGTTGTCAGCCTTACGCACTGGCCGCCTTTACCCTCAGGAAATACTCCTGGTACTCATTTCTGTTAGAGGCTGAGTCGACTCCAGGGCCATAGTGCGATCAGAAGAATTTTGTCAATGAAAAATCCACCGACATCAGCTGGGATCGAACCAGCGACCTTCCGATTTGTAGCACAGCACCTTAACCACTGTGCTACTGCGGTCCCCAATATACAAACAAATGGTCACGCTTATTTAAGTAACACACCAACAAATGCACATATATAGTCTTTAATAATCTAAAATTTACATTAAAACAAAACATTCCTACATGTTTCGATCATGCGATCATCCTCGGAGAGCATACTTTGTTCTTTGCTAAAGTTACAGTTTATAACACTCAGTTATTTACTTCGTTATATTAATTTGGTGCTGTGGCAGCATGTCGTGTGTTATGTGTGAGTTGTAGCTATTCGTTTGAGACCAGCTGTCGATGTGCTTGTGTGCCTTATAGCGTGAGACTGCTGTCTCAAACAAACAGCGTACGACTCACACATAAAACACGACATGCTGCCACAGCACCAAATTAATACAACGAAGTAAATAACTGAGTGTTTTAAACTGTAACTTTAGCAAGGAACAAAGTATGCTCCCTGAGGATGATCATATGACTGAAACATATAGGAGCGTTTTAAGTGTTTTAATGTAAATTTTAGATTATTAAAGACGATATATATGTGCATTTGTTGGTGTGTTACTTAAACTACAAAATGCACGGTGCAATGATAAAGATACATGGTCAAGCATTTAATCTTCCTGCAAGCAACAAACAAGGCTGGTGAAATAATTCCAGCAGAAGATGTATTCACATTTACAGCACATCGAATACAAACTCACACGTACAAGTTTCCTCCATTACAAAACAAGTCAACCTCTACTTGGCTTGGGGAAGCTTTCTTGTATTATATGATCTAATGTGCTCTGCGGTTAGACCTGCTCTTTCAAGGACACAAGATGACACTTAACCCCCACCACCAGTGTCAAAAGAAACACAAAGTTCCCAAGATGTTTCATGACATTTGAATTAAACAACCCACTCATGGTCACAGACAATGCATCTCCGTTGCACAGAAGTGTTCTCTGCAGGCTATGAAAGGAAATTTTCCATAACTAATAATCAACAGTATGATGCTTATTTTGGCTATGGTTACATTAAACTATCATGCCGAAACATTATTTACATTATGGTTACATTGCCTTATCCTTGAAGTTGTGGCATGTGATATATCTCAAAACAGAATGTGACATCTGTGCACACAGAACATGTTCATCAAGACCCCTCTGTTATGCCCTTACTTCTAAATGTAAGACAATGAAGACTGAACTAACCTTCAGGTCTAGTGGGTCACCACTCAACTTGTCGTCAATGATGGTCAGAGAGTGGCAGGTCACCATACCTACCAAGAACTCATCCCTGTAATCCATCTTTTCTACACATTTTATGGGCACCTGGAACTTTCTGTCAGACACTGGCACTATGCCCCACATGTCCAGCCCATCTTCTGTCAGCGTCCCTGTCTGAAATGAATTGGTCAGTTCCAACTACAACTCCCACTAGACAGGCTTACCAAATTAATTTCATAACCACAGCACATGCATGTACCGCAGTAGTTACATCTTGTTTCCCTTATCACTATAGTTATTTTTTGTTTGTTCTAAACAACCAAACTGTATTTCATGAAATCTCATATTAGGAGGTTTTTGTGAAATTTGACATACTCCAGTTTTCATTAAAATTGCAAAACAATAATGGATACTTAGGACATAAAGACTGTGACACATTTTTGTGCACATCGTGAGCATAATTCAATAATACATATTGTCATAAAAAATTGTTTTGCATGAAACTTACAAAGAACAATGAAATATACATAGCATGTGCAAAACTCTTTTCCACAATTCTTGGAGTTTTCAAGACAATTAGACAAGACAGACTTTCATGCAATGTAAGCTCGTAACTGGAGAAATAAAGAGGCCATAACAAAGTGAATGACATACATTTTAGAAAGCAGAAACACAATGTTGGGCACTTGTAAGCTCAAAATTCATTTTAATGTTGCGGTCACATAATAAATGTCACAGGTAAATCACACAAGTCAAATTTGTGAAAAGTTACAGTAAGGCAACTATGTCAAGGACCCATGAAATTCAGTAACTGTTTCTCTGTTGTTGACTCTGAATTTTACAAAAGACATACTCTGAAAGCTCAATATTTATATGTATTCCTGGGATCCTATTTCAAATGTACACACATTGCTCCTTTTAAATCAAACACAACAAGTGCCATGCTAGTTGTTGTTGCTCATGTTTTGGGACAATTTCTAATAGGGAGTAAGTTAACAAACAGCCTCCAGAGATTCACAGACAATTAAATGAGACTAATATTCATGACAGGTTCAAAATTAGAATAGTTTCAGAAAAGTGACAAACCTTGTCAAAACACACACAGTCAATGGAGCCTGAAACGTTGATTGAACGCGGGCTAATGCAGTACACATTCTTTGCTCGAAGCCTGTTCTGGGCATAGAAACGTCCAACTGTCATGGCTGCTGGCAAGGCTGGTGGTACGACTATTGTTATTAGGTCCAGGGACTGCAGTGCAATATGAGATACACTGACTCCTCGCATGAACTGTGAACACAAACATTCAGCATGTTCTTGTAGGAGCAGGCAGCATCCACTGTTCTCTGTTGGAACACAATGTTCATGGTTTACCAAATGTCACCAGCATGTGCACACGCACGTGTGCACACAGCTAATAAGAATAAATATATAAATACATATAAAAATAAATTACACACTTCATTTTATTTACGTTATAAAAGAAAAAAGAAAGACAAGACAGAACTTATACTATTATCTAATTTATAATCTCCTGGTAGTAACACCATGTAGTCTGGTAGACAGACACTGATGTTTTATCACACTACATAAAAATCACATCCCAAATGACCATGACCTTGATGCTCATCACCAACAGATCCTATAACCTTACTTAAATCATCTACTGTGATGGACTCACAAGATTGGCTTCAACCTTGGCACCGGTTTCACTGTCAGAAAGTGAGACAGCTGTTTAAAGATAAAAAAGCACTGGACAGAAGTGCAGCTGTGGTTAAGTTTTTCTTTGGTAATAGCTATATAAGCTTATTAACTTGAAAATGCCAAAATAAAACAGCCACAGTATTGATAACATTCTGAACACATGCAGTCTGGCCCTTGGACTTTCTCCCCACAACTGCATCTCAGTCCTAATGAACTTGCTTGAGCTCAGATGAAACACTGTATTAGATCCAACAACATGGATATGGAATTCTCTTTAAACATTTTGTGTAAATTAAACAATGCTGGAAGACCTTCAGTAACTGACGGCGATTCTCAACGCTACTGTCTCCATGTGAGGACAACTGAAACAATCATATCTAACAATATGGAAGAATATTGTACCAAACCCAAATAAACTGCTGTCTGGAGATGAAATGGATGTACTGATGACATCTAGAGAAATAAACTCAGATTCCTCAGACAATGTGCTAGCATATCCCCTGAATTAGTCATTCAGTAGGGATATAAAATTTTATAACATTTCAGACTGAAAGGAAAGAGAATATAGGTGGCTAAACTGTGAAATCAAACACAAGGCCCTGAGAATGTTTTGAGAATTTTACATTCATTGGTCTGTGCATCGTGAATCAAAATGAATAACTGTCCAACAAGATGTGACTGTATTCAGTTTATTATACTTCTGTAGTCAGCTCTACATGTTTCGGGTGTTGACACCCATCATCTGGAGCTCGTACAACTGCAATTACATCCGCTCGCATTGTTGAGTTGGATGGTTGTAGACCCAGTTGACCAGTGCCAGAAGCTGAATTACAGTTGTATGAGCTCCTGATGATGGGTGTCAACACCCAAAACATGTAGAGCTGACTACAGAAGTGTAATAAACTGAATACAGTCGCATCTTATTGGACAATTATTCAATGTTTTGAGAATTCTAAAGCACAATTTGTCAAATAACTGTATTTGTTATAAAAATTATATTATGCAGTGGAAGACACTTGTTGACAAGACATACAAGGTCTAACCACAACGGTCTGCATGAAGATAAAAAGACCCTGTCCACAGAGCCAAGATCAAAGTCATTCTCTTGAGTCACTAACAGTATGTGCCCATGTAATCATCTGCCCACCTTGGTGATCACAGTATACAGGAAGCCAATACTGGCAATGCAGGCCAGCAGTTCCACAAACTTGTATGAGTCACGCTCAAACTTGAAGTCGACAGGAGGGGGGTACATGATGGAGCGCACAAGGTTACCCTTAGCTGTTGAGAAGCCTGTGCGTATCACCACAGCCAGCACATGCTCATTACCAAAGTATCGCGTCTGGATCACGTGTGTCCCACAGAAAAGAATGTGCCGAGCATGATCCTTGGCATCAAATGGAATGTCTGAGTTTGGCAATGGTGTCTTCGTCACAGGCACACTTTCACCTGAAAGATACAGGTGTTCTTTATAGACAGTTATGAAAGACCAATCTTGATGGCTGGAGAGAAACTAAACTGTCAACATGAGCCACTTTAAACCAAGATCACAGCATTATGGAATATCATGACGTGTAGTATGGCAGATAGTTACAGATGTTTCACAGTAATAACTAACACTACCAAACTACAAGGTTTCACAACCAAGACAATGAGTTTTGTTATGTATCCCAAATCCACACATTCAGAGTTAAAATAAGCACATTGCATTTTATGTTTATGGTTCCGTGCATCGCTGATTTATATTAATAATTGTCCAACTAAATGCAACATATAGCAGTCTATTTATTATTCTGCAAGTTCACTCTACATGTTTCAGGTGTCAACTACACCCATCATCAGAAGTACACAAAACTGTAACTGCAGCCCCCGGTACTGGTCATATTTTTTGTGCAGCTACCTCCCTCCAACGTGGAAAGTTGGCCATGTTGGAGGGTAGCTGTACAAAATAATATGACCAGTACCGGAGGCTGTAGTTACAGTTTTGTGTGCTCATGATGGGTGTGGTTGACACCCGAAACATGTAGAGTGAACTTGCAAATTAATAAACAGACTGCTTTGTGTTGCATCTCGGACAATTATTAATATAATAAAGTTCATTGCAATCAGCAACTTAAACTGCCTTGATATTCATTTATTGCAGATACCAATTTACTATTGCCAAGTTACCAAAGCAAAGCAAAAATAGTTTTCCTCAAGTTTTGTTACACATTTACCATACCAGAAATATTGTACAAAAGTAGTTACAGATATTAACTTTTATGACAGTTACCAAACTCCTGTGTTATTAGCAATTATTTCATCTATCCAAATATAAAGTGACCCTGCATATAAGACAGTCTACCCTCCTCGCTTACTTCAATTTTCAGGAAAATACCTATACAGAATGTGTTTAAGCTTGTGTGCCATCACAAGATGGCCCCTCCCATTTTTTTCACACAATAAATTAGGAAGAAAACTGTGCTGTATGTGGGTAAATACAATATTAATCAATATAATGCCTTGGATTTGCACTCATGTAAAGAAGGCCAATATAAACTAAATTATATTCTTGTTCTTAAGCTTTCGCCGTGTTCTAAATGTAAATTATTCCTTTTTGGGTAATTCCCCGGCGTCTGAGTTCTAATAGACGACATTTCGGAACTCACTATCGGTTCCATCTTCATAGGCAGGTTAATGAAGTATTCATTCACCTGCCTATGAAGATGGAACCGATAGTGAGTTCCGAAACGTCGGCAATTAGAACTCAGACACCGGGGAATTACCCAAAAAGGAATAATTTAAATTATATTTACCTGACAATTTGTACTGTTCAACAAAATATCAAACAACATCAGGTCCAGGTACAGAAGTTCGACAGACAGAAAAGATGGTGCTCAGAGATAACACAGTATCATGTCACTGAAACACATCAGTGGCTACGAAGTGCTCAAACACCTCTTAGGTTAAAGAACATGAAACACAGCAGGAAATTTATTTACCTTGCCTTTTTCATTGGTACTTTCTACCCCCAACTCACACTTGAGAAAATAAATCATGGAGACAAATGCTCAAAGAATAATCTCAAGATTTAAACATATGTAATTTTTCCACAATTTTTAATTTCCTAAGCCCATGTAAGTACATTACATTTGTTAAAATGGATCAACAAATAGAGGGACACAGTATCCACAGACAGAAGCATGAACTGTAACTTCCCAGAGGGATGCAGTATCCACAGACAGAAGCACAAACCATAACCTCCCAGATTTAGTCTGGCCAGCTACTGTCAAAAGTGACTGCTTAATTCTTTTTGGGTAAGGTAAGGATAAAATTATCCCTGTGCATGCCATAAAGGCACAGCTCCACTCATTCTTAAACTTGGCACTTGATGGAGGGGAGTGGTGAGCTTCATGTCCTGGGCTGCCTTACCTCCACAGATGAATCACCCCAACAGTATCCACTGAATATAAGGCTGGTTGGGCCTAGAGCTGGTTTGGATGCTTTGGAGAAGAGAAAAAACTCTTCGACCTGTCAGGAACTGAACCAGTGTCCAGTCATTAGCCTAGTCACTACAATGACCATACTGTACCAGCCCCTTTATTAATTTCAGGTCACTTCTAAAATAAAACTCCAGTCACAACTTGCTTTAATTTGGAACTGATACTTAACCTGTGAGCATGCTCTCATTAATGATGCAATTTCCTGTCAGCAGAACAGCATCACAATGCATCACACAGCCATGTGAGGGAACCACCATCACATCCCCTGGGACAAGGTGCTCAGTCGGTATTGTGTCCAACTTCCCTGTGTCACCACGTATGACTGTGACCACATCTGAAGAATGCACAGTGCTGCGCAGGTTCTGCTGGTTCTGGAATGGAGTACCATGTCTTCTGAGAAATGTGGGTGCACTTACCATATTAACAATGTTCAGCCTATCACACAACAGAACCAAAGCTGGCTGTTTATGTAAGATATATCTTGCTCATCCTGCACACACTTAATTTCGTAGTTATATGACATGAACCAGTTGGAGAGAATTCAAAGATAAATACATCAGAGCGTGAACTACTGCCATAAATCAACTCACCTTCCGAGTCTGCAATACTGCCATCACAATACCGAACACAGACATGGCCAGAATTGCCAATGCATAATACATGTAGTCATCAGCAAACCACAAACAAAATGAGAACAGCTGGAACACATAAAATGGGTTCAGCACTTCAAGGAACAGGAGCTTGATGACACCATGGATTGGAACGATGATTTCGTTGTTACCATACACCACACGCCTGAGGAACACAAGTAGCAGCTGTAAGTACAGGGTGTCAGTGTGTTGTAAGACTGCACTAACAACTGTCAGTTCTTAATACGACCCATATGAAACAAATGTTTGTCCATCCAGACTTTACTACTGGTTTTATTTACACTTAATTATACAAAACCTCCAGCCTGAAGTCTATAAATAGCTGATGTACTGCCACATAACATCCAATTTTTCCTAAAACAGGCCTAACTAATAAAGGCAGAATATCTGACCAGTATATGACCTATTATGTCAAAATCTACACTGATAATCTCCATTTCCTTTGTTTACGTATACAGTTACTTTAAGCACTTAATATTGGATAATATTTTATATGTATTTAATAAAAGTGATACGCCTCAATAATTCCTACCATCAGTTCCACAATATTCCTTATAAACTTATACAATAACAGACTCCTTCCACTGCAGAACAAATTTTCCCTTACAACTCCAACCTCCTGCAATCTTACCTCAAGAACTGCTGACGTGCTGAGAGGCCGTCTTGTTGGTGCAGTTCTGCAGTGGTAACATCTTTGTCAAGACCACACAACTTGAAGAATTCTCCGCGGTCCTCGTCCCACACGTAGCTCAACTTCTTGCAGCGGAACAGACGCAAAGATGGCAAATCTGCAAAAATAGCCAATGAGATATGGAAACATCTCAATACCTTCTAGCATTACAGCCATGTCTACACTTACCCATGAATATACCTCCTGTCAAATGCACTGACAGCTTCTCATCACTACTGGCCTTCATGTCACTCAGCACATTGTCATCCCATGTGACAGAATGTTCCTCCCCCATCCTGCAACACAAGGTGCAAAGGGAAGGTGATGCTCAGTCTTTCCATTCTATAATGTTACCATAATGAGGTCAGTGTTTACGTATTCCTTCAGTGTACCAGAATTTTAAACCTTTGAGTGCCTGACAACCGAACTACTGAACAAATGGTCACTTGCATAACCAATGGCTACCATCTTACACACCTACAATTAACATTTGATATTGATACATCAGTTAACTGCAATTGGGTTGACATCCGGTGGCATTAGTACAGTACACATTTACACACAAACAATACTTAGAACAACACAATTAACAACTTTGGTTGGAAGGCTTTCTGGGATTTGAACCCTGCGTGGTGAAAGCAAGATTAACAATAAACTAACTGCGTAAAAAATATCGCCTAATGGGAAGAGTGTGGGCCGTGCCCCCTCTTTGTGAGTTGTATCCTGGCATTTGCGTTACAAGTGAGGAAAAGCATGGAAAAACCTGTCAGGGTAGCCGAAGAGTGCCCGTTGGCACGATGAAAACAGAATATACAGAACAGAACATACTATATACTATACACTAGCATGCAGAACAAAGAAATATAATACGGGCACGGACAGACTGCTGATAAAAAGATTACTGCTGTTCATGAACACAGCAGTGATGACTAAGATAAAATGTGTGGCGACAATAACAATCAGCCGCAGTGCACTCATCAGTGTCACAGCTACAGGGACCAACACCATTAAATAAAACAGTTATAAAAGATGTACACCAAATGCAGAGTTTCTTCAGGACATTAGTCTCACTTCAAATAGAGAAAGACTTATAATTTGTTTGCTAAACATGCACAAATCCCAATGAATGTCACTGCTATGTAAGATAAGAACAATACACTCTGCATGGGTTTAATGAACACAGCAATCTTCGCAGAACTGGAGAATTCATACAAAAGAATACGTAACCTTGAAGCAATACACAAGGGAATAAATGCACTTTTAAGGAAGTTCAATGTATGGAATATGATATGAAAATGAAATACAATATTTAAATTTATAAACCTCTGAAATATGATTTTATGTCAGTATAGAATTCTCGAACAAACTTTTACGGTGCTCTACAACACAGAAAACTGATCTGAGTGTCTACAGAAAATGTTTGCGATATTAGACCCCCTACATCCTTGGAAGCAGAAGACACTTACTGTGTACTGCTGCTGCAAGACACGGTCTCAACTGGCTTCACATAGAAACATTTATGATTGTTCTGGTACAGTTCCTGGAACAAATCACTCTTGTAGTAGTTAATGTTACAATCAACCAATGGCTCTCGTGATGATCAGATACTCATAAATAACAGAAAAGTTGAAGAATACTGTCTTCTAGGATGTGACAAACCTTTTACCAAACTACGCAGTATCACACCCCAGAAGGCAGCACTCTTACTCACATTATTATTTCCTATGAATCACATGTACCATATCATACAAAATCATTACAACAAACATTTCACCTCTTCTAAAACCTATTAGCAGATATCACTTACAACAATAAGAACTTTCTCAGCGCTTTTAAGGGTGCACCTCCTGTGTGTTGCATACAGCATCCAATGGGGCCACCAGTGGAAAACCAGGCGTAGCATGCCACTGGTCAAAACAATGAACAACCATGTCAGGGCAGTCAACACAGGTTGACATTGGTAGCCATATACTTCCTGTAACCAATTTCAGCAGACATATAAAACACAACTTCATTTAAAGATGTATGCTGAAGTCCACTGGAGTATTTCATGGACTTCATAATCAACACTTGCTGAAATATGTTTTTAAAATCCTTTAGAGTAAAGTGGTAAGTACCATCTACCTAAAAAGGCTACATCTGTACATGCCTGGATAGGCCCTTACAGCTCCAGCAGGTTGAGGCTCCCAGAATTTCCAGACAATCAGCACATGAAAGTGGCAAAGTTGTCAGCCCTAGGTACCGGCCGCATTTACCCCCAGGAAATATCCCCGGTACTTATTTCTGTTGAAGGCTGAGTTGATCTCAGGGCCATCAGGAATTGAACCCTCAACTTTCTGGCTTGTAGCACAGTACCTCAACCAACTGTGCCAGAACCACCTACGTACAATATTGAAACAACTGCATTTTGCTAACACAATGCATTTGTACGTTTGCAAGATTATCACAATAAACAGTCCTACTTTCCAAAAGAACATTATGCGGTTGGTCTTTGGTGGAAATGCAGTTTGTTTTCTGTGAAGATGAAAATAAACTCTTATTTACAGAGTTACAAATTTCACATAAAGTTACCACTATACTGTCCAGGTCTGACCAAAACTCAGTCTGATTTATCAATTTTAATTTTCTTAAGAAACTGTGGTACAGAAGTCTCTTTCACATGCAGAGTTCTCAGTTGTGTTATAAGATTGATTCAACACAGAAACTTAAGACATGTCCCAATGGTACAATTTAAATAATAATATTACATACAAAGCTTATGCATATGACTACTATTTGCACTGAACATTGCAACTGACTGACTGGCAACATTACTTTGTACCTGGTAGGGTCTATATTCAAACCTCAACATTATTCTAAAGCCTTTAAAGGTTTTCCTTGTTCCTCCATGCAGTCAGAATGTGAAGCTGCCCAGTCACCTCCATCCAGTGTCAAAACTAAGAATGTGAGGAGCAACTCCTCTGCTTCAAGTGACATATACGTGGCATGCTGGTCAATTAAGCACAGTAAAAACAGTACGTTGTACCTCAACATGACAGGCGAGTTTCATGAGGCAACATGAAGGTTTATGCATCAAAACTGTCAGTGTTCTTGGAACATCCAGTCCTTCTGCTATACTACCAAAACCTCATAAACAACACATTCTCACTAATGCAAATTTACACACCTAGACAAATTAAAATTACTATATGCCTGACTGAGTACAAAGGTGCTGTATCAGTTGAGCGTCAAATATAAACTTTTTTGTGACTCACTCAACTTGCTAGCACACTTCCAACTCACCATCTGGTCCTCTTCCCCTGGATTAATGTAGTCAATGCCAGGCCGGAGTGCTGGGGTGACATGCTTGTCCTCTTGTGCTCCTACAATATGAAAGCCATGTTGTGACCAATTCTTATACAATAACTGTGCATACGGGGTACAACACCATTAAATAAGCTGCGTAAGAGTAACATGTATAGAAAGGTTAGCACAAGCTCAGTAGGACAATTAAGGTGATGCTGCCAACAGGGACTGAGTGACTGGGCCTGGTACATGCCTTACAGAGATGCAGCACCCATCTTGTTGTAGCTGGCATCACTGACCTCAAATTAATTGAAACAAGAGTGTCAGTGCTAAGTTCAAATTTTAAGAAGCCAATTAAGTTACAGAAAGTAATCAACCAAGAAATTCCCGGATGTTTCTGAGCCATTTTAGTACAGTTAATGTTCTCCAGCTAGGGTTGTACAAATCCAGAGTGCTATGTTGCCTAGGTGACTACATTTTATATGATGGTGTATATTGGTGGGCCCTTATTATGGAATTTTCTCCATATCACACTTCTGGCACCCAGAATTTTAAAGTGGCTTTAAGATTTTAGGAAAATCTGTGCACCCCTACTCACAGCACATTTCCTGAAGACTTATTTCAGAATATGTCTCCAAAATGGCCACTATATGAGATGTTTCCAAAGCAACTTTCAGAATTCATTTCTTTATTGCTTCAAGTGTGCTGAAGAGTTTCATCTGTCTCAGGATCCTTGAAATTAATCACTACAACACTTACCAAAATGTACAGTGTGATGAAATTCTGTTTTTTGTATTTTTCTGTTCTCCAATTATTTCTTCCTACTTAGGTCCAATAACTGCACATCAGACACACTGTTGCTGTTTCAGCAGCAGAAAAATAAACTTACAAGCTGCTCTGGACTACCCTGTCTGTTGCCCAGACAGAGGCAGCAATAACTAGTCACATATCACAGACACAAAGATGGTACAGACAAACAAATGAAAGGTGGGAAAGACATAAAGTGTGAAATTTCATATGAAACATGTGAAGACAATTTTATGCTAATTACACACTTTGTTCATGGATTATTGGTTTATAATATCCATGTGTTTGGAGACCTGGCAGATGTGGAACTGTTTTAGTTTATAAAAAACTGATTGCCACTGGGTCATGCAGAGGCACACAACAAGGCAGAACAGATACTGTAATCCCTACAGATGTACATAAACACTCAAACATTTTAGATGCATAATAGATGAGATTTCCATGGTAGTCAAGATTACTGTTGTGGTCAATTGGCTTACAACACTGTGTAGACTAGTAGATGGGTAACAATGCTTCAGAAAACCAATGTACCTCCATCTTCAGGGTTTGAAGCTGGCTGCTACACAGTGTCATTGCCCAACCAACCACAACAATTAATTAGCAATTTCACTGCTATGTTACTCTAATCCTTTTCCATAGTTCCTTTATCTTGGATTTCACAGTTAGTCTTTGTAAACATTTTTTGAAGTTTTGTACAATACTACAGATTAAACTGGAAAGGACATGTTCAAAAGTATAACCTCACAGGATCTTCCCAACTTCATGGCCATGGCATCCAATTCAGTTATCCATAAGGGTAAAATTACCCACAAAGGATGACTCAGACTCATGGTGTAGCCATCTGCCTTTTCTCATGCCCAGTTATTGGGCTTCTTACCAGAGAGCAAAGGGCTGCTCTGGGCATTATGATACATACATACATGAAAATGCATTCTAGTTGTTTTGTCATGAGATTAGAGGTTCTCACAGCAGTGAATATTAAGGGGGTGGCATTCCAGGATAAGATGTTGTGAAGTTCCATAGACGAGGTACCAATGTTTTGGAGAAAGCTGCTGTCTCCACCTTTTATCCTGAAGATGGAGGCAGCAGGTTCCTCCAACAAGTTGCTTAATACTGTGTAAGTACTACAATCAATTTTTCATGGATGAAGATTACTAGCTTCTGAGACATGATGCTATGAAGTCTCATACAAAACTAGCCATGTTTCAGAGGAATGACTGTACTACCTCCACCTTCACAGCAACGATTCTCTCACTTCCAACCCTCCACTTTTATCATAAGGTTGGATACAGTACACTCTCCTCAAACATGAATAAATATCTAACAGACTACATGGTATCACATCCCTGAATACAATAATATTCACTGTCACTACCAAGAGATGCTAGAACCCTTAGTGTCCAGGAACCCTAAGCCAAGTTAAATAAATTATGTAAGTTTCAGTCCATTTTATGACAATAATCACTGAAAATTACACAACAACTATTCTGACTGGCCTAGTTTAGGGTGGACCAACTCACTCACCCACCAACACATTTGCTGTAACTGGGACAAACTAAAATACAACACAGGGACCCTAACCTTTGAGGAGCTCGGTGTCCTGATCATGATGGGATCCCTTCACCTTGCTGTATGAACTGTTGTGAAAACCCAGCTTCAGTGGACTGGGTGTTCCTGGCATAATGATATCACAATCCCGCTGCCCTGGTCACGACACAACACACACGTAACGAGACAAACAACTGTCTGTTGCAATGAAACACAAACACTATTATCAGTCTGGACAACTCTTGCTGTGCCAAAGGAAAGAAAGCCGGTGTCAGTCGCCAGGATCAGGTTTTTTCCAGCCCACATATGGGCTCAGGGCCACCCTCACAAAGTCTCTCAATATGTGGGGAGGATAGAGTACATATGAACTTGGCGACATCACGAATTCAAGAGACGTCACTCTGCTACTCTGCGACAAGCTCATCTACAAAACTGTGGTGTGGCTAAATGTGGACAGGTCCTGCCACAAGGTTACAGATATGCAGGATGGATTCCTCACAAATAACGGCCTGAACGTCAGTAGGTGCATCTTCCTGCAAGGAAAATTCTGTGACCTCAAATAACTCACATGTGACATTAACTCCATACGATGAAATGACTAATCATCCTAACCTATTTCTTTAACTTGTCCTTTTATTTTGTCCTCCCAGCCACTCTATTGCTATTCAGAACTAGTCAGAGGGTAAATAATAAACTTCATTCTTAACATTCTCAATTAACCATTCGGTTATCTCCCTTACTCTCGCTGCAATTCTCATTTAAGGCAATTTTAATTTTGATCTTGTGCCTAACTGCCATATTTTGGGTGGTTAGTAACTGGTGTCTCAAAGAGAGGCCTGGGTTTGACCCCAAGACAGGACATGTATGACTTATAGTGAACACAGTGACACTGGACCGTGTTTTTGTCCAAGTACTTCAGTTTTCTCCTGCTAATTATCATTCTATCAATGCTCCATATTCAATTCATTCATCTAACACCACTGCTGTCCAGTCTATCTACCTATAGCAATGCTAAATAAACCACAAAAATATCCTGCTATACAGAAGCCAGGACATAAATAAGAGTCTGTTATGTAAAATTCATGCTGTGAGATGAATTAATTCCTGCAAGTGATGAGAAGCAAAGGTGTGACACAGAAGAAGAAGAAGAAACACTAGCATGAAATGTATCTATAAATTGGTGTTCCAGATCATTATGAAAATTACTGTTTCTGAGGCATGACATCAAGTAACAAAGTCAATAAACGGCAACATCACAGAGCAACCAGTTGCCTCCATCTATCAAGGCAAAGAAAGAAGAATCATCCCACCTATCCTGTAGAAGGAGGCATCAAAGTCATCTGATATGTTGGTACGTTAATATTGAGCTACTTGACATCACATCCCAGATGATAACCTTTGTGAATTATATTTCCTGTTGACACCCTGGTCTGGCGAATTTCGTGTAACAAATGTAGTCTGCAACACTGTCAACACCTGAACCTGAATGGCAACGCAGTAATCTCATTTTCTGCCCGAAAAAGTCACACCCAAGCTTTCTGTTGCCTGTATTTATTATGCTTCACACTTCAAATCTGAAACATAATTTTGTCATATTGTTTTTTCCGTTGCTCAACATTCTTTAAGCCCCCGCCAAACAAAATCCTAGAACTGAAATAAATGAAAAAAATGTAACGAAAATTTTCCGTTACACATGATCACAAAGTCTTGTATAGCATTAAAACCAATCGAATGTTCTCATAATCCAACAATGAGACGGTCCTGATGCACGTGCCATTCTTGATCACAAATTCATTTCTAAACTTCACACTTGTAACCCTAAATAATTGTGCACCATACCATTAACGCTATTTCAATTCCTACATTTGAAATAAAAAATCAATAAATTTCTGGGCACTGACTGACATTAACCTGCCGGATGCCTTTCATACACCACAGTGGGACACCACTTTCGAAAGAGCTAAATAATTAAAATTCTCTTATTTTGACAACGAAATACTGAACAGAGATAGGCGGTCGGCTTTTACCTCCAAGCAAGATTTGTAAAACTACATGTTCTACCGACATTATACCCTCAAACACCAAAACTTCCACCACCGTTGCAAAATATCAGTTCACGACACAATGGACATAATTATAGGCAGTAACAGTACACACACTGTACGGAAGGATATTAGGACTTCTCCACACGCTTCCCCTTTCCTTCTACGCGAAAACCCTGTGCTCGCCGCAGACTACAATTCGGTATTGCACAAGTGTGATCATGCTTGTGGCATTTCCCTGCGGACAGTCATAGTCGGAATTACGAAACTCTCTTCTTTTACGAGAATTATGTTTCGTATTCCACTCTGTGTGTGAAGTCACTTATATGCTGTAATGTAGTGTGAACCATACAAATAATAAAAATTTTAGCAGGCACAGCTGTCCACTAGGCTACAACATTTCCTCCCCGTCTGTGTGTGACGTCACTGACGAACAAACAGTGTTACCACGTTCTAAAATTACAGCAACGGTAAGGCTATTTCCCGGAAATCCACGTGAATCATTTTCTGAATACTTCACATCAAGCAGGAAAATTCTAACAAACAAAATACCTCTAACAGCTTTCCTCTCTTTTACTTTAACCCCCAAATAATGAAATAAAATAATACCTAGAAATTATTACGTAACTCAACGTGTTCTCATTTCTTAAAACAACGTTTTGACGCCTAACGACCACTATAGTGGTCGTACCGCACCGCTAAACTCTAAACATTGCATTTTATATATTTATTCAACAAATATATGTACTGAATATTTTAAACACGGTGTATACTCTCCGTTTTTTTCTCTCTCTTCAAAAAGCAATTTGTTTCATAATTCTAAGGTATTTGGTCCGGCGCCAAAAGGTTAACCTTTTGACGCCTAACGACGAGTTTAGTGGTCGTACCGCACCGCTAACCTCCAAATGTTGCATTTTATATATTTATTCAACAGATATAGGTACTGAATATTTTAAACATGGTATATACTCTCCGTTTTTTTTCCTCTTCAAAATGCAATTTGTTTCATACATCTAACGTATTTGGTTCCTGTATTATTCACATTTTATATACAGAATGTGCTAAAATTAAAAAAAAAAAATCCGGCGCCAAGAGGTTAAAATAATCACCATGGTTAATTAAATTTCACAATGAGTAACACTGGGTGCGTTTCTTGAAGAGTGCACAAAGTCTAACAATCCACTGGCCCTACAAAATGCGAAACGGAGGAATACTTGTTTTTTTCTTCTTTTTCTTGACACCATTTCCAACTTTTGCTGGGAAATTGCGACATCCAATTAACCAGGCAATACGAATGCGTAAATAATCAAAATATCGTGTGGCCAACACAACATAGTACCAACACCACAAATACATAGCCCATATACTGTATTTATATGTGTTTCACGTATCCAAGATTGCTTGCATGTTAATCTCTGCTATCTAATGTGCCAACGTTGTCTATATTCACATCACATTTAAAACAACCTGCAAGCCACGTGGATACACACAAACAATACACTAAAATAGCTAGACATGCCTGTTTTTAAATTCTCTAAGCCGTGGCGCAGCTAGGTTATTTGGTGTCCGGGGCGAGAAATCACAATGGCCACATCTAACAGAAATTGAGAATTTAAAAACCCACTCGTTCTTGATTTTTCTTTTACTTGGCTTAGTCATTTAATTTTTTTCAGCGCAGTCACCCCCCTCACCCCTCTTGCAACTTTTTTTTTCTTCTTTCCCCCCTCCCCCCCCTCCCGCCACGGCGCCCCCAGCCACCCCAGCAGCCCCCCCTCCA
>Ga0123355_10004521_pt1 | contig 20232 bp, 15 predicted proteins | sample TergutEmb28metaG_3_FD_89872 | JGI IMG/M metagenome (GOLD analysis project Ga0123355, IMG submission 89872) | Embiratermes neotenicus P1 segment gut microbial communities from Petit-Saut dam, French Guiana - Emb289 P1 | ecosystem: Host-associated > Arthropoda: Insects > Digestive system > Gut ...
ATATATATATAGTAACATAATAACAATTGGATCCAATGATAATGCTATTGAAACATAATGCAGACATACTGTTACTGTTAGGTGTTCTGGCTGTAAGGTGCATTTGTTACAGGTGGACAGCATAGCAATCTGTGGAACAGATCACAAGGGTAATGCAGTATATCTAAGAATTACCAGAAAGCAGCACAGTGTTATTGAAGTCTGGCTGTATGTACAACTGGATGATGGGTCTGTGTACCAGCTTCCAGGTATGTCCAGGAAGTGTGGCTATGCTGCAAAACATGGTTCTATCAGCTCTGTAATCAGAAGTCTCAAATTGATAAAAATGAATATGAAATTTAAACTTTCACCTCGGATAAAATACTCAGAAGTGTCCTATGTTAATTGGTGTTTCTGGTCTGAGTGTTAGAGTGTAATTCCTGTCTCCCATTGATGTCTCTTGAAGAGTTAAGTATCATGATGATGCTTTGATATGTCATATGATATGACAGCTGTATTCCTTTCACATGCTATATCCAATTCCAAAGTTGGCTTACTATGGAATATTGTAAAATTAGTATAAATGTTGAAATATGAAGTTACAGATTGAGTAGGATTGGAAAGGAGTTAGCAGTTTTTAAAATTTGATTTCATATTACCTGGTGTTGGAACAAGATGAAGAAAAGATCCCATATGTAAGAATTTTTGTAGGTTGTTTGCAAGGTTATCTGTAATCTTGCAAGGAATTAAATTCTGTTTACAGGATCTGAACTTTTAGAATTGCTAATAACAAAGCTTTTCTTTACCACGTTAATTCATTCCCTTAGTTCTAGACATTTTTCTTGTGGTTTATTTTTTAATACTATACAGAAACTGTGATGAAGTATTGTGCTTATTGTCTGTTAAAACTAAATGAAAAAGGAGATCAGATGGGTAGGACTGGTAGCAAGTGAGGAATTACAGACATACTCAGCAGAATATCTCCCCAGTTATTGTTTTCTCTGTAGAATACTTCCTAGTGTTTGATATCCAAACTTCATAGAATGTACGTATCTCTCAATACGTTTTTTGACTGATGTTGTATAGGAAGAATTTATATTAATGTTTCAAGAACTGAATACAACATTTTTAACAAGATGATGGATTTGCACACAGTACATGTTACTGCAAACAAAGCAACTGTTTGTAAGAACCGTATTAACCCTTTAAATGCTGAGTTAAATCCCATCTGCCCTTTGCTAGCATTATTCAGAACTCACCGTATTCTCCACGTTAGCAGATAAAGGTTAATTGTTTTGTATCATGAAGTGGTGTTTTAAGCATTTTTACATCATAACATGATAGTTTTTTACTTCTATATAGCTGTTTTACTGCATTTTAGTTATATTTTAGGAAATTGGTTGGTGGTTTGGGATGGCACTGTAACACATTTTAATTTTTTCCATTTAAAACATTGGGAAATAGGCACCAGATTAGCATTTTTGCACAGAATGTCTGATTTTCAAGAATGAATTACTGATATTTAGTGGAAGATAGCTGTATATACTGCCCAGGACATAAACCTAATTTCCTGATGTTACTGGAGCATTAAGGTTGTTGTCTAAGTCAAATGTTGATAATGTTTCTGGTGTACTTGATAGTTGCATTTGTTTCCCTTCTACCCACAAGCTAGAGTGGCACAGGTGGAGTGGACAGGTTTGGTTGGGCCACTGTATAGTGCAACTGTTATACAGGAGGCAGGTGACAATGAAATGTGAAATGGAGAGAGGGGGATAGTGCACTGCAAGGTTTAGCACTATTCAGTTCACATTGTTTCACTGCTGAGCAGTGCATTGCCACAATACTGAATACATTAGATTTTTCAGATGCTTCTGGTCATTGTATTAGATCTGTCCTTCCACAGCTAATATAATTCACTTGTAATTAAGTGGAGCAGCCACATAAAACATGAAACAACCAGCAAGGAGCTGTTAAGCATATGTATATGGGATATGGGGAAATGTGGTTGCACACACACAATGGGAAAGGGTAGAAAGATATTGAAACATAACAAAAGGAATAAATCCCCTACAGGGAATGTCACTGAGGTGTGATAGTAAGAACGAACCATCAAATGGGGCAATAGTCTTATAAATCATACTATTACAGAAATGGTTTGAGGTTTTTTGCTCATCCCCATTGTTCTTGTATGCCATTGTTTGCCCCATTTGACAATAATATAGCCCCTTCTAGGGGGATTTATTCCATTTATATTTTGTTTTTAGGCTTTTTACCTCCTCCCCATTTTTCACGTGTGTCTTTTTTGCTCCATTTTGTGACCATGCAATGGTTTCTTTTAGGATGTTTGTTACTTTTACATATTATTTTGTGTTTTAATGCCCATGTACATTGTTCTTGTGCCCTTTTTGCCCCTCATTCTGCATTATTTTGAGCATATTGTGTCAGGTGCAAACATTTATATACGTCATTACTTTTATATGTGACACAACATAACACTTCCATGATACACTGCTGTTCTTGTTGAATTTTGCTGCAGATCAGTTATTGAAGTTGTTGAGTCAAAGGTGTGTCATCTCCCCTTTTGTCTTGAAATTGCTTTTTCCACATGAAACCTGTGTTCTATTCATTATTTCCCCTCCATGAACTTGCTATAACATGAGGTGGTCTCATATTCAAGGGTCAAATGTCCATGACAATTTTGACAATTCAGACACTGTAGATGAGACCAACATGCTGTTATGAAACTTCAGGCACCAATGACCCAGCACTGCAGTGCTGTATCTCAAAAGAATGGACACCTCTGCATCACTGCAAAAGCCTAAACACTCTTATTCCTGAAATTTCAGTGATATTTTTTTCTTTTTCATTAGACTGTCAAACTGAACTTTTCTAGCACAGTATCATCCATGTTACAACACAGCAACAGAACAGTTATTGCAGACATGGTACAAATTGAATCCCAATGAGTTGTCACATAGAAGTTTTGAATCAAGCAGTATGTAATATTACATTTTTTTAAATGTCACCAAAACTCTCTTGAAAAGTGCTGTGTTTATGTAGATTCCTGTTCTCTTGTTACTGGTTCCCTGTGTTTTAGGACACCCAGACACTACCCTGCGCAGCAACAACAGAAGTTCTTGGAGTGGTGGAGGGCTCAAATTTAAGATGTGTGAGCCAATGCGGAAATGGAGAATCACATTCAATGGATTGCTTAGGTACACTTCTTTCTTGCTGCTGTTGTGTGTTGGTAAATATCTTTATATTAGGCTGTCAAGGTTTGCAAGTGGGTGTTGTACTAAATTCCTTATATCTTAGACATTGTCTGTGAGCTGAGCAGTTCTACCTCTCTCTCTTTTCAATGAAGTGAAAAATGCTGGTACTGTGTGTGAGCAATAATTTTTTAAAGACATATTGCTCATGAAATGGCAGTTTTTCCTAGCCCACACAATTCATCAAACTAAGATTCCCACATTAATGGACAGTTTGGTTACAAACACACCTGGCAAACTGTGTCCAAAATGACTTTCTTCTACTTATATTTTCATAAAAACGTAACATACTTAAATATTGGTCTATATAGGATTGGTCAAGTCTTATCTGTCTCCTGTAAAACTGTGTATCAGTGGGTTGCAACAAATTTCTCTTTCATAATTTATACATGTTTTTAGAAAGAAATTTCAGTATACTAATAATAAAAATAATAAAAACCAGCATAATAAAGAACAAGCATACTTTGGGCAAATTTTGTAATAGGCTGATATTTATTTTGTTGTATGAAAATAAGTGCCACTACTTTTCAGTGTTCCATACCAAAGCATAAAATCCTGGTCTTTGTTTAGATGCCTGATACTTTTTTCAAGCAGAAACTGACGACACAAAGAGACCCACCTCTCTTATGCATCATGATGTACTTCATGAAGTCCATTAATCAGAAATCACTGTCTTATGTTACCTTCCTGCCCATGCACTTGTGTATTTGCCACCATGCAATTTCTTTCATTGTTATCTTACCCATGTAGGTCATTCTGAATTAACCGAAATTGACCTCTGCTTTCTGTCATTGTCCATTTGCATAATGTGCTCAAACTTCTCTAATCTTGACTTCTCTAATGTGCTTTTCCCCCCCCCCCCTTCTGTCTCTCTCTCTCTTTCTCTCTGCTCTCTTTTGCTTTTCTCCTTGTATTAATCTTCTTTTTTCCTACATGGAATAAAACAAAGCCTGCTGAACTTGGTAGCTGTCTTTTTGAATGGTTTTTCTGTATATCTGTATCTTTTTGGCTCATACTGAAGAATGATTTTTGACAGTTTGTTTTCATCATCGTGTTCAACCAGTTTAACCAATTAGTTATGTATGTGACATGGTTTTGACATATGGTGTGAATGGGAAAGATGAGTGATGCATACACATATATGAGTTGAAATGTCTGAAGAGAAGAGGATAAGGAGTATGTGGGAGAAAAATGCAAAAAGTATGTATTTGAAGGCAAAGAGTTTCAAGGTGCAGAGTATATGTAGTTGGCTTAGAGTAGGTTTCAGTGGTGGGTTGTCAGGGAGATGGTAGTATTGTTATAAGAGGCAGAGTTCCACGACCAACTGATCAACAAACAGCTTCTGAAGAATGGACTATGCTTTGTGAGGTTAATTAAATGTGTGTATATATTTTTAATCATGTACATGTGTGTATGTCTCAGATACTGGTTGGTGTTCTATAGAATTGTTATACATTTGTTATTTTATGCACTGCATTCTGTGTTTGTTTAGGCATGGGGTGAAAACAAAGAGAAACATCGAGGACTGTGAAGATGACAAAATCCATCATGTACAATTTTGTTTTATGTGAGTATAATCAGAAATTTGTTTATGACCTAATTTTTAATGGGAGCCCAAATAGCATAGCTGGAATAGAAGCTCACTCTGGGCTGGATGGTTGGGAATTTGAACTGCGGTGGGGGTAAGATTTTCTATGCCTGTCCAGACCAGCCCCGAGGTCCACCCAACCTCTGTAAAATGGGGACCTTGTTTCTTTTCTGAGGGTAAAGCAGCCAGGGCATGGGGCTGACCACCCACCACATCTAGCACCCAGATTAAACAAAGAGTAGAACTGTAATGTCTACCCCAGGTAACTTGTTCCCTGTTAATCCGTCCGCGGGTGGACACTACTTGTTATAAGGTTGATAGTTCACTTCTTAACTCCTAGGGTAGTGCTGCCACCATGTCAAGAATCTTTTCTTATTATTAACAACTAATTCGTTCTAACTTCTCTGTATAATTTATTGGGAATTCAAGGATGTTGTAGAGCCGTTTAAATAATTCAATTCAATTCTAAAATGTATATTCTAAAATAATAATTCTAATAAATAAATACCCAAAATAGCAATTTAGTTATTATATAATATGTTCAAGTTAATCAGTTTAAATAATTGTCTCACCTTGCATATGTGTATCTACTCACGGTGTAATTTGGAATTTTGAACTCAATAAAATTAACTAAATAGTAACCAAATTTGCTCAGCTCAAAGTCTATAAAATTTCCAATCCAGTCAACACAACTTACCTTGTATAAACAGAAGATAGCTGAAGTATAACCACATCTCAGTCTCTGCTTTGCACTAGTTCAATACAGTATGCACAATATAAAAGTTTCTTCAACGTAGAGGTACGTAGTAACCAGCAGCAATCAAATCAACAAATTATTTCAATTGAGTGAGAGCAGGTTTCCGTGCAGCAAGTATATATATAGAGGTGAATTGATGTATCATACATTCTTAAAAGTTTAACAAACTTTCCATACATCACTATAGACTCTAACATATAGTTAAGGTGTAACGAGCTGACAAAATGCTGAGCTCGGTCATTTTCCGAAGTACAGTGAACTGCCTTCGCTGCGCTGACTTCACAAGAGTGCAGCTATCGGCAAAGTTCCGGGTGAGTTTTGTGAAACTAAATCCAACATCTGTAGTCAATGAATGTCAAATTTGATATTCACTACAGAACTATACCTGTACTCTGTACATTCTTAGCCTGTTATAGGGATGCCTTAACATATTACCGAAATTTTGATACAATATCTGTAATTGCTTATTTCCTAAATGTAAAATACAAAGGAGAAAGATGCGTGCATATTCCATATGGAAAATGATAGTGATATATGAGATTTTTTCATGCTGGATTGTATAAGCAAAGAAGTAAACTTATACAATATCTTCAGCTTCTCATTAAGAATATTTATGTTCCAATTGCAAGGGACTGTTGAACAAAATGTGTTAGCATATGTAGGCATATCTACAAAGGAATTATATTTTCTTGTTGTAGTTAGCAAATAGTCAAGACATATGTTGCATACACTTCTGTCAGTCAGTTAATTTAAATTAAGCTGCTAAGCATTAAAGGAACCTTTTGCTGCAGTTATCTTCAATTTATTATTTATCCCCTCTTTTTCATTTTTATTTATTTATTTTATTTATTTGTTTTGAAGATTGGCCTTTTACCCTCCTGCACCTCAAGTAAAGCACAAATTAGCGTAATGGGGCCTTAAGGTAGTTGAATTTATGATGTGAGTTCCTAGATGATGGCATATTAATACATCTAAGGGACCTCACAGTCATGTAGCACATATGAGGCCCTTTCTTCTTAATCTTGACACCTTTAACAGATGGGGCTGTTTAGTGGTCCCTATTAACATAGCAGTCACCATCTGAACTGAATTTTATGCAACAGAAGAATTCCATGTTTTGTTTGGCAGAGGATTCTTGAAGAAAACTTGTTGCATGATTTCATGATACTGTGGACTGCCAGTACAACTGAGTGGTTCCAAAGAAATGAATTTCTTTGTGTTTCTCTGAACCTGAAGCTTAGTTTAAGGTGGAAGAATATTTTAGTGAAAGCAAGTTGTCTTGTTCCCTCGTTCAAAGTAGGGAGGAGAATGACTTTCAGTAGAAACTATATAACTATATTGTATTATAAAACTGTGACTTATTTCTGTGCTTAATGCAGTACAATTTATTGTCCTGTGCTAGTCTTAGTATACTCAGATTCGGTAAATAAAAGTCATAGGCATAAACCTTTCAGAGACTGAATTTACATATGCAAATGCACATAGGAAAATGCCCCTAGAAATTCATTTTATATACGTAGGCAACAAGGAAATTTTCTGAATTTTTAAGATATGCTGCATAATTTATATTATATTTTGCACAGAATGCCGTTTGTTTCATAATTATATCTTTTTCTTTTTAAATAATGCCTTTTTCATAAACCATGTGCTAAAATTTAACTACCCTCCCTTGTGGTAGAAAGGTTAAAGTGTCTTGGGGCATCAGGATACAGAGCATCAAAATGGAACAACAAAGGACTAAAGGCATGTACTAAAGATTAGCTGAAACATCTTAGTTTGTGCTTTTATTTCCATAGCCCATACTATACAGAGCAGCAACTGACTACGGGCTGGACGGTCCGGGGATCAAATCCCATTGCGGGTGAGATTTTCCGCACCCATCCAGACTGGCCCTGGGGCCCATCCAGCCTCCTATACAATGGGTACCACGTCTTTCCTTGGGGTAAAGCGGCCAGGGCGTGGAGTTTACCACCCACCCCTATCTAGTGCGGAGGTTAAAGAAAAAGTAGAGTTATACCTCTACTCCACTTCTGGGCCTTTGTGGCCTGTTCTAGGGTGAACATTTTTGTACACTATGCAGAACATGTTAACACATGCAGGCCCTATGCTATTTGCATTGTGTGGTGTTAGTGTCATTAAATTTTTTTTCTTTAACTTACAGTTGGACAGCCTGTAGTAATGTTATTGATATCCAGAAAGACTGGAACATGGCCCTAATATCAGATGCTTTAGCCAGAGAACCATGGAGAAGTGGAAAATGGATGAAAATGAGGTTAGTTTTCTATCAAATTGTGGGTGTTGTGCTTTGTCATTTCGCGGGTTACAGTTCCTCTTTATATTCTGATTCCAGTTTACCATTTGCTGCTTTTCATCTTCTGAATATTTTTTTGTCATTGACTTTTATATGTGCTTACAGCAGTTGTAAAGTTTGAGGTTTTGATGGCAGTGACTTTGAAGATTATGTTCTTTTGGACTCTAACACCATGTAATTTGGTTGATGAGTGTTATTTCAGAGGAACATGCTGCCCTTATCTTCAGGGTAGTTTGGTCAGTGCCTCTCTACCCAACTGCATGATGTTACTTTCCAGAAGATCATAATCTTAATTTGTAGCAGCTGTTTCTCAGCCTTGTTCCTTTGGTCTTTGAAGCTTATGGTGTATTATTTTTTGATAATCATTTGTTATATGTTTGTATTTGTATATAAACCAGCAACTTTCAGTATCTCTAATGTAACTGACTTTTGTACCTCGTTTGAATCATTCCTGTTGACTCTCAGTGTTATAAATAAGACTTTATTTGGGTTCTTTCAGTCAGGACATATCACAGAAGTATTTTTAAGTGCTTAATTTATGTCCTGCCCTCAAACTAAGGGGCCATGTTTTATAACAAAAAACATAACAAAATTTGTAAATTCTTGTTGTATATGTCAACATATCTTCTACTTATAAAGCGCTACAACCTGTATAAGGTTCTGGCTTCCTCAACTACTTTCTTCCAACCATCTCTATTTTGTACTACTTTCTTCCAATTGCATACATTCATGCTCTTTATATCTTCCAAAAGTCATCTTCCCAACATGTTTTAGGTCTTCCAATTGGTCTTTTAGACATGGGTTTCCATCTCTTCATCTTCTGCACATTATTATCTTCGGCCATGCGTTCAACATGGCCTAACCAGTTTACTCTGTTTTTTAATAAACCCGATTATATTTTGACCTTTTAATATTTCATTGATTTCTTGATTAGTTTTAATCCTCCAATAACCATCATCTGTTCTAGTAGGACCACATATTTTCCTCACGATCCTTCTTTCGAAAATCATCAGTTTATTTATCATATTTTCTTTAAGTACCCATGTTTCGGAAGCATAAGTTACTACTGGGCAAATTAACATGTTATAAAGTTGTAGTTTGACGTTTCGGGGTATTAATTTTGATGTGAATAGTTTTTTATGGACATGGTATGCCATATTTCCTGCTGCTATTCTTTCTTTAATTTCCTCTTCAATAGAGTTGTCAGTATTCACCATTGATCCCAAAATATTTAAATGAATTTACTTGATCAAACTGTTCTACTCCTATATTTAAATAGGTAGGCTGGAATATTTTCCTGGTACAATATAGATATTTGGTTTTATTGTTATTTACTATTAGTCCAGCGTTTAACACCTCATGTTTGAGTTTGCAGAAAGTATCAATTAAGATTTGCTTTGTTCTTCCAATTATTACGATGTCATCTGCATAAGTGCAAATCTGTTTTAATCTAGTAGTTATATTTCCTTGGACTTCTAAATGGGTGATTACTGAATCCATCACTACACTAAATAGTAGGGCGGATAAAGGGTCTCCCTGTCTGACTGCTGTTTTTTTTTAAACCATTCAGAATAACTGTTGTTAACTTTCACCTTCATTCTGGTTCGTTGCATTGTGAGTTTTATTAGTTTAATCAGTTTATCTGGAACATTACGTTTGATTAAGCTGTTATATATTGCATCTCTATGAACTGTATCAAAAGCTTGTGAGAAATCTATAATTATATTATGTAGATCAATATTGTATTCATGGCATTTCTCATATATCTGTCTCACAATAAATATATTATCTATTGTTAATCTGGTAGGTATGAATCCCATTTGGTAATTTCCGATTTCTGGTTCATCTATCTTGCTTAATCGGTTATATAATAATATTGCAAAAATTTTATATGTTATGTTCAGTAGGGATATCCCTCTGTAATTATTGCATTGTTTTCTATCCCCTTTTTTGAATATTGGTCACAGGATTCCTTCCAACCATTCACAAGGTATTTTTTCTTGTTTCCATATCTTCACTATTAATTTAAATATTTTCTGTTTTAGTGTGAGACCTCCATTTTTTATAAATTCCGGTAGTATTTCATCAGGACCAGCAGCTTTATTGGGTTTTATATTTTTTATTATTTCGCTTATTTCTTCATATGTTGGCTCCTCTAGTTCTAAATTATTTATTGGGTCCTCAAGTGTTTCTATACTGATTATTCTTTCAGCCTCAGGATTTAATAATTCTTTAGAGTGTTGTTGCCATCTTTCCAGTATTTATTTTTGTTCTGATAGTTTGTTGTTGTCTTTATCCTTACATACCAATGTTGTTAGAGTAGGTAGATTAGATAAGTTTCTAACACCGTTATAACATTTTCTTGTATCCCTTTTCTTATTTGTTTCGTTTAGCTCTTTAATTTTCCTTTCTATCCACTCCTCTTTCTTTCTTCTACAGATTCCATTTGCTTTTGTTCTTTTTTGATGATAGATCTCCAAGTTTTTTCTTGTTTTTGTTATTAGACATTTTCCTCTTGCTTCATTCTTTTCTTGGATTGCTCTCTTACATTCATCGTCCCACCAGTTGTTAGCATTTTTTGCATCTTTAGATAATTTAAATTCCGTTGTAGCCTCTAATATCGCATGTTTTAGGTTCTGCCAGATTTTATTAACATCCGTTTCCTCTTCTATTTCATGCAACATTGATTGTAAGTTTTCTTGATATTTTTTAATTTTCTCTTTTTGGTTTAATAGTTGTCTATCCCATTTATACTTTTGGATTTACCTGTTTTTAACTATTATTAGCTTTTGTTTAATTATATGTCAGTATATAGGATGATTAAACATTTTATGACATAATCACATCTTCATGACTAAGTCTACTGACCAGAATCCATTTAAGAAGTCGGTAGTCACACGCTGATCAGAAAACCAAGTACCTTGTTCAGAAGACAGAGGTTCATTACTATATTTATACCCTGCCTCCAAATAGTCACAATTCTCATCGAATTAATTCAGTCAGTATTAATAGTACGTTTGCATCTACTTTGAAGTTTTCCCAAGTAGCGTCTTTTATTTATGTTTCCAAGAAATTTTGTTTGCATTTATTTTCTGCATAATATTTGCTATATGTACCATGAATTTCAGCCTCTTTGATTATCACCCATTTGTAAAATATTTAATTTAAAAAAAAAGGAAGATATTTATGAGCTGTTACAATTTAATTCAATGTGACTTAAGGAAGCAACTAGGAGAGGGTTATGAGCAGTGGGGCACACTTCATGGTACATGGACAGTGGTCAGTAGTGATGGAACTGCAAGAGAATTGTACCTAAGAGGCATCAGACGGAGGCGGTATGGAACTGATGATGCTGTGTGGCAACGCAGAGCTGTAAACTACATAGGAGTGACTACAGATGGATCTATGTTTAGTATTGAAGCAAGATGCAATGAGAAACCTGGTGTTACACAGTAAGTGTTGCATGAAAATGAATGGCATTTTTTGTATTCTGTTCAAGTATTGAGTAACATGTAATGTGTCTCTCAGATTTATCTATATTTTGTGCATTTTAAATGTGTATGTCAATAACTGATATATTACACCATGATTATGATGACCACTGCCCACTGTCTCCGGTATAATTGCCATACATGACAATGGGGCAGATCCTGCCTTCAGGTTATTGGTTGTTGCTGTACTGACACATCTCCGTGCTTATTGGCTGTGGTTGTGATCAAACCTGCAACCATGTACATTTGAAAATTTTATGTTAAATGTTATCCATGATAGTGTACTAGCTGACATTCATGTTTAATATTCAGAGTACTCTTATGTTTGATCCCAGTCCTTGCAAGCAGTTGTAGTTAATGGGATGGAGTACGGTGAAACAAATCTTTCCATGTGTTGTGAGTACAGGTTGGATAAATTAATAATTTTGTAATGGTGCAGCAAATCATTCTCTTCTTAGTGCAGTGTTTGGACATGTCTGTCGTCCAGATGGATGTCAAGCAGTAGTGGATTCATGCGATTTGTCTCTGCCAAATCTTGGGGAGCACCCTGACTCCATACCTCAACATGCTGTGCTACGATTTTCAGGTACTGACAGTTCAGCAGCTTTCATTCCTTTGGGACCTTGTACCAGCAGAATTATTGATACCACAATATTTCCAAGTTTTTATTAATAGGGCTGACATAGGCACTAACTGTAACAGATTTAACATCAATAATATCAAGACTAGACACTGAACATACTGTTAACCAGTTTTATCCACATACCAGTCTCATGATCTGTTTCACTGCAATATTTATTCATGTTATCCTTTCACCCAGTCTACAGAGTGACTGTTTTCCAAGAAGTTGCCACCAAAATTCTATGTGAATATGGTGTTATGCACATTTTAGCTATGTGTCTACTGCCTCCATTATCTACTGTGTTGATGGAAGCAGTAGTTTCTTGGAAATGTTGGTACATGTCTATCAGATTACCCAGTGTCACATCACGTCCCAGAAGACAGTAACCTTTATAATTATGATTTGAGGATCCCACATCTACACACATTTTATTTGTGAGATAGCTTCTTAAATTTGACTTTATGTAACTGACAGTTTAGAGTTACCAATAAGACAATTCAGTATCAGTACATCAAATAAAAAAGACTGGAAAAAGAATTGTATGATTGGGTAAACTACTGAATTATATGTAATTTGTTCCTTTTTGGGTAATTCCCCGGCATCTGAGTTCTAATTGCCGACGTTTCGGAACTCACAATCGGTTCCATCTTCATAGGCAGGTGAATGAATACTTCATTCACCTTCCTATGAAGATGGAACCGATAGTGAGTTCCGAAACATCAGCAATTAGAACTCAGATGCCGGGGAATTACCCAAAAAGGAACAAATTACATTTAGAACATGGCAAAAGCTTAAAAACAAGAATACTGAATTATAGGTATCTTAATGTGTCAGTGCAGTAGAATTCCATTAATCCAGAAGCTGATATTCTAGAAATCGTGATAATAGTCCCAAGTCAGAAGTTTTGGCATTCATTCTATGCAGTATGTTTAGTGGTTCCATCACTTTATCATATGTTACCTGGACTTTATTGAGCCCATCGAGCTATTATAATAGTTCCCAAAGATTCAAGATGAGTAAATGTGGTGCTTCTGGCAAGAGGAATCGTGTAACATTAACAGTTTCCCAGAAATTTGAAATAATTAGGGGTGTTTAAAGTGGCAATAGTCTTAGTGTGACTGTGGCAGCATATCACATTGGTTCATCAACTATCTCTTATATAAAGAAAGAGAAGGAATAATTGTGTTCCTTATGGTAGAAATTGAAGAGACTCCAGAAAACAAAGAAAGGGACCCTGACACTCCTAACCAGCAGGTGAACAAGATATCCAAATCAAATACTGTGGTTGGTTGTGCAACTCAAATGTAGGAGCAGTAACAAAAACTTACCTATAAGAACTTGGATCATTACAGATTATGTTTAGTAATCTGGAGTATATGCATATTTGGCACCTTTCTGGTCTAATGGGTGCCAAATTATAGGACTTCTACTTATATTCACAACCTGTTGTCATCAGTGCCAGGTATTATATCAGTTAATACCAAACTTAGCCATACTGCTGATGTTTTGACATCTTTGGGCCTGTAAAATTGATGATATGTCATATATTATACAGCAGAAAATGATATTTAAGGTTAATTATGGATCGTGGAATGAAAAGTCTCTCTCTCTATATGGTTGCGTGGAAGGACTTACAGAATTATAAAGTCAGTTACCAATCATGCAATGAAGTCACCATCCTACTACCTGGAAGTACTAACAGAAATATTAAGGTCAGTTACACATCACGCAGTGAAAAGTCACTGTCCTTACATTGGCATATAGGGACTTACAGAAATGTAAGGTTAATTACAAATTTTTCAGTGAAAATTCATTGTCCTTATAGTTTCCTGGAAGGGCTTACATAAGTGAGAGATTCAAAATGCTTACACAATAAACTTGTTTATACCTACATAACCTGCTTCATATGAAGTAATACTGTTAAAATTATAACAAAGGATGACAACTGTAGAGTGAGTCAGTTTAACATGGATTAGGAGGTGTCTGAATGTAATGAAACTTTCCAGTTTCTGGTCTGTGCTGATGATAATAATATATTGAGTGAAACCAAATGCCATAAAGAAAACACAGTAATATTGTTGTAAGTTATAATGAGATGGGGCTGAAACACATACAGAGAAAACTGTTTACTGTAAATGTTATGTCTTATCATCACAATGCAGGACAGTCATAATAAAAGCAGAGAGTACAAACCCCATATCCTAGCTAATTGATGTCTATCTCAGAATAGTTCAAACTAATGGACACAACAGAATGGGGTTTGTCATGTTGTTTTCACTTGATGACAGATACAGATCTTATGTGTATCAGATATAATTGAGACAATGGCCAGTGTCCAGCATGGTATCTGCATAATGAATCAGCCTTTGTCAAAGCTTTCAGGCAATCATGAGGAGTTCTTTTGAAGAGCTTAGGAATTGTCAGCTCTTCATGAAGGGCTCCATTCATGGAGTTACTGTAGTTAGTATTTGATATCATCTGCCAGTGGTCCTACCAATTCCTGACATCATAAGGTTCGTGAATGCACAGAGGATAAGACGGCTAGGACATGTGGAGAAAATGCTGGAGGAACAGATGCCTGGAAAAATGTTGAAGGCTAGATTATTCCCCAGAAGAGGGAGTGGACAACCATGTACATTTGGTTGGACAATGTGGTGAAATGGGTTAGAGGCTGGAGATGAAGAGTAGAGGACAGAGGTAGCTCAGGAGAGTTGTGAAAGAAGCCAAAGCTCGCTGATGGCTGTAGTGCTGATGAAAATTAGTCCTACCAATTATCCTATTTGCATGCTAGAGGGAATGACGCTGCTCTATGTCTTCTCTTTTCCAGCTGGAGGCAGAAACTACATGGCAAGTATTCACACCTTACCTCACAGTACCACTACACTCTATGGAGGCTGTCCGTGGAACTATGAGGCCCATGTACTTACATTCAAATGTATTCTCAATGTCAAGCAGGGGGCTGGAACAGCCATCTTTTGGTACAGGTGAGTGGGTGATGGGATAAGGAGTCTTGTATACAGTATTTCAGCTTCAAATATTAAGCACAGAAATGTATTATGACTTAGAAATAACAATGCAGTAATAAGGAATGAAGTTGTTCGTGTTCACACAATGTAGGCCTGTGTAGGCATGGAGACATGCAGGCATGGAGGCATGGAGGCATAGCTGCATGCATTTTTAACCTCAGCACCAGATGGAAGTGTGTGGTCAGCTTCATGCCCCAGCTGTTTTATTCCTGGGGAAAGATCTCCCACTACTCAAGATGGGCTCAGAATGGATATTTTGGGGAACAGAAAAATCTTATTCCTCATCTAGGACTCAAACCATTATTTGTCAGTCATCTGGCCTGTAACATGGTCACTATATTGACTCGTGTTTTTTAAAACTGTTATGTATTTTTCAGTGTGGGCTGTCTTTGTAGTTTGGCATCTTTAAACCTGTAATTCAGTTGTTATGATACTTGCTTCTGTATTCTGTGTAAAACTTCCAGTATTCCTCATTTTAACTATTTTGACATTATTACTGTTGAGACCATTTATGTGCTTTGCATAACCCCAAAATAAGAAATTTAATGGACTGAGAACAGATACATTGTGGCCATGAAATTCTACAGATTCTACTAAAACTTTGTAAAGAAGTCTCATTGATTGATCCCCTTTATATTTCTCCCAAACTGTGGAATAGAAGTTCAGTCACATCCAGGATATGCAAGTGAGTAATGAGATGAAACTTCAGTGGTAATCTACACACACAGTCTTAAAATTGTGTATGTAATTAGTGGTTTTAACCATTATAATATTGAATGAATAACTGACATTGCAGTTGAACATAGGTAGAGAACACTGTGGAACCAAAACTTCCAGTTTAGTGACTGATGGTACTCTTAGTATCACAATGCGCAAGTCAGTAAATCATATTGATGTAACTGTTAAAGGTAAGTTGGTAATCATATAATTATGATTTATATAGCCACATGGTTTAAGAGATCTGAAGAATTATATACTTCCCTTACCTTCCCCATCCATTGTTGATGCTCAGCACATTGTGATTTTGTAGACTTTAGTGTCCTGTCAGTACTAATTAACAAGAAACAGGGATTATTGTTCTTAGTGTGTTTATTGTTTTGGTTATGTAATAACAGATCCACCTAGGGGTTGCAAGAACTTAATGAATGGTGGTGGGGTTTGTGCGTGTTAGTGATCCATCAAGCTATACTCGCAGTAACATAGCTGCTGGTAGGGCCTCCTGTGCCAGGCAGATTGGTGGTGAGAAAGCAGGTAAAGAAGTGTAGTGCCTCCCAGTGATAGTTCTGACTCAAACTACTTCCAACCCAAGGAGACACTATAGGTAGTGTGACTTCGACAATTCTACTCTTGTTGTCTGGGTCTTCACAGCTTTGATGGTGCTGCCACCATTCACTTTTGGGTTTTTAATAGCAGATTACTGACACCTGCTTCCGTTCTAATATCGTTACTGCCTCCAGAGAGACTGTTGCCTGTATGCAAACTTTAGTTTTTGCAAAATTCTATCGGTTTGTGTAGCTAGCCCGGGACTCAAGGACATGGTAGTATAGGTGTTATATTCTTGTTGCTAATTAAGAATTCCAACTATACTGCTAATGGTATAGTCTAGTTTACTAAAGCTATTGGGCTACAGGGTTAAGCTACTCGCAAAATATACAGTTTACAATTTATACACAAGTTTACAAATTTGAAATAAATGCCAAAATTGTACCAGTCAATCAAAATAATTGCCTTCCCTTAACTTTTGTTACGACCTAGTGCAGCATCAAAGTTATAGAATTTGAATAAAAATTGCAAGCCGCAGTCCTGCATTATCTTTCATGCTTATTTCTGGGCCCATCTCCATTCTGCCCTTCAGTCTGTCCCAAAAGGAGTCTCAGTTGCTACTGCCAGGATTCCTGATCAGGGATACTGGTACAGAGCCCTGTAACATGAATGAAATATGTCTGTGATCTGATGAGGAGGGTTCAGAAGAAACCTACCAACTTGTAAATCTTTTCAAGAGTCCATTGGACCCCAGGGTAATATCAATCACCTCCAGCCTTCTGGCCCTACAGTAGGTGGAATGATTACCTTGATTTGGAATCTACAAACTTGAAGAATTTAGAAATTCTTTCAGCTCCACCCCTCTATCATTGCAACTGGTGCTATCCCACACCATATGGTGTGCATTGGAATTGCACCTTATGACTAAACAGAGGTTTTCTTTTTCACAATGGCACACAAGTTCCTCCAACTACTTTGTCAGGGGAGGAACTTTGGAACCATAGGGCAAGTAAGCAGAACAGACAACCAAGCGTTTTTCTGCCTTGCCTTCATTATAATTTATTAGAACTGCTACAAGCCCCCTACAATAGATTCCTGGTGGCATCAGTATATTCATGTTCATAGAAAGGATACATACTTTATGTCTATCTGTTCCACTAATGCAGATGTGATACCATGGTTCCTGTATCAGTGCCATGTCTCTGTTCTGATAGGAACCCTAGAAGCAGCAATACTGTGTTGTAGGTTGGCCTGAGTGAATGCAATGATACTCACCATATCACGTTTGGCCTTCTTGTCCTCCTCCTCCTTCTTGTCTTCTTCTTGATTCTTTCCTTCTGGTTCAGTACCACGAAGGGAAAGTTTGCCTGTCCATTGCCACTGAAAAGTCACCACCTCATTTCCTCCAGTGCTGTGACAAACAAAGAATTGATGCTGAGCACAAGGCAGACCCCACTGGATTTCTCCTTGCACTCATAGACTGTCCACTGGTCAGTATTCAGTCCCCAGTTCAGCCTACAGAGTCAGTGAATATAGCGCTCTGTATCTTCCATGGGGCCCAGAAACAAATCCACCACTCTTTTATAGGTAGAAAGTGCCTCCAGGCCCACTGTTTTGAGCCTAGAGCCCTCCCATGCTTTAAGGGCTGGTAGCTTACTACCCAGCCAATACTGGGTCTGCTTGTCCTTGCTACCAAAATGGCAGCCCCTTTTGCCCAGTAGGTATCGATGAGCCTGGGGGCAAACCCCTCCTCAGGAAGCTCATCCACAAGCCCACCAATCACCCACTGGGTGTTGCCGAAGTCCTTCTTGGAGACCTGATCCATCAAGTAGCCACCACGGGCAATAGCTATCCCCAGACCCTCCTGAGCAGCCCTGGCATAACTCATTTGCCCAGTATGTCTGGGCCTCTTCACCTGTCCACTTTCAGGAGTTCCACTGGACAGCCTCTGGCGCTTACCAGGAACCTGTAAAGGCCCCTCAATTTCAGGAAGTTTCGAAACTGATGAACTGGGTCCCCACTTCAATGACGTTTCTTCCCTTTCAGTCTGGAAACCAGAAGTACTAGGCTCCTACAGGGTCTGGATCTGGCTTCTCTGAGGCTGGGGCCCCACTTTTGGGGAGCCCAGCTTAAGTTGGCCACCTGCAGAGCCCCCAGCAGGAGTCTCTGCAAGCCTAGTCTTCCTATCCCCCTTCTTGGCAACACCACTGTGATTCTTCTTACTACTCTTGAGATCCAGGGTCCCAACCTTCTCTGCTGGCACCTTAAAATTCTCGGAGCTTGGACTGCAAAGGGGCAAGTGTTCCTGCCAATTAGAAGGAGTCCTACTTGCCTCAGATGAAAGAGGATTCTGCTTGGTTGCCCCTTGCGGAGCCTTCGAACATGAGTTCCCCATGACTGGGGCTCTCCTTGGAATCCTTACTAGGGTCCCCAGTTAAGGAGTGCTCCATAGGTTCTTGATTAATCTCAGTTTTCTCAATAGTGGTCCCACGAGTGAGGGGGGAAAATTCAAGTCCAACAAGCAGAGCCCCCATGCCTCATAAGGCTAAATACATCTTCTAGGTTGCCTGGTATCTCAGAGTGAGCCACTGAAGACAGACTCATCCACTCGCATTCATCCCATAGGCACAGCACACACACCCTAGGAATGGGGATTATTTTTCAAGATTTACTCCTCCAGACACTCTATGTTCTGAAAAGACAAGGCCACGTCCTAAAGGATGTGCTTCTTCACCACACACAGATGGTCTTGGGTGAAGAGGGGCTATATATTCACATCTACCACCCCTGGAGAATAGCTGGCAACCCACCTGGGCCGGAACCTTCACCCCCCAACGATGTCCCAACCCGAGCATGATCCAGCCAACTCCCCTTGATGCCATAGGAGTGAGAGCTCATAACGGTACCTAAATTCTTGTGTATTGTATCTATGATTTTGATTACTGTATCCGAACACAAGAATTTAAGTGCTCTTTTACTATTTTGGCAGGTACTCTGGTCCGACTGTGACTAATCCTGCTTTATCAGTACCTATCTTAAAGGAACCACAGCTGAGATCTGGAACTCCACCCCCATTGGTGGTAGATTTGAAGGACAGAGAGTGTGGCAGTAGTGCACTGGTCGGAGGGAAGGGATCATCGCTTGCACTCATGACTGCCGTGGAAGAAAACAAGGTCAACATTAATAAATGTAATTCTTAGTATCATAATTACCATTATGTATTTCTGTCTACTAGGCTGTTGACTCTATGCTGTAAAGAAAGAATTTAATTTAATATAATTTAGCCATCTACGGATGTTTCCAATAGGCATGATGACTTAATCATAAAGCCTCATTGGCATACTGAAGGGGACCTGGGGTTGGGGATGGGGGCTCTCGACTTCAACCCCTTCCAAAATCAAAATTTAAAAAACACAGAATTTGTAGACTGAATTATATCAGACGTTTTCAGCCAAAATCAACCACTGAAACAAGTTGATGACCAGTACATTAGAATTTTGAAAACTAAAGTAAAAAACAGTGTGTGTCAGATGAAATTAAAAAAAAAAAACCAAGAAGAGCAGACATTGTGATTTAAATTAGGTGAGTGAGTCGTGGAATAGGTATTTATATGTATATAAATACAGTTGCAAATAGTGTTATGTTACATGTACTCTTATGATGTGATTTTAGTAAAATAATTTTTAAAATCCAACATAAATTATATATATATATATATACAGGGTGTCCCAGGAGGAATGTGCCAGACTTCGGGAGAGTATACCGATATAACCCAAAACACCTATGTCCAAAGTTGAACGGTGACAGAGATAATGGCCAGTGAAGTTTGAAACTTTGACAGCTGTTACACACTTATTGATTACCAAATACATTTTAAAACTGGCAGGAATATGTGGTTTCTGTAATGTTAATATCTGTACTTAACA
>Ga0123355_10004522_pt1 | contig 20231 bp, 11 predicted proteins | sample TergutEmb28metaG_3_FD_89872 | JGI IMG/M metagenome (GOLD analysis project Ga0123355, IMG submission 89872) | Embiratermes neotenicus P1 segment gut microbial communities from Petit-Saut dam, French Guiana - Emb289 P1 | ecosystem: Host-associated > Arthropoda: Insects > Digestive system > Gut ...
GCCTCAAAACCGAGACCTTCGACTAAGGGAGCACACCCCTACAGAAAACGGGCATGTTTGGAGGCCCTGAGGTTAGCTACCACCAAACGTACTCAGCGAGGGACTGGTTATCCATCCTGAGGACACCCTACCCAACTCAGAATCTCCAAAGGAAGCACAGGACTGATTCACAAATGACAACTAAGGCGAGAAAGAGGACAATGAAGCCAGGTTTAATGAAAATAGGCCTTTGGAATGTCAGAGGTTTATATGGCAAAGAGAAACTGCTGCAGGAAGAATTAAAAAAAGCAACTGTAGTTATAGCAGTGATACCAGAATCAAAAAAAGAATTAAAGTGTTCGGAAGAGTTGGACGACTATATTTTATTGCACAATGGTGTAAAGAAATTTCTCGTTGCGTGAAAAATGGAGAATATTTTGGACAGATGAGCTACGATGTATTTCTGTATAAAATCCCTTTCTAAATAGTTAACTACGTGTAGCTAATATGCGTAAGACATACTTTTGGAGGGATGAGAACGTGCAAGAGAGCTGGAGAAATTGTAGGGAGGGACTTAGTAACTCACATTTATTACCAAATATTATTGCAATGATGTAATCAAAGAACGTGAGAGAGGATAGGCTAAAGCACTCTTAGAAAATATAAAAAATAAACACAAAGTTTTTTGAAGGAAAACTGAAAGGAAATTAAGGCACATTGAGTAGCAAATACAAAATCTCTTCCTAAATGAATAGCGAATGGTTGTGGACAGGATGTACGTGCAGTTGTTACTGAATAGTGGTAGGCTGTTTTGATCAAGGTAAGGAAACTTCCGTTATCATTAATATAATGTGGTCTTGAACTAAACGGTATTATCAAGGACGGTTTTTCATTAAAGTACTGAGCTGGCACATACTCTAAAGTAAATCCATCCAAATCTGGTCGATAAACGTCAAGTAATTACCTTCGGAATGAAAGCAATTAGCCACAAGCTGTTACAAATTTTCGCGTGAATCGTAAGTAGCAGAACGTTTGCTTGTTAATATGCTACATGCTACATGAAAGACTTCCTAGTTAACGTTTTATTATACGATACTGTAGAACTTGTGAATATATGTCACGGTTTGCGAAAGCTGTTCCCATAATTCACATTCTTACATAAAATGACAGAATGTAAAGTACTGTATTAGCCTTAGAAATCCACTTTACAAATTTTTCCTTCGTCACTTGGAGATTGCCTTTGGGACTAGCCCAGCCATCTCCTGATGTATAATATTCTTTGTGTGAATGAATAACACCACACATATAATGCAACCGACAGAGTTTGCTGCCTGTGATAAGCGAAATGAAGCTGAAGAAATGTTTGAGCATAGAGGATATCATAAAGCATTGGGCAGCTAGATGGCAGCATCCACAGTGATGACATGACCTCTTCGGTTGCGCTAATAGTATTGTTGTATCCGAAGGTTGGTAATTGACAAATAATGCTTTCCCACGTACTGAAGAATATTGCCGAGCGGAAGCAGTGGATGTTGTAACTGGGGTGATAAGTTGTGCAGCAGTTGAGAAGGTAACAACAGAATTTATTGTGCTGACTCCCTAGAGGTACTGACAGATCTTGTCTGCTTGACTTCCAGTTTGAGACTGCTGTGTCAGGCTTGGGAAAAAAAGTAATTAAATTGAATATAACAATTACACAATCAGACCCAAACACTGACATGGCTTACAACGATTCACAAAGATTCCAATCAAAAATAGTATTCCAATTAAAAATAATGTTTTAGGGAAACATGATTTACACAGGCTCCAATTAAAAGGAATGGTTTTAGGGAACAGAAATATAATATCGCCCCTCCGGGTCAGGTGTTTACACTATCTCTCCGGGTCGGAGTTCATCTTGCCATAAAAATAAAATTGATACCGACCTGTCACTTTCTTGTCTCACCTCAGGGTGACATGCAGTTATCGTCTGGTTTGAAATCTAAGTCTTTGGAAATATTATGAAGTTACATTGGTACAAAAATCATGAAATTGAATTGTCAATGTACAGCTTACATACGACAATAACTGTCGTACATATGACAGTACTTCTCTATATATAATATTTTATGTGAGTATACCTGTATATCCCTCTCTTTAATATGCAATTACCTCAATTTATATAACATTACATATAAGTAATACCTGTATATAATATATAAAACCTGTATATAATAGTTAAGTAACACCTGTATATAACAGTTAAGTAACACCTATATATAACACATCCGCTCTTGGCGAAGATCATTTTACAAATTAATTGGTCTAAAGAGTAGGATTTTGAGGTGCGCAGTCTATTGGACCTGTGGGGTTTTGCTTCAGACTTTTGCGAATTTAATTCATGCAGTGGCACATCCTCTTTTGTCATAGCCAAACTCTTATTGCTGGTATGTATCTTAATATTTATTATATTTCCTGATCCATTAGTATCAGTAGTGGCTCCTACACAACTAACTTAACCCTTTAAACAATTACACATTATGTATAGTATATATAACCCAATTAATATTAAGCCTATGTATACAAGAGCAGAATACGTTTTGTGAGATGACGTGTGCAGTCTTTTCCACTCTTGCTTCCTGATCACGTTTTCTATATCACAAATCCTGCGACCAGCAATCTAAGTTATCTGAATGAGACACAATATGCTTGAAGCTGGTATTCAGACTTATAGTACTGATACCATATACTAAACTTCACATTTAATTCTTTACAACAATCGTATTCCAGATGTACTCTGGACATAAAATCGCTTTCATAACCTGGGTTATCTACATCCAGGATGGGATATGTCTGAAATAATGCCGATTTTTCATAGCCTTTGCAATTGGCACTTACTCCTCATTTGCCAATTCCTGATACAATTACGTCAACTGGAGGCTTATCCACACAAAGTATTGTGACACTTTCACTTGAAAGGACGAAATAAATCCATTCATTGTTTGTTAATTATGTCCAAACTGAATTTGAAATTTCAAATACACGTTTATCACAACTGGAGGGAACACTTCCTCTGGGTTGCAACAATTTAACCATACAATTTTCATGCAAGTGGGAAAAGAGGAGGGGTTGGTTCGGTTTACATATTTCTTGGCATTCAATATTTTACACGAATCCATCCATTCCTTGTCTGTCATAAAATAATATTGTCATGCTTGGTCGATCCACAAAAATTACTTTCCCTTGTCTTTGTACAGGAACTTGGATCGATCCAAAGGAAGGGTATTGGGATTAGTCTATATATATTAAAATTACCTCTGTTTACAAGTGGTAATAGAATTACTTAACCAAGAATACCACTCTTTATGTACATTTGTAAATCACACAGTCTTAGTAATAAGTGTGCTGAGTCCTTGCTCAAAGGGAAAGGTAAAGCAGTATCGTATGGGAAAGCAGAAGAACTCTTTATTAAGGCTTCCATCAATCTGACTGGGGAAATTACTTGAGGTAGTAACACCCATTTTTGTGCATTTACAAAACTCTCAATCAACAAATGAAGATTGCATTGCAATGTATTCATCGCATTATTTACCCTTAAAATATGCCCCTTAGTCTCAATTTTAGCACTGAACAAATTCTTTTCTTCATTAGTTTGTGATTTTAAAATATTCATATACTTAGTGAACCTGCTTATTCCTTCCTTCATTAAGTTTTAATTATATTAAACATCTGCCAAAGTGTTACTAACAGCACGCTAATACGCCTCTCCTTTTACCTTTAAATGGTGTTACCAATTTTAAGGCTTCGCCCACCGAAATATATTCAGTCATATTGGCGGTATTACTGTCTGGGCTTGCAACCTCAGCTTCTAAGTTAGGGTACAGGTTGGGCATGGAGTGAGCAAGTACTTACTTTGCGTTGTGTTATGCTTGGGTAGACGACACGCTGTGGACTGGCCCGCATTGGCATCTCCTGGTTTTTGCTAATCTGCCTGTTCCTTGACTTGAACCTGCCCTGTCCGCTGCCTGGACTAGAACTTGCTCTGCCCGCAGCCTGAACTCGAACTTTCTCTGCCCGCTGCCTTGACACGAACTTGCTCTGCCCGCACCCTGGACTCGAACTTGCTCTGCTCGCTGCCTGGACTCGAACTTGCTCTGCCCGCTGCCTTGACACGAACTTGCTCTGCCCGCACCCTGGACTCGAACTTGCTCTACCCGCTGCCTGGACTCGAACTTGCTCTACCCGCTGCCTTGACACGAACTTGCTCTGCCCGCACCCTGGACTCGAACTTGCTCTGCTCGCTGCCTGGACTCGAACTTGCTCTGCTCGCTGCCTGGACTCGAACTTGCTCTGCTCGCTGCCTGGACTCGAACTTGCTCTGCCCTCCGCAGCTTCCTTCTCGGACCGTAGAAGTTTCTGCCTAGCAGTTTTCTGTGGTCCCGCCTTCCGATTTCTTATTGGAGTCGTTCGGCTGTTGCGCCGTTCTTATTGTTTCGACATAGCAACATTGCTGTGCATACACCCACACACAAACCTGACACCAGTGTTGTATCTGCAGGTTGGTAACTGATAATTAATGCATTCCAACTTGGACAGGTATTGAGGAATATTGCCAAGAGGAAGCAATGGGTGTTGTAACTTGGATGATAAGTTGTGCAGCCGTTGAGAAGGTAACAAGAGAATTAATTGCAATGACTCCCAGGAAGTACTGACAGATCTTGTCTGCTTGACTTCCAGTTTGAGAGTGCCGTGTCAGGCTTGGAAAACAAGTAATTAAATTGAATATAACAATTACACAATCAGACCCAAACACTGACGTGGCTTACAAAGATTTACAAAGATTCCAATTAAAAATAATATTTTAGGGAAGCATGATTTACACAGATTACAATTACAAGGAATGGTTTTAGGGAACAGAAATATAATATCTCCCCTCCGGGTTAGCGGGTTAGACTACCGCTCCGGGTCGGAGTTCGAGTTGCCATAACAGTAAAGTTGATACGACCTGTCCCCTTCTTGTCTGACATCAGGGTGACACGTAGTTATCGTCTGGTTTGAAATCTAAGTCCTTGGAAATATTATGAAATTACATTGGTACACAATTCATGAAATTAAATTGTCAACCTACTGCATACATACGACAATAACTGTCGTACATACGACAGTACTTCTCTATATATAACATTTTATGTAAGTACACTTTTATATCCCTCTCTTTAAAATGCAATTACCTCAATTTATATAACATTACATATAATTTATACCTATATATTATATATAACAGCTCTATATAACAGAAAAGTAACACCTGTGTATAACACCATAGAAATTATCGATGACAGTTGCTTTGGAGTGTCGCGTAATTATTTTGGTACGAACACGTGGTAAGTTTATCCAAAAACAAGAGAAAATTAGTGAGGGAGTAAATAATTCCGCACATCGGGAATAATCACTAAACCAAGATTAGTAACGAAAGGACTTTTATTAGTACCGAACGTACACCTATAGGCCTAGTCTACATAGAATAGTTATCTTGCACGGAGGATACTTCTATTTGATTATTAAATATGTAGGTTACGAGAAATATAGACATAGGATGCTATTAATGTGCATTGACAAGCATTATAGGAGCACGAAATAAATTATGTAATGAGTGAAAGCTTCAAGTCTTTTGCCAGATGCAACCTGTTGGTCTCATGTCCGTTTGACAATCTTGAGCCAGATACCTCCAGCCGCACTTGTTATAATACCCCTTGTGTCATATTTCAGAGGTACAGCCGTCTTGTTGGACACTTCGAAACTGTTTTTGGACAAGAGTGACACAAGACCCACCTTGGTTTGAAGCAGCCCGAATCTCATCCCTGTAGATCAAATGGCACCGCATTAACGCTGATATTATTGTGATCAGAAAAAAATATACTTTAGATTATATCTAAGACTTTTAGCAGTACTTTTCATATCGTGGCCTTCTGGGTAGTGGTAGTGAGGGTTTGCCGAAGTTTCGAAGGGAAACAGACTCTTTGTTCATAGCAGAAAATAGAACTTTGCAGAAGGATATATCATACGCCTCCGAAAGCTTTGTAATTTTATAATCGTAGTAACAAACGTTTTGGAGGGACGAACGGACATTATATTCAGCGCATAAGTGATAAATCTGAAAATAACATTAGTACTTCCAGAACTTTCTATAGGCACCTACGAAATTACATAGTGTCCTCAATTAGAAGACCACGGTATGATTGAACTTTACATTGTGAGGGGAAGAGATATTACAATGCCTTAAATACGTCCGTAAATTAAAGGGAATCTTCTGTTATTAACACAACTAAATTATGGTATTAAAATCTTTGTATGTGACCCCCATGGCGCTGCTACTAATACTATTCATCGTCAGACTGAGGCTATCGTATGACAGAGTAGAGCAAAGTGATTCTCACCGCAAGGTCTGCATAGCATGCCAAATGACTTATGAGTAATGAAACGGAATGAAAGTAAGAAGTATGCTTGCAGACATGTCCCGGAATATATCGGGAGTAGCTGAAGAAAATATGAAAACCTCAAAGTACAGCGTTATACTCGATAGTAGGACTGGGGACCTCTGGACAACGAAGAATTTGGAGCTAAACATTACAGTGCTAATTTATTTCTGCTCTCTCAAATGATGAAAAGAAATCTGCGATGTTATTTCTCACTCAATGAATCACACTCACTAACCAAAGCAATTTATTGTACTTTTTAATTTTAATTTTAATGTTTCTCTTTTAATTTTTTTAATTATCAATAATTTGTAATTATCAATTCGTTTTGTTTAAGTCGCAATGTTCTACTCCACGGAAAGCATATAATGTTCCGTGTATCTTATTCAGAGAAAGCGATCTAATTTCGAAACAGAATGTTGAAAGTTCTATGTACCAGCGGTATGGAGATAACCCAGCTTTATGACCGGAGCACAGTCACGTGCGCCGTTAATTATATTTACTGCTTAGAACAGTCGTCATTGATATAATTAGATTCAAGGTAATGGACGTGAAGAAGGAGTAAGCCGGCTACCTCGAAACGTAGGTAAATTCTCCCCGACTACGTGTCGTCACATTAGAGTAGCTTTTTCTTCCGTGGAATATAAACACAAATGAAGAAAACAAAAAATAGAAATCATAAAATTAACAAAATTGCTGACACTAATATGTTACCCGCTGTGCAAACAGCAGGCAATAACAGTAATTACCGAAAATTAGTGTACCGTCTTTCGATAGAGAAAGAGAAAAATTCATGGTTCGCAACACAATTTGTATTCTCCTTCACAGGCAATGGCTATATGTTTCGGATTAATCAATGCACCATCAGGACTTAATATAAGACAAATATCAGGTGTAAGTGCATGATGATGTATTGATTAATCCAAAATATTTAGACAGTGCGTCTGAAAGAGAATGCAAGTTGTGACGAAAATGATGTTTTTTGTTTTTACCTCTTACATTATCATAACACAACGGCATGTGTTCTATTAAGCACGATCTTTCGATAATTGTGCTGTTAAATAAGGTGATGGACCAAAATTACTGTTCCCTGCTATATGATGCTATGTTGACCTTGCGCGAACTGGTTGGAGAGATCAGTTGATCTTTCCTAAACATCTGTAAATTTCTACTAGATCAGATGCTTTCAGTTGTTTGAGACGAACATGCGGTGAGCATTTATGAAACAAAATTATTATTTTCAGATTTATTTGTGATGTTATACTATTATAGTAACTTACCGATACAAACCCTTGGTCCTTCTCCGAAAGGAAGGTATGTAAAGTGATGCCTCTTACTCTTCGCTTCGACTCTGAAGCGATCTGGATCAAATTTTTCGGGATTGGGATAATACTTGGGGTCCTTATGAATTCCCAATACTGGAATAACAACTGACATCCCTTTTTCTAGTGTAACACTTGTTCCTGGAATTGTGTACCTCTTCGTACATTCCCGCGTGAGAAATGGCACCGGTGGATATTTTCTTAGTGTTTCTGCAATATATAGATACGGTACTGATGGTAAAGTGAGATGTTACAAGCAAGATATATAACAACAAATGGAAAGTGTATTAAAATTCTGATTCCACATTTTCTACATCCGTTCTTCCATTTTTATACCTTCTGTTGGTGTCGTAGTGAATTGTTGGAAATTCAGTTACATTATGAGAAATTTGAAAATTAAAACTTCATATAATCACAAAATATAGTGCCGGCAATGCAATAAATTTTCTTAACACAATTCACACACGTACACACAAACACAAACACAAGTAAAATACATACTAATAATTCTACTCATCCTGTGAAACAACAATTGGCACATTTTTCTTTATATCGCATAGTTAATGAAATGCAAAACGAAAGGAGGAATTTGTTTCAACACGCTATTCTTATTGAATTTAAGAAGGCAAAAGTGAATTTTTTAATTATAACAGACAATACCGAGGGAAACTCACAAAATATATTTTAAAATGTATGCAATAACAATCGAATTGAATTCTGTTGTGTAAGAAATCATAAATCATGTTTCTTAAAGCTGCCGTTCAGAAGACTCTAACAGCTTTCATCTTCACTATTTGTAATCCATGCTGTTACAGTCCGTGTGGTCAGGAAGTTGGATTTCAGTTCAGACTTCTGTCTAATACTTTTTGAACAGACTGGCATACCGGGAAGACTTTTATAAAGTTCATGATATAAATCTCGGCTGCAATACCGCCCATTATAAAAAGTTTTACTTTCATTTTACTAGTTCCTGCACATAAATATCGGTATATTACCTTAACTGCAATCCCAATCGTTTTCAGCTCACCTTTCACCGATCAACATAGCGTCAGGCGCTATATTTCCACTGATATTGACAACTACATTAAATAAATCAAACATATACCTATTCATGATTTTCCGAGTGTGTGTGTGTAACTAATCGTCTCTTTTTTTTGCCGTTTTGCTGACCGTGCATATCAGTATATTTATCTCAGTAATTGACCAACTTGATGCACAAAATTTGTGTTTTACAATAAGTTTATTTCATGCCTCTACATGTTTCGAGCACATGTGTTCATCATCAGGAGGTCAAAATTGCATTACACAGCCTCTGGTATCAACACACCTCTAGGTGGCACAAATTTTTGTTTTACAATTATCAGACCTATAGGTGTGATGATACCAAAGGCTGTGTAATGCAATTTTGACCTCCTGATGATGAGCACATGTGCTCGAAACATGTAGAGGCATGAAATATACTTATTGTAAAACAAAAATTTTGTGCATCAAGTTAGTAGATTACTGAGATAAATAATCGTTTCTTCTTTCAAACTCTATCAAAATTTCGAAGCATGGATAGTTTTAAATTTTCTAAACGCAAAATTGTGCTTGAACAAAGAAAGTGGTCTTGCAGGGTCACGTTTTTTTTTAATTTTTTAAACCTCAAAGGCACACATCCCTTTAATTCTGTATTCCTAATCCACATTAACAAATAAAATTAATTGGCATCTGTGGTTTAACACCAGTCGGTGTTTAGATATGCAGGTTACCAGGTCGCATTACTTACCCGAGATTGTGTTGTCCAGATATACCATTTCCTGAATGGCTTCGTAAGTGATCTTATTGCCATGTTTCTTCAACACTGCGTCGATCTCTTTCTGAACATATTCCTGTATGGGTGGGTTCAGCGCCAACTCATATAAACAGAAACTCATGGTCGTTGAAGAAGTTTCGAATCCAGCGGCAAAGAATACAAAAGCCTGAGCTGCAATTTGCTCTTCAGTTAGACCAACATCTTTTCCACTTTGTGGATTTGTTGTGTCGCCTCCTTGTTTCTCCATATCAAGCGATGCTTTGCTCTTCAGCTGCATCAATAATTGCAGGAAGTCATTTCGCGTGACGTTCTCATTTTCCCGATATTTAATTGTTTCCATCACCATCCTTTTAAAATATTCAGTAACATCCGGAGGAACGAAGGGTATTTTAACTACAGAGGCCAAAGCTGGTGACAGAAAAATGGCTAGGTCTCTAATTCCAGTTTTCAGGCTAGTTTGGAATATCTTTCTGCCCCAATTTCTGAATTCAGCATTTGGGTTCTGAAGACAGTTGCACTGGACTCCAAAAGCAAATGAAGCTATGATATCAGTACTGAACTTAGCCAGGATATCTTTCACTTCGATTGTGTCACCATTCGCTGCCGACTGTTTTACATGTGCTCGAAGTTGGTTACCACAATCAACAAGAATTTGGAACATCATCTTTATTTTGCCAGCCGTAAATGTTGGGGTCAACTTAGTACGTAGGCTCCTCCATCTTTGTCCGGTCAACATAAATAGGTGGGCAGATAAAGGATCGCTCTCTTCATCAAAGTAAGTACCATGATCGTGGAAATGTATAAAATCTTTCACTAGGATGGACTTTATCATCTCTGGCCCTCGAACTACCAGTGTTGGTCTACTGAATACGTACGTCCCTCCAAGATCATATCCCTCAAGTCCATTATATATTTCTTGGAAGATTAAACCACACGATTTTCTTTGTAACAATGCATCTCCAATATTTCCGAAAGGGAAAGAAGGTTCAGTGTATGCGACAGCCTTCTTCTTCCAGTAAGAATAAGAATATACGAAGTAGGCGTACAACACAATATAAATCCCCAAAGAAGCTGCACATAACACAACTATCAAGTAAACCAGAGTCGTGTTCATTTTTATAGGAGATTCTCGCTACTTATTTAAATCTGTACTTCAATCCGAACTTCGGAATCCGATCTGAAATACAAATGGCCCAGTTTTAATGAAAATCTCACATGATTCTTTGCTTTAATGTGTATTTCATGACGTTATATGATTGACCCTGTGTGCTACGTAGGAACATGAAAGTTATTTGCAGTTACACTTTCAGATCGCAGTTTTACTGAATAAGCACCAACTTTTCGGTAAAATGTAGTATTATGGTTTCTGTTGAGATACAATTTTACAACTCTAGAGCAAAAGTACATGCGCTACAAAGAAATATTAAAGTAAATCTTCTCAGTTTTACCAAAATAGTACTTTGTAGCTGAAATGTTGTTGTATTAATTTGATATTACCTCAAGGAAACTTTACTTATTTCAGTTCAGGTTTTTATACACTCTGTAGTTTATTTAACCATTTAAAATAGTGGTTATTTTAATATTACATATCATCTGATGTATCTGCTGTATCTGTAAGTAACCCGAATTTGCTCAATAGAATATATTTACATTCCCTATAATTCCCACACAAAACGCCTATTATTTTCCTACAAGCCTATAACATTGAAAAGTTTGCTTTTTGTACATTCAAGGCAGACTGTGTTCTCTGTGAGGTTCCAAATAATGTTTGTATATAATTTAGATTAATGTCGGTCTTAGAAGCGTTGTTTTCGATTTTATACTTAATTTCAGAGTTGGAATAATTTCCTCCAAATAATTTGTTGGGAATCCCTGGTGTAGGATTACTTCATTATAAGCATACGTTATGACTTGCATATATCTGACATTTCTTACAAAGTGAGTGTAAGATATACTAGGAAGTTGGACAAATTCTTGAAACTTACAAACAAACAATCTATTGTGAAGTTTAATTTGTGTATGTATTGTTTTGCCGTACAAGATATACTCACTTCTATGTACCTGAAAGGACTGCTTTTTCGAGAAACTGTTCTCGATGACTAACGTGCAACAACTGATTTACAAAGAATGTCTTGTCGCCACTTATAACGTATCTCCATCAACAATTTACAGTTCATGACCTCACACCGCAGTAGAAATTACTCTATCATCATTGCCAACTCGCAATACGCAAGATGACGCACATCTGGGCATAAAAAGTCATTTTTCCTAGAATTTAATAACCTTAAGCATGAATGAACGTTGATTATCGGTGAGTTAGTTACCTTTCATGTATCTGAATGGACACAATTGAACGCCGCAATTTAGAAAATAATTTACCATTTCCGTTACGAAACATTCTTACATGTTACGTAGGTAAAAGAATTACGTAACACGTGGAAGGGAAGACATGTTGAATTTTAAACAATGTGTTTAGTACTTCATACATGACAACCATTAGATAACCAATTAAATATAGTGCAAACAACAGTACTACAAATGTTACAAAAAATAGGGGATTTTGGTGATTCTGAGGTGTGTCATCACCGTTGTACATTTAAACTATGTGGTGAAGTGAATTCGGTCAAAAAAACACAATTATAAAATATGGCTAAATGATGGTGTTTATTAGCAAGGAAAAACTACATGTTTCGGCCTATATCGGCCATCTTCAGGTTCTGAAAATTTTATCCTAAAAGAGTTCTATATAATATGCACGCAGAATGGTGATGAGATCTCATCACCATGCGGTTTAGGCATATTATATAAAATTCTTTTAGCAGAAAACTGTCAGAATCTGAAGATGGTTGCTATAGGCCGAAGCGTGTAGTTTTTCCTTGCTAATAAACACCATCATTTAGCCATATTTTATAGTTGTGTTTTATGACTGAATTCACCGCACCATATAAGGGACTTTGGTCTCCATTCTTCTGGTATGTGGAGCTTACTCACTGCTTAATATATTCCCTGTTTTTCGAGGAAAGTAATTTATCAAGGTCCGAAATGTCCAAAAAGAATGGTTTATTACGACAAGATTCATTCTTTCGTTTTAAATGTACAACAGCTTCAGCTCTTGCATAATTCTGTCACAAGGCTGACAAAAATTCATTGTTACAATCGACGTGGTTGTCCAACACATTGCCGTCGAAATATCGTCATTGCTCAAGTCACTTGAAATGCCAAGAGCCAGAATAAATTTAGTGTTAAAATGCAGCATGCTTTATTTATTCATTTATATATATTTAAATTATTACCGTTGTTATTTTACTTAATTTTTACGAAGAAGAGAATCTGTACTTCAGAAACAGGCCTGACTTACAAAAACACAGACTACACGGTTAAAGTAATTGTGAACTTCCTTAAGAGAATATAGTCTACATTATACGAGGTAGACCTATATATTTATTCTGCCTTGGTACCAAGGTTAACATGCGAGTTCAAAATATTTCATTCAATATGACCTTAAAACGGAAAGTTAAACAGAATAAAATACGGCCGCCAATTTAACCACTGCCACCGGGTGACAACCCAATTGCAGTAAATAAATATTATTTATTATTATGTTGTTATATTCTACATTCTAACAAAAATTACCTCAAAAAATTTAACATTTTTCGAAGATATAATTTCTATATAAAAAAAGCAGTATAAGATTCACGTGAGCAGAAGGACTCGAAAGACGAGAAAATCAAACTCTGTGATGCCTTCGACGAATAAGTTTCAGAACAGAAAGGAGAAGCCTAACACTTAACATAAAAATAAGAATCTATGCCGTCAGCGAATTACCTCCGGTACAGGAGTCCGTTTCGACCGTGACAGTAGGGAATGTTGTGGAAAAAAATTGCAAAAAGCAGCGTGATGAACGTTATTCTCTGACATGGTGGAGTTAACATATTTAATACATACACAGAAGAATGCAAACACAGTAAAGGAAGAGTGAAAAATTGTGCTAATTACAGTAACGCACAAAGTCAGCTACAGTTGAAGAATAAGAGACCAAGCTGATGTCACTAGTTATAAAGTTTTATTTCACTTTTTCTATGCTCAACATGTTTCGGACATTAATACATCTATCGTCAGGAGCTTGCGACTTTTCTATTGTATCACCACATGATCGTGTGATGCAATAGAAAAGTCGCAACCTCCTGACGATAGATGTATTAATGTCCGAAACGTGTTGGGCATAGAAGAAGTGAAACAAACTTAATAACTAGTGACATCAAGTTGGTCTCTTATTCTTCAACTATCACAATGATGTACACATAAGACCAGCTACAGTGTCTTTTGATTCTTTGAACCTTATTTAAAAATTACAATGTTGAAATACAAATTACTTGATCCTCCATAACGGCTCCAAAATATGTGTGAAATGTTTATGGCTATCTGGAAATGTAAAACTAGGCTTTATTATGGTATAATGTGCCTGAAAATAGGAGTAGTCCTAAATAATTTTATGCACTTACAACCTAAACCGACACAGATGTTGAAACTAATTACAACTGTGGTTAGTGGACACATTGCGATAATTATTAAGCAGAACACATAACTTTGTGACATGTCGTAGATTGAAACGATATCATCGTCTCAAATTCAACATCACACTAACAATACTGGTTTTCATTAACCTCATGATCGCGTAGTATGTCTTAATGACAGGTCCTTATTCTGCTCTAAAGCGACTTCTCCAGACAGTGTGAGCTAGAACTTCTCTTTCAGTTTCCAGTATCTTCTCTATTCTTAAGGCTATCCAGTATCCCTTTACACCTTCTTCTTCTTCTCCTTCTTCTTTTTCTCCTCCTCTTCCTTCTTCCCTTTACTCTTATTCTTCTTCGTCTTCCCGTCCTTTCTATCTCTCCTTCAATGAAGTGTTTCAGCAGGCAGTTCATACGCAACATGCGACCAATCCACTTAACTTTCCGCCTTTTTACTGTACGCAGTATGTTCTTTTCCTCCCGGAATATTCTTAACACTTCATTTTTCACGCGACAGATCCAAAGGGTCTTCTTCATCCTTCTCCAGCACCGCCTTTCAAAACTTTCAACGTATTTTTTTATCTAACTGCTAAAGCTCCCGCTGCACCATAGACAGCTACGCCCCTAAATGCACCATTTCACTATTTTCTTCCCTATATTTAAGTCCAATTTGCCAGTAAAAATGCCTTCTTCTTGGTGAACATTGCGTTTGTTATGGCAATTCTGAATTTAATTTCACGTGTGCATCTTCCACTATTTTACATCAGTCTACCAAATACTTGAGGTATTCCACAATCTCCAGGTGTTTTGGATCTATCATGACCTCACTCGTGTTGATGACCTTGAGATTCCCTTACCTCAAATATTTCGACATTCATTTTATTGTGCTTAGTCAACTATAATTTAAAACTCACTGAACCATTACACAACTCATATTACCAAAGAGCATTACGCAGTCCAAATGACCTAGGCCAACTTGAAACAAAAAACCTACACTTAACATGAATTACATAATAAGCCCGGAGTTTACACTACAGAAACACAAACTGCAGAAGGGAGTTCAGGGACTCGCACAGACTCGCGAGGGCAGGAGTAACTATAATGTGAATATGTGGAGGTAACGGCGTCTTCACTGTCACAGAAGTTTCGAAATTGAGAAAGGTTTTGTTGAATACGTTTCGGAGTAAACATGAAGGACCCTGTCAAAACACAGCAAAAACCTGGAACTTAAGGTTAGGCCGTTACTGGAATCTCTTTGACTTTGACTTTGACTTTTGAACAGCAATGTAAAGGCGCAACCAGTACATGTAATAAAACTTAACGCGCAGACGTGTGTGCATGGCAATGAACAGAGCTATGCAGCATCAAATATGTTGAGAACACGTGCGAGTAGAATACTACGATATCAACGCCTTTACCAGCGAATACCTTTGGGAGTAGCGGACTGCTTATTGGGTTTTACAAGAGGATGCACAACAGTAATCTCTAATGAAATAATAACAAATGCAATAAATTTGTGGGACTAGAAATGTACAAAAGAGAAAAATTCACTTCATAAATTTATTTCAGTTTTCTCGCGAAATTGAAATTTCTGAACACCTACCAACTGCTCGCGCCACAGCAGTGTGTGGCGACACATATTTTGAGAAGCGCTGTTCTACAATGCCGTTTTATACCCCAAAACGGCAGCATTAACATTTTTCCCAGGTTGTTGTCACTGATGCTCTCTTCGCAGACAACCAAATCCCTTCTGCCATTTGTCATTATGGTTTTTGTTACCGGTCTGCTGGACCCAGAATGCACACTCACCATACCTTCGTAGAACAAAAGCAGATAAATTAGCATTGAGGCACTTCGGATCTTTGCCTATTGGTCCCATTTCATTTGGTCATACAATTTAATCTAATGTGCCCACAATTTTTATTATTGTTCAAACTGCATATGTCGGTCCCCATATCCGCGCAGGATCCGGTTTTCGATCGGCCGGCAGGCTTCGATTATCGCCAGACAAAGTAGTGGAACACAGAAAAGCATAGGCGCATTCACACAACCCGGTCGTTTGGCCTGCCGGCTACCGGGTAGCACCCGGAGCTATCCAATACTATGCCCGGTCGCAGGCCAGTAGCTGAATCAAAAGTGGTGCAGGTGTTGCTTATAGACACGTTCATACACTCCGGTTTTTACCCGGCTGTATCTGAGCGATCACTTTCCACTATATTGTCAGTAGAGTACTGAAACGGGAGAGTCTTTCGGTGGTGAAGATGGGCGATTTTGAGTTAGACATTGATTTATTAATATCTCCAGTTGAAGCCAGGCCCGTGTTGTGGGACAAGACGGATGATATTTATAAAGACAGAAACGAGAGGAAAGCATGGAGAGAAGTTTGTATTTGTTTTCAAGAAGACTTCGAAGCTCTAGGAGAAGTTTAAGAAAACATTTTTTGAGTATTGCCATAATTTATTGAACACAGCTGATTCGAATTCATAAAAACGTGTTTTTTTTTTAATTTCATATACTCTACAGTTCATATTTTTGACATCTACGAGGAAGGGGCTCCAGGATCTGTTAGAAAACAATCAGCTGCTTTTTTCCTTACACGTACTGATTGCCCATCAGGTGTATCTTAAAGACCAGTCACTGCTAAAGCGTCTTCCAACTTATAACCATCTCTCTCGCGAACAAAATTGTGCAGAACAACAATGGCCTTAACAATGACGACTTCAATGTCAGGACTGACATTAAGCGGTCGCTGGAAAATTCTCCGTTTATTGCTCAAAATTCCGAAAGCACATTCCACAAACCTTCGTGTTCTGCACAACCGATAGTTGTACACTCTTTTTTTAACACTCAGGTTAGATCCACAAAAAGGTCGAAGTACATTTCTGTTTAGCACAAATCCCTCATCTCCTACAAAGACGTGTGGTACATTTGGACCTTCTGTTCCTGAAAGAGGTCTCTCACTGGGCAATTCCAACATATTTGTCTGAATTGATGTCCATAGCGTGGATCGTTTAAAAAGTGTAGGACCACAGTTTTTTTTCCGTAACTACCAATGTCAAGGTACATGAAGCGGTAGTTAGTGTCTGCCACGGCCATTAATACCACTGACAAAAAAAAATTGTAATTACAGAACATCGAGCCACTGTGGGCCGGTTTGATTACTCGAATATGTTTACCATCGACGGTCCCTAAGCAATGAGGGACAGTGGCTCTTTTTTCAAACTCCAAAGTTGTCAATTCCCACTGCTCTTTTGTAGATTTGGGAATACAATCTGGACGCATGATAGACCAAATACTAAGACATACTTCTACAACCATCTTGCTTGCAAATGACAAGAATATGGTGTATTACACCTTCAGGCGAACACAACTATATTTCACTTAGTAGTACAGTAGGAATACAACTACATGTTTCGGCCCTATATGTGGGCCATTTTCAAGTTGCGATCTAACTTTTCAGGGGCCTCTATACAAGATGTGTGAGGTGTTTTTTGGGTATTGGAGGTTGGAGGGGTAGGGGAGGGGAGGGGAGGGGGGAATGAGATCTCGTTGTTCCAATAGTGGGTACCATGACCTGGGGCTATTACAAGTGGATTGTCATTAGTTTTCTATGTACACGTATCAAAGTCGGTTTCTATTCTTATGCTAAGGCTATGTTACTATTAGTAGCCTTAGTAACTATTTAGAACTAGCGTGCTATAATATTAAAGTTCTTAAATTTATAGCATAATGTCCTAGTATCACTCCGTGTACTACTAAGTGAAAATAGAGTTGTGTTCGACTGAAGGTATAATACACCAAATTATTGTCATTTGAGCAAATACAACTGGGATAACGCACCTCAGAATTATCTTGCTTGCTGTTGAGATTCCAATCCGATAAAAGAAATGTAGGTCATGAAAATCACACCCACTCTCTAGATATCTGGAAAAATACATCAATAAATAAATTTCAATTCTGAAAATAATTTGTTTTATTTAATCATCAAATTTTTCTTTTAAAGCATACACAAACATTACTTACCTGATTGCAACAGCCATCATTTCTACAGGTTGAATGCATTTCCTCATTTTACTGTTACGACGCTGAAGACTCTCTTTCAAACGGCGATGCATCTCGTAGAACTGTGAAACAGACATTCGAAATTAATTAAAACCTGTTTGACTCATCTCCTAGTTTACCAAATAGTGTATAAAAGGCACCGAATCCTTCCCTTTTTCTTTTTAATTTCTGGATGAACCCAATGCAACCTGTTACGTCTACGTTTACGAGGAAGATACAACAAGAACAGAACAATAATTGAATTACGATCCATTGCAGATCACTGTGCATGCACGACTGCTTGGTCGTTCGACCGGTCGGTTAGAACCGGAGATGCTATAAAGTTCCAAGTTGTGCTCTCGTCCGTCCGGTCAGCAACCGGCCGGTCGCAAACCGAAACGCGTGAACGAGGTTTAAGGTGTGGGTCTGCGGCCGCTCGCTTGCCGAGATTGTGGATTCAAATCCCACCGGAGGCATTGATGTCTCTCTGTTGTGAGTGCTGTGTTTTCTGGTAAAGGTCTCTGCGACGAGCTGATCACTCGTCCAGAGGAGTCGTAACGACTGTGGTGCGTCGTTTTGCTTGATCTAGAAACCTCGTAAATGAGGAGGCCCCGACCCAGTGGGGCTGTCGCGCCGAAAACAAACAAACAAGCAAACAAACTGTAGATATAATACGTAATGCGTCATCATCATCATCATCATCATCATCATCATGAGCCACAAGTTAGACCTTAATAGACGTATTTCTACCCCTCCTAATAGACTCTTTTAAGGTCTTCCAATTCGTTTTCGTCCAGTTGGTCTAAAATTCAACATTATTTTTGCATCATGTTGTTGTTCATTCTTCTTACATGTCGTAGCCAATCAGATTTGTATCTCCTTAGTGTCTTGTCAACTGGTTCTAATTCCAACTCTTCCACAATGCCTTAATTTCTTTTCTGGTCACAGAAGTTTCACACGGCTGCTCTTCTTAAAGATTTATTCTCGATTTAAGTCAATTGTTTTTTATCCATTTTTTCTGAGGGTCCTAATTTCGCTTCCATATAAAAGAAAGGGGAGGGCCACAGCATTACGCTTTTGTTCTTGAACATCTCTGGATCAAAGTTAGCTTCAAAGTGTTGCTTATAATTCCAATTATTTGAGAAAATTTTGCTAGTTTTTGTTGAACACAATAATATATATATATATGTGTGTATATATATATATAAATATATATAGATATATACAGGGTCCGCCAGTGAATCGGGCGATTTGGCAACGGCGTTTTTCTATTTTTAGCTTGAGCAGGGAAGGGGAATGATGTTGTCAGGTGGTGTGGCCGTGAATAGCGTTCAGTTTGAAATTGAGTCGTCAACTGGTGCACAGCGTGCTTTCGCCGTAAAATCGTTTTATAAGAACAACGATAGCTACGTTGCCGCCCGACGTGAATTTCGCAAGAAATTCGGGATTCATCGAAACAGTAAAGTGCCGTCAGCTCATGCCATAAAGACGTGGCTAAACAACTTCGAAGAGACCGGCTCAACTGTTAAGAAGAAAGGTGGTAGTGTTGAAATAGTTGGCATCCCACAGAACAATGACGCTGTGAGAGCAGCATTCGAACAAAGTCCTCCCCGGTCGGCTGTGCGTCATTCCAAGAAACTGGAACTGTCAGAAAGCAGTGTCAGGCGTATTTTGCACTTGGATTTGCACTGCGGATACAGGCAGAGGTTTCAAGAATCTTGATCGAGGTGTTACGTAGGGCCATGAGTAGTGTTCACGATCGGCTTGCTGAGTGTGAGCAGCGCAATGGAGGACATCTTGAGGATGTAACGAGTGGAATGATGTGTTGTGTTTTTTGTTCTGTGTTGTGTTTCAAGACCACTGATTCACTTATTTCTGCAAATGCTAAAGTATGTACTTCCTTATAAATGTAACTGTACCATGATACCCAACACTTTTAATTTTTTTAACACCTAAAAATATCCCGATTCGCTGGCGGATCTTATATGTATGTATGTATGTATGTATGTATGTATGTACGAGGGCTGTCCGGAAAGTATCCGTCCGTTTTTAATATCTCGAGAACCGTTCCCGTGGCCTTGATGTGACTTGGCAGCCAATCAGTGCAGACCTTACTGCCCATCTGTGA
>Ga0123355_10004523_pt1 | contig 20229 bp, 19 predicted proteins | sample TergutEmb28metaG_3_FD_89872 | JGI IMG/M metagenome (GOLD analysis project Ga0123355, IMG submission 89872) | Embiratermes neotenicus P1 segment gut microbial communities from Petit-Saut dam, French Guiana - Emb289 P1 | ecosystem: Host-associated > Arthropoda: Insects > Digestive system > Gut ...
AAAAGGACTGTAATTAATTGAGTGTCTAGTTTTAAACACCAACTTTTTTACAATCCTTCAAAATTTATAATAACAATATAATTATTACAACAACCAAGCCCGGAACTCTTAAGAAACCAACTAAAAGAATCGTCCAGATATTGACAGGGATATTGTAATCAAAAAATCTAGCACCGAAAAAGTTTATAACGTATAATGCAACAACACCGATAATCAGTGATTTTGCGATTTCTTTTATCATGATTATTTTGTCACCCGATAAAATATATTCGTCTAAAAACTAATTTATGCTCGTAATTTCTATTTTAAATCATTCTTTTGAAATAAGATATTACCGAAAACAAGCATTAATACAGTCCATCCTAATGTACTAAAAACTCCTATTAAAACTACTTTTGTTTCTAAATGTAGTAAAGACTGAAGAACCTGTCCCGGAACCCCACTAAAGATATCAGTTATTAATTGATTATTAACAGCATTTCCTATAGCGCCAATCATTATAGCAACAAATGGAAACACTAAGGCAAAGACAACTGATAAGCCTGAACTCTTTACAATCATAGCTATAAAGATTGCGAAAGTTATAAATACAGAATAAACAAAAATTCCCATAGCAAAAATCCCTAAAAGATTCCAAATCTCACTAACGCTAAATGTTAAATAATCACCGCCAAAGCTAAAGAATAATGATCCCAGAAGAAGGTTGATTAAAGATGCAATAGTTATTAATAATAAACCAAAGAGAAAACTTGAGATAAACATACTAAAATACACATGAAGTCTTTTGTGCCCGCAAATAATTTTATTACGGATTGTTCCATTAGTAAACTCACGACTAATTAAAAGAGCGACAAAGATTGGTACGATAATTCCAATATCGTTAATTGAAAAGGTTGAGGCAAAAAATGCCCTTCCGTTGATGTTACCTAAAAAATCTTCTAAAGCGCCTCTAAGGGCAAATGTTATTAATAAGTTAACAACAACAAAACTCACAACAACAATTAAACCAATTAAAGCAACTCTATCTTTACGAATTTTTAAAAATTCTGATTTAAGTAAATTAAGCATGTTTGTTTCCTCCCATTAACTTCAGATAAAATTCTTCGATGTTTTCATCATTATTAGCAATATTTTTAATTGTGATTCCTGCTTGAGCAAATTTACCTACAATTGTATTGATATCGGCTTCTTCATATATTTTAACACCTTCATCGGCAGTTATCTTATAATTCTTAAATCCTAAATCCTTTAAAATGTTTTCCATTCCTTCAGTTGAAGAAACTTTAATTTCAAGTGATTTACGGCTTTCTTCAGCCAATTCCTTAGCTGTAATTTCTTTAATCATTTTGCCACGATGAATAAAACCATACTTCGTAGCGACACGTGATAATTCTGTTAAAATATGGCTTGAAATAAGGAAAGTGATATTCTTTTCTTTATTCAATTTAACAATAAGTTCGCGCACCTCAACGATTCCTTCCGGATCAAGACCGTTCATTGGTTCATCTAAAATAATAAAATCAGGATTTCCGATTAAGGCAATCGCGATTCCTAAACGCTGTTTCATTCCTAGTGAAAAATTTCTTGCTTTTTTTGGATTATTTATTAGATAAGCAAGATTAACAACTTCCAATGTTTCTTTAATTAAGTTTGGATTATTAATTCCCAGGATTTTACATTGCATTAATAAGTTATCGTAAGCAGTCATATTCTGATACAATGAAGGTGATTCTACTACGGCACTAATTTTTCTTCTGACATTATTAATATTTGGATTATTTTTATCTGTGCCAAAAAGTTCATAAGTTCCACTTGTTTCATTGACAAGTCCGGCAATCATCCGTATGATTGTTGTTTTGCCGGCGCCATTTTCACCGACAAAGCCATAAATATCGCCAGCATTAATCGTCATGTTAGCATTATCTACTGCGACTTGGGTTTTGTAATTTTTTGTTAAATTATTAGTTTTTAAAATGTTTTGCATTATTTTTCCTCCAATTAAATATTATACCCTATAAATGCTAATTGTCATTAAGAATATAACGGAAATTTGAAAATTTTGCCATATTAAGACAAAAATATTTCTTTTTCTAGTAAAAGTCTATTCCATCAATGTTTTTTCTAAGACTTAGCCAAAGTGAAAATTGTCCCATTCTGACAATAGCTACAATAACTGGAACTGTAGCGTTTAAAACCATCATTACCAGTAACAAAGCAGTCGCCATTTCATGCCAATTTAGAAAGGTTGAAAGCAAAAACAAAACTATCCAAAAAGCGGATTGAAAAATGGATAAGATATTTAACTTTCTCCATTTTTTAGCGTTTTTGGTATTTTTGTATTCCTTTTGAAGTATTTTCTTTTCCTCATCGCTTAAATCGTCGTAACATTTAAGTTGCTCAATCTTTCTTAGTAAATTCATAGCATTCTCTTCTGCGCTCATTGTCGCATCTTCCGGTGCTACTTTTTCACCGCGCAATAGTTCTGTAACAGTTATATCTAATATGTCACTTAGTTTTAGCATTATAGATGAGTCGGGTAATCCTTTACCGCACTCCCATTTAGAAACAGCTCTATCACTTACATGAAGCTTATTAGCTAACTCGCTTTGCGTCAACCCTTTATCTTTACGAGCTTTCAAAATAAACAAACCTATTTTATTTAATTCCATATTATTTGCCTCCTAACATATAAATATATTATATTAGTTTTTGCAAAAAAATTCCAGTATATCCTCTCTACTTTCATATAAAAATTACTCAACGCTTAGTTGAGTAATATTTTCTATAAAATTGCATATGCAAATTTAAAACGGAATTTATGTTAGCTACGCCAATTATTCGTTTAGTCAAACAATTAATGCAGATTTTGGCAGTGTATTTTTCATAAAAATGCAGATTTTCGACATATATTATGCTTAATGTCTACAGCTTTTTTCAAGACTTAATTCAATTAAAATGCCGTTAAATATACTAAAAAAATCTTTCAAAGCTACCTAACTAATCATTAATATTAATTAAGTAATGTTCTTATTTTCAGTATAAGGTAAAAAGTATTCCATAAACTTATATATACCCGTTGAAGGATTAGTTTTTTTATCGCCTAAATCTAATTTTTTAGCATTTTCAATAGCAAATTCAACATTTCCATATTCAGATAGTAAATCATATAAATTAGTTAGATTCTTCTCATACAATTATTATATCACATGCAATGCAAAAAAATTACAATAATTTGATAATGATTTAAACACTATTGTTTAACAAAGTTTATTGAGTTAGAATTTCTTCATTTAAAAAGAAAAACTCCTCTTACTAAAGAGAAGTTTACTAAATAAAATGACTTAAAAGATAAAAGGCCGCTAGTGAGAATATTAAAGTGTATATCATTAACTTTGGCACAGCAAACAAAACTTTTTTAATAAATTGAAAACTACCTAAAATAAGTATATATCCTATAAAGACATATCCTAACACTTGAATAAATGTTGGTAGAATCATAAACTCTTCAATTATAAATTCGAAAAATCTTGAAGCATCGGCATAAAGGCCTGTGAAGTAATCTCTGACGTTACGTATTGAATCCGTAAACGGCATTAAAAAACCTCCTGATCTTTAGTATTTTTTTCTTCCTTCAAGCGAAGCTGCAATAGTCAGTAAGTCTGCGTATTGCAAATCACCGCCAACAGGAATCCCGTAAGCAATTCGGCTTACGTTTATATTTTTATCCAAAATCAGGTTTTTTATGTATTTAGCCGTCATTTCTCCTTCAATAGTTGCATTTGTCGCTAAAATAAGTTCCTCTATCTCGGCATTATCTAAGCGGCTAATCAATTTATCGACATTAATATCTTGAGGTCCGATGCCTTTGCTTAAATTAATCAGTCCATTTAAAACATGATATCGACCTTTAAAAGTTCTAGTCTTCTCTAAAGCAATAATATCTTTTAGATCTTCCACAACCATAATTAAGTTTGGGTCACGACTTGTATCATCACAAATTGCACAATTTTCAGTATCGCTAAGGTTTGCGCAAATCGGGCATCTGGTAATAGTTTCTTTCAATTTCAATAAACTTTCGCCGAATCGTATTATGTCTTCATCATTCATTTTAGTTAAAACGAAAAAAGCGAAACGTTCCGCTGATTTCATTCCGATTCCCGGTAAAAGTGCAAAAGATTCAATCAAATCACTGATTGCTTTTGGATAATCCATTTAAAATAGACCGCCTAGTCCGCCTTGTTGATAAGGCGCAAGAGCTTTTTCCGTTTCCATTTCGATTCGGCGCATACAGTCATTAACTGCTGTTAAAATTAAATCTTCCAGCATTTCAATATCATCAAGTTCTTTATCAATTGTTACTTTGATAATTTCTTTTGAGCCAAGTGCCTTAATAACTACAGCACCACCACCGGAAGTTCCTAGGAATTCTGTCTCTTCGATTTTTTTCTGAGCATCTTCCATATCTTTCTGCATCTTTTTTAGTTTGTTTAGCATTTGTGGGTTAAACATTTTTTATTCCTCCTTGAGTTTTACTAATTCCGCCCCAAAAACATTTTGAGCTATTGTAAGTATTTCATCTTTAGTTGATAAATCATTTGTAATTGCATTTATTTCTTCTTCATCGTCTAGATAAATTTCTAAGTTGATATCTAATAATTGCGGCTTTTTATTACCTTGGCGATATTTATCTTGAAAGTCTTTAAGTAGAATTAACCATTTATCTTTAGGAAGTACATAATAATCCTTAACTAGCTCACTCTTACGATTAAGAATTTTTTTAACTAAGCGCTTAGTTTGGTTTTTCATCATTCTGTTACAGATAATTTTATTTTCATAAACTAAAATCATTTTATTTTCTGAAGCTGCGACTAACTCACCTTGGCTTAAAAGCTTAGCTGTTATCTCTAGTTCCTGATCGGTTATCTTACTTAAATATGGCCAGCCTTTTAATAGTAATTCTTTTTTATCTTTATTAGCAGCATTTAAAACTTCACCGATTTCGGCGGTAGTAAGTTGTTTACCGTTAATTTTTTTGATAGTTGGCTCTTCATTTTCTCTGGTTGCCATCCGCTCTTTAAGTGGAATTTTTCCTGGAATCTGATTGATAGACTTTTCTTCTAATGATTGAACTTTTCTTAGAAGATGTTCATATTTTTCTGATAAACTAGCAAACTCTTTATCCAAATCAGCTATTTTGTTTTCTTGAAAATCTGTCATTTTAATAATAGCTAATTCAAAAAATGCTCGTTTTTGACTAGAAAATTTAGAAGCATTTTGGGCTTCGTTTAAAATATTTAAGTAAAAAAACAATTTTTGATTAGATAATTTTTCAGCTAAAGTTATAAACGCTTTATTAGTAAAAATTGCTTTATCGCCTTCTTTAGATCCAACGTTTTGATAAACTAATAAATCTCGAAAAAAGATTATAAGATCATTAATAATACGAGGAATTTCTTTTCCGGTATCTAATAATTCATCAATAACTGTCATTGCCTTAGGACTATCAAGGTTTTCAACTCTCTCAGCCAGTTCAATCATCTTTGCGGTAGATACGCCACCGGAAACAGCAAAAACATCATTTTCTGTGATATTCTCATTATTGTAAGCTGAAAGTTGATCCAATAAGCTAATTGCATCGCGCATTCCGCCTTCTGCAAATTCCGCAATCAATGTTAAACTTTCATTTGTGATATTGATTTTTTCTTCTTTAGCAATAAGTTCCAAGCGTTTTTTTAAATCTGTCCTGGTAATAGCTTTAAAATCAAACCGTTGACAACGAGAAAGAATTGTTAAAGGAATTTTATAAGGCTCAGTTGTGGCTAAAATAAAGACAACATATTTAGGCGGTTCTTCTAAAGTTTTTAAAAGCGCATTAAAAGCTGAAGTCGACAACATATGAACTTCATCTATTATATAAATTTTATATTTACCGTTTGCCGGATAATATTTAACTTTATCTCTTATTTCTCTTATTTCTTCAACACCGTTATTACTTGCGGCATCTATTTCTAAAACATCAACATTAGTATTTTGCATGATGCTTAGACACGATTCGCACTCATTACAAGGTTCATCTGTCGGACTATTTATACAGTTTAAGGCTTTAGCAACAATCTTGGCAATTGTTGTTTTACCGGTACCACGTGGACCTGAAAACAAATAGGCATGACCAAACTTATTGAACTGCAATGCATTCTTTAATGTAACTGTAATATGCTCCTGTCCGGAGATATCGCTAAATGATTTCGGTCTGTATTGCCGATATAGAGCTTGATATGCCAAAAATAACACCTTCTTTAGATAAATATTTTACTACAAAAGTCATTTTTTTTCAAGTTCAAATTAAAGTTTAGCCTTTTTAAATTTAAATTCAAAATGATATTATTCTCTTTCCGCTAAAGTCCAATTTCTTATAAGTTTTAATTTCTGAAATCTAAAAAACTCTTCAATGTTTTTAAAAAGCAATTTAGCTGATTACTTCTATTTTATATCTTTATAAAAGAATAGGATAACAGCATAGTAATTTAATTTTAACACATTAAATTGCCTTTCCAAAATTAAAGCACTACATATTGACGAGTAGTGCTTTAGTTTTTGTTGGCTGAACAATTGGTTTCATCACGGCTCTGATATCTTTACGTCTCAACGTTAATTCCTTTCTCACAAACATTCCAACAAATAATCCTCTTCCTCTTTCATCACAAACCAGCCAGACAATTGAATCTCGAATCCGCAAACCTCACAGAACATTGAACTTCCGGATTGAGTAAACCTATGTGGCTCTGATTTGAAGTATCCACAATCGCAAATCAAAAAATGCCAATTATGATCTCCAGATTCTACTCTATTAAATATGTGATTAACACATATAACATATATCACAACTCTAACAATATACTGAGGATTATTTCGATAAACTCCCTCAATAATTACGCTTCCGAATCTAATAGCGGTTATTACACCATCCATATTTATTGTCGCAACTCCTGTACTCATAGAAAACCAGTTAAAGTTCCTGACATCTAAAGTCGGACTGTCACTTCCTAATGTAATTATTCTAGTATTTCCTTCATGAATCGTAACCCACGGATTCATATGTACTGGAATAGGTAATCCTGCTTTACTTGACACTTCAGTTCCAACTCTTCCATTATTGTCCATGCCTACCTGTAAAAAAATTGGTTCGCCATTATTCAATAGTATTACCTCAATCTCAATTATAGCTCGCCATCTTTGATGATTATTATAGATTGCCAGGACTGTTGTTTTTCCAACATTTCTTCCTAATAAAATTCCAAATGCATTTACTTCCACTATATTTGGATTACCGGAAATCCAAGTATAATTATTTCTTAGTGCCAGATTGTGAAAAGCCGCCAGATTATCCAAATCATTAATAGGTAATAATTCGCCAGACCTGCTTACTTCTATTCTTGACTGGGCATCCTCTCCGTTTACTCTTAAATCTAATACGAAATTCCTAAAAAAGTCTGTTAGGCTTGTTGCACCTTCAAAAGCACTTATTCCGATTTGCGTAAGATTATCTGGAATCTCAACAGTTACTATATTAACACATCCGTAAAATGCATAATCAAATATCCTTGAATTTCCTGTTACAGTTATTGCTTTAAGTCTATTTGGAATAAAGTTATTTTGGTTCTGATAACTTGATGATCCAAAAATAAAACCTAAGTGTGTATTTATCTCTCCATCTTTTCTTTGTCCGACAAATGGAATTGAGATACTTTCCAAGCGCTTATTGCCCGCAAATGCCGCAAAACCAATTGTTCTGACTGCTGAAGGAATTTCTATATGACTTAATATATGATTATCGCGAAATGCGCCTATTCCTATTTCCTGAAGATTACTTCCACTTTCAAATGATAATTCATTGAAGTTCATTATATTTGCGAAAGCATTATTTCCTATATGAGTCACGCTACTAGGAATATTAACCTTCCATAAAGCCGTTTTTTCAAAAGCATGCTTTTCAATATGTGTAAGTCGGCTGTTAGAATTAAAATTGATAATTTGTAAAGAGCTATTATAAAATGCTCGGCTCTCAATTCTTGTAGTGCTTGTGGGAATAGTGATTTGATTTATTCTTGTATTAGCAAATGCTCGTTCTTCAATAGTTATGACTGAGTTTGGAATCAAGACATTTCTTACTCCAGTATTTTCAAAAAGACCATTAGCAATACTCTGTGTACCTTCTGCTAGATTGACTGTCATATTAGTATTAACAAAAGCATTTATACCTATGTTCGTTATACTGGCAGGAATAGTGATTCTAATTAATTGATTTTGATTAGCAAAACCGTTTGCGCCAATTTGAGTAACTGTCCGAGTGCTTCCGTCAATTACAATCGTCTCAGGAATCATAATATTCCCTGTCAAAGTTATTCCCGATCTTGCTCTAACTGATACGTTGTTTGTGCCAGAAATAAGATCAAAATGTAACCCTCCTTCAATCAAGTTAAAGCCTGTCCATCCCGCATTTCTATATGCCAGATATGATCCATCTGGAATAACTACTGTAATGAGTTCTCTTTGAATTGCATGAATGCCTATACCTGCGAAAGTTGTATTGTTTATTTGTTGAGGCACTTTAGCTTGATTTGTAATACTTCTCAGACCCGTCGCACCTAAAAAAGCATATTGTCCAATTTCAGTAATTGTTGATGATATTGTAATGCTTTGCAAAGAACGATTACCATGAAAGGCATATGGTAATATACGATTACCCGAAACTGCAACATTTTCGGTGGTTCCTCTTAAACTACCATCTGGCAATCTTCCGGATAAAAATGTTTCGCCGCTAATCATGGCCATGCGTCTGACAAGTTCCGCATTACTTACCGCACTAAAATTTGCTCTCCAGCCTTGCATAATGCAAGTATTAATCGTTGAAGGAAATATAAAACCTGCCGGAGCATTTTGCGTTCGGCGTACGATTCTTTCATGTTCAAGCCAATGGCCCCACTTTAATGTATTATCTGTATCAGAAGCTAATGCAACATTGGCACGACGTGTATTCCTGCTCCCTCCAGAATTTTCATCTGATAATCTGCCAAAGCTATGCCCTATTTCATGCATGATTATATTATGATAAACCGGTCTTTCCCATCCATCGATTGAAGTGCCTGTAAATCGAGTTGAGATTCCAAGAACATTAACATTATCATAGCCGTCTTGAGCTCCAAAAGCAATACCTCCACCTACTGTAGTATTGGCTATAACCTGTGTCATTATTGCATTTGATGAAACCCAATTAGAAATATCTAAAGCATGTTCTCTTCTTCTCATGTTAATATCCCAAGCTTCCCAAAGATGAGTTCCTAAATAAGTTCCTTCATAAGGAAACCGACCAACATTTATTCCCGATTCAGTTGATGGCGTCTCAACTGCGTAAATTTTAAAGATATCACTAAACAAACTAAATGGATACATTGTTGTTATAGTTACACCAAATTCGATAGCACTATGTAAAAAAGTACCCTGCGCTGGATTTGGCCAATATCCCATTTGTCCATCTTCATTTCCGGCAGTAAATCCATCACCTAAAAGAATTAAGACTATGCTATCAGAACAATCTCTGCCTTCTCCAACAATTGTTCTTACAGTATAGTTAAAATCATTGAATGATTGAACGCTATCAGATCTAGATAAATCAAAATCAGAAAAAACTTCTTCTATTGGTAAATAGCGAGTTGTTGGTCCGCTATATGGTTTATAAGTTCTCTCAAATCCAAAAGATTCGTTGCTTCGTAACATTGATCTGATATCATTAAGTGAATGCCCCATTCTCTGATCTTCTTCTTGCTTTTCTTCTATTGAAAGACTGTCTTGAGCTTGTGCAATTAATTGAGTACTTATTATTCCGGCTGTAATTAATGTAAAAAGAAATACAAGCCTTCTTAAAAAGACTTTTCCTTTTGGTAAAAATTTTATATTTTTCACATTTTCCTCCCTTACTGAGGTCATATTGCCCCCTAAATCACAACTAACCAAAATTATGCAGCCTGATTAATCAATCAGACTTTTATTTTATACCAACTATCTTATTTTACTGTCAATTCGATTATATTAGATAAAATATCTATTTTTTGTGCGTTTACTGGGATTTCTCCTGGAATTCCGGAATTTTCAGATGGTTCCCAGTTTAAGAAAAACACTGCTCTTACTTGTAAATTATGTAAGCCCACTGGCAAATCAAAATAACTGCCTAAATTTATAGTTCGCTTAATTGTACTACCACTTTCAAAATACTCAAATGTTGGCCATGGGGGCGGAACTCTGTCTATTATCCATGATTGTCCATATATCTCTGGAGAAAACAAAAAATATTTGGCGATTTTCTTATCCTTTTCACCATTATTTTTAAGTTCTACACTAACTATGAAATCTTCACCTTGTTCTAATATTAAATGTTCAACTGAAACTGTCAGTATAAAACAATTTATTTCATCATCCTTATCACAAGCAGCCAATGACATAACAGCAAATATCATTGTTATTACAATACTTATTAATATAATATTTTTCTTAATGATAATCCCTCTTTTCATTAGCACTTTATCTTCATTTTTGAAAAATCAATATTATTCTGAAAAACACAAAAATATAAAGTTTAAATGCTATAAAATTTAGTTTTTAGTATATTAATAATAGCATATTTATTTAAATAAAGCAAATAAATATGATTAAACTATTCTATGATAGAGATTAAAAACCTAAATAATATTGAAATTTTTGTCAATTAGCCTTTATAAATGTCGAATATAGCAAAAGCATGAGAGGAATGCATTTTGCATTTGTACTCTGTCATATAATCTTCATCTTTTAATAAACAGAATTGTCTGACCTTCACCATTTCTTTATTAAAGCTTTAATTTCATCGTATTTTTTTCAATTGATAGTTGTCTGAATTTTACGTTTTTATTGCGCCACTTCTAGAGAATTACTTCAGCACTTCTAATGAAATTTTTAGTTATGCTGCTTTAAGAATACAAAAAAGATAGTCCTATTACATTGCATAGACTATCCCTTTTTGATATAATTTTTTCTATCACTATCCACCGAACACAGAATTTTAGAATTAATAACAAAAACCAGAGTATTTTTTTCAATATTTTAGTTCCTTAATAATTTGGTTCATCTTGATATCTTTGTAGTTGTCAAATTTTTGTATGTCCTCATCAAGCAGTGGTGACTTCGGCATCAATTATAAAATCAAAACATTATTTTCCTAAACAGAAATTCGCAAATATTTTATCAAGAAAATCAAGATCATAATTTTCTCCTGTAATTTCTTTTATCATATCTAAAGCACTATTTAAACTAAAAGCCACTAATTCTAAGTTATTGTTTTGTTCAATTAATGTTTTTGCTTGATCCAAAGCCTCAAGAACTTTTTCTAGGCGACTAATATGAAATACATTAGATAAATAACAAAGACTATCATTCATTTGTAAATCAAAAATATCTTTCATCTTATTTTCCAATTCTAAAAGATTGTTATCTTCAAGTGCTGATAATAAGATGACATCTTTTCCTTTTAATTTCGGGTTTGAATTTAAATCTTTTTTATTTAATATAATAATTCTTTTTTTATTTTCCGTTAATTTTAGAATTTCTTTATCTTCTTTTGTTAAAACTTTAGAGTTATCAAAAACTGTCAGAATTAAATCTGAGTTTGCGATCATTTCTTTAGTTTTTTCAATGCCAATTCTTTCAACTGGATCATTAGTCTGATGAACACCGGCGCTGTCAAAAAGATTTACTTTCAAGCCTCCCAGATAAAATGTTCCTTCAACAATATCTCTTGTTGTACCTGGAATATTAGTCACAATTGCCTTATCTTCCGCAATTATTGCATTAAGCAGACTGCTCTTGCCGACATTTGGTTTTCCTAAGATTAATACTTTCAGACCATTTTTGATTAAAATGCCCTTATTGGCATTATGAATGATAGCTTTTGTTTCTTCTATTAGTCTATTAATTTCCGGTAGGGCAATTTCATTAGTAACTAAGTAATCGTCATCATATTCCGGATAATCAATTGAAACATTGATTTTCGTATAAAGCATCATAATTCTTTCATAGAATTCTTTAATCATTTTTGAGGTTTTGCCAAAGAGCTGATTATTAGCTAATTTAAGTGATTCAGCGCTATCAGCGTTAATAATATCATTGATAGCTTCGGCTTTAAGAATATCAATTCTGCCGTTTAAAAAGGCTCTTTTAGTAAACTCCCCTTTTTCTGCCGGTCTTATTCCCTGATTTAAAACTAACTTGAAAATTAAGCCTGTTATATAACTTCCACCATGACAATTAATCTCTAACATATCTTCGCCTGTAAAAGATTTTGGGGCTTTAAAAACTGAAATCATAACTTCATCGATTTTTTTATTGCCGTCTTTGATAAAACCATATTGAATTGTATTAGGTATTGCCTTTATTAAATTACCGGTAAAAATTTTATCAATTTTTTCTATCGCTTCTTTGCCACTGACTCTGATAATAGCGATTGCACCTTGACCTAAAGCGGTTGAAATATTCGCAACTGTGTCTCTCATTATGGCGTCACATTAGTGGCTATTAGATAAATAAGAATAACAAAAGCCACAAAAAAACGGTAATACATAAAGGCTTTAAAATCATTTTTTCTGATATATCTTAATAAGAAGCCAATCACAAAAATACCAACCAAAAACGACACTAATATTCCAATCGCAAATGTTGGGATATTATTTCTTACTAGTTCAATGCTTTCTCTTCGGGCCATTGTAAAAATAAACGCCCCTAAAACCAAAGGTAGCGACATATAAAAGGAGAATTTAGCCGCATCCGCTCTTTTAAGTTTAGCAATTCGACCTGCGGTAATTGTTGTGCCGGAGCGAGATAATCCCGGAATTAAAGCAAATACCTGCATGAAGCCAATGAGACAAGCATCAGAAATACTAATATCTTCTATACCTTTTTCCTGAGGGGTTCTAATATCAACCTGATACATTACTATACCCATAAAAACTAAACCTAAAGCGATTATTAAAAGATTATCACGGATGATACCATCGATAATATCTTCAAACAAAATACCGGCAATCGCTGCTGGAATTATACCTATTAAAACCATTAAGAGTAGTCTTCTTTCTTTTACGCCTTCTTTTTTGATAGCCCCTTTTCCTAAAGTTAAGAACTCTTTAAAGAAAAACACTAATATAGCCAGAAAAGTACCAAAATGTAAAGCAACATCAAAAATCAGATTCTTTTCAGAGCCAATTTGAAATATCTCCCGAAAAATAATCAAATGTGCACTTGATGATATTGGTAAAAATTCGGTAACACCTTGGACTATCGCCAGGAAAATAACTTCTAATATTCTTATTATAGCGTCCATATAATTCCCTCTATTCTTTTATTAAGTCTATTAAGTCTGAAGTTGAAAGATTCTGTAAAAAATTTGCATCATCTGTTAAGATATCGTTTGCCAGAGCATTTTTTCGTTTCTGAAGTTCAATAATTTTATCTTCTATTGAATCCTGAACAATTAACTTAATAACTTCAACTTTATTTTTTTGTCCAATTCGGTGACTGCGATCAGTTGCTTGATTTTCCACACTCAAATTCCACCATGGATCATAATGAATCACAACATCCGCTCCGGTTAAATTGAGTCCAACGCCGCCGGTTTTTAGTGAAATCAAAAAAACTAATGGTTCCGGATGTTTATTAAATTCTTCTGTTAAAAATAATCTATCGGTATTTTTAGTTTCGCCTGTCATTTTAAAATAATTGATTGTTCTTTCTTGTAATCTTTTTTCAATAAGTCCAAGCATTGAAGAGAAAAAAGAAAACAATAGAATTTTATGACCGGCTTGTAAATAACCTTCTATTAATTCAAGCACTAAATCCAATTTTGCAGATTCATCAGTATAATCTTCTAAAAGCAATTCCGGGCTTGCACAAACTTGACGTAACTTTGTGATTAAGGAAAGAAGATAAATGTAATTTTCTTCTTTAGAAAGTGATTCTTTTAATTTCCAGAGATATGATTCGTAAACTTTTCTTTGTTTAATATCCATCTTGGCATAATAGATCGTTTCCATTTTTTCCGGAAGTTCCGAAAGCACTTGTTTTTTTGTGCGACGAAGAATAAATGGCGCAATTCTTTTTTTAAGATTTTGTAGTACATTTTTATTGCTTTCCCGAACAATTTCCATTTCATATTTTTCACGGAATTCTATATAGTTACCTAAATATCCGGGAATAATAAAATCAAAAATACTCCAAAGATCCGCAAGATAGTTTTCTATTGGCGTACCTGTTAACGCAAAGCGGACCTCACTTTTTATAGTTTTAACAGCATTAGCTTTTTGGGTGTTATAATTTTTAATATGTTGCGCTTCATCAATAATCATGAAACGAAACTGGTGGTGAGAAAACTTTTCAACATCTACTCTTAATAAATCATAGCTGATAATATAAATTGTATTATTCTTAATACTTTTAATTATATTATTTCTTTCATTGGAAAGTCCAAAAATTACTATTACTTCTTTTTCAGGCGCAAAGCGTTTAAATTCATTAGCCCAGTTAAAGATAAGTGAACCGGGACAAACTATTAAAGAAGGCTTTTCAGATGTATCGTGGCTTATTAGTGTAATTGTTTGAATTGTTTTTCCTAATCCCATATCATCAGCTAAAATTCCGCCATAGTTAAAACTCGCGAGTGTTTTTAACCAATAATAACCTTCTATCTGATAATTTTTAAGTATTTCAGTCAGTTCAGGGTTTATTTCATATTGAGAATTAGCGTAGTTTTTAATTGCCGCAAGAAATTCTTTAATCTTTTCATCAAAACTGAACTCAAGAAAGTGATAATCTTCTTTTAAGTTAGCTAAATAATAAAGGTTAAAAGCCGGAATGCTGGAAAGATTATCTATTTTCAATTCTGTCATCAGCTTGTCAATTTCCTGAAAGGTGTTATCGTGAATTGCTAGAATTTCGCCGTTTTTAAGAAGATGATATTTTTTCTTTTCCCGAAAACTTTCTAAGGCTTCAATTAACTCTTCCGGCGAAAAATCAAAACCTTCAAAAGCAATATCAAGCACGCTTCCTGAGTAACCAATATTCATTTTAACGCTATAAGTCTTTTTGATTCTTTCTTTTGCGTTTGTTAAATTTTCACTGACATAGATTTCACCGAACTCACGCAAGCCTTGTTCAAACTCAGAAAAATTATCAATTAATTTATCAAAGTTTCTTGTCTTATAGTTATTTTTTTCATCAAATCCGTATTTCTTTATTAATTGCAAATACTTTTTCTCTTGAAGAAAATCGCGCAAGAAAGCTATATTATTGTCATCATCTATTTTTTCTCCATCATATAAGAAGTCAAATTTTAATAACAGCTCACTATCAAAATCCAAATATGTTGTGGTAGTAAAATTTCTCAGACCAAATCTTTTTAAGAATTCATTATTAAAATTAACCTTATCTTTTATTAGAGGTAATATTTTACGATAAAAACCCTCTGATTTCTCTGAATCAATTTTTATAATACCTTTTTGACGATATAATGATTGAAATAAAGGAAAAACTAAGTTCTGATCGTCTTCTGATAATTTTGTTAAATGCTTTTTGTCGCCAAAGTATAAATGTCTGACTGTTTTAAAAAACACAAAATCACTAATGGAGTTATAAAGTTTGATCTCTTCTTGATCAAAATGAATATTAAAAACAGGATCTTTGTTTAAATCAATCAATAAATCATACTCACGGCCATTAAAGTAAAAGGTGGCGTTTTGTTTATTTAAACTGTTTAAAAGAAAATCAAGTTCAATAGGGGTGATTCGCATAATCTTTTTTATATAGCTCATTCTAATATTTAATGAGAGGTTTAAATCATTGTCGCCTTTCTTAATATCTTTTAAAAACTCAATTATTCTTTTGCCTCGTTCTGTAAAAACTTCAAACCGGTGAATGAAAGTCAGATTTTTTCCGTAAGAATATTCGATGTTGCTAGAGAATCTGGCAAGAAAATCTTCTATATCACGAATAATATAATATTTATTAATACCAATCAATAATTCAATATCAAATGAAGTTGATTCATTAACCGTAATAATTGGCTTAATGTCTACTTCTTGTAAGTTTTCAAAGTTTTCTAAGTAATTATTAATTTTATTTAAGATTAAATCTATCTCCTCAACAGCTTTTTCTTGAATTAGATAGCCCTTTTTAATATAATCATCAATCGTTAAAAAAAAGCCGATTATATGCGGACATATTTTCATTTCCTGACAAGTGCATGAAAAACTTTCGATTCCGGTTTTCTCATGAATTTCAAAAGATAAACTGGTATTCTCATCAGTTTTAAGGAACGCTTTGAATTGATGACAGAAATTATTTTTTGTATCTTGTTGATGACTAATACTATGATAATTTTTGTTAAGAAAATTCATATATCCTTCCTGATAAGTTTTTTGATCAGGGCAAAAATCTTTTATTTTACTAAAAAAACTTCGCATAAGACCCTCTCTTTTTACATCTAAATATTATACCATAAAATCTTGTCTGTTTTTGTTGTTTTATTTAATTAAGTATATTTATACGATGAGAAAAAGATCGCCACAATGCTGTTTCAGCTTTTCCTAATAGGTTTGTAGTATAGAAAACATAGAGAAAATAAAACTTGAGCCACTAAAACGAGCAATTAAACAAAGGCAATTGACGTAAAGAAACTCACAAAGAATATTAGTTTTTTAGCAAAAAAGCACCTTGATTTTTAATCAAAGCAGCCTTAGATTTTTTTGTTTTTATCAGCAATTCCTTTTAATATTTCAACCCTTTTCCTTAACATTTGGCATAATTTCTTATTGCAAACTTTAATCTCTGAAGGATCAACAACCGATTCGTTTAGAATTTTGGCATATTCGATTTCAATTCCATCTAACACTTCAAAATTTATCCACCTGACAAATGCGCATCATTAAACAGTTTTCCAAATGCCAAAATTGATCCGTTATCGTCAAGGCCTATTTCTATAACATCTATATTTTTGTGCTTTACTAGATAATTTTTCTTTGCACAACCAAATTGAGTGATCCAATCAATAAAAGCTTCGGTCTGAGCGGAATTAATTCGCTTTGCGAGTAGCAAAATACCATCTTTATTCAACATATCAGTTTCTCGAAGTTTACCATCTTCGGCAGGCAATTTCAACTGAACTATTTTTTCGTGCAGTTCACTCCAATAATTGCGTGGAATTTTAGGCTTTGAGAGTGCTGCAACAACATCTATTGCAGAAAATAGCCAGTTCTTGCTTTCTGCACAAAGTTTCATTCTTATAATCTTTCCGTTGAAATATTTGTTTTCGTATTTATCATTTTCGTTGACACCTCGTCTTCAAAATTTATTCTAAATAACTTAGTTTATCGACTTTTATTCCTTATAAAGCCGCCATTAGCCTAACTAATAAAGCGGATAATATTTCAGCTAATTATTCTAATCTTAAAAACAACTTTAAATTCTAGTTTTATATCAAATGATAAAAGAAAAACCACTTCGAATTTTAATCGAGGTAGCCTCTAATATTAATTTTTCGATTTATTTATTTTGTCTCTCAAAGCTTTCAAGCATCAATTATTTTTACAAAATCAAATTTTATTAAAAAAAATTATAACGAATGATAAAAATTAAAATAGTTATTAAAAATGCTAAAATATAAATCGCATAGGTGTTTTTCTGGAAGAATTTAGAAAGTCTTTCTGAAAGGTTTTTGTTGCTGATAAACTTAAATGGTTCAAATATAATTCGAATTATTTTTTCTAATATTAGCATATCAACACCTCTATTTCAAACATACATCGATAAATTCGATAAGTTTTTCTTTACTGTTAATTTTCATCATTATACCATCAGTAGTGATAGAAACACCACCGGTTTCTTCTGAAACAACAATCGTCAAGCTATCAGAAACTTCGCTAATACCTAAAGCCGCACGATGGCGCGCACCAATTGTTTTATCATATGAGTCCGATTGTGTCAAAACGTAATAAGCCGCTGCGCAACGTACTTTATCATTTCTGATGATAACCGCTCCATCGTGAAGAGGCGTTAAAGGTGTAAAGATATTAATTAAAAGTTCTTTAGTTACTTTAGCATCCATCTCAATTGCTTTTTCAGCATATTGATCTAAAGATGTATGATTCTCTAAAGTTATTAAAGCGCCGATTTTACGATTAGCAAGGTAAAATACTGCATCCGCTATACTTTCTTTAGTACTTTGATTTATTGAGGTAATCATCATTGTGATTTCTTTTTTCCAAAGTCTTTCGATTGCTTTTCTAATTTCCGGCGCTAAGATAATCGCGAAAATTATTGGTCCATATCTAACAACATAATTTAGAATTGCTGAGCTTATTTCCATACTTAAATGCCAGGCAACTAGATAAAGCAAAGCGACAAAAATCACTGAATAAAAAACATTCAATATCTTTTTGTTAGTTAAAATAAATTTTAATAATAATAAAACAAGTATAAATGTTAAATAAAAGTCCAAAATTGTGATTACAAGATTACCTTCTCTTAAAAAGTCAAAAAAATCCATGGCACTATATCTCCTAAGAAATTGTCTATAAATATTTTACCATAAAAATAAATATTATAATCCTAAAACAAGAAATTATTTCCTATATTTGTTTAATAAACATTCCACTGACAGTAAAATAATGTTTAGAATATTCATAATAATAAATGAAATTACTATAGTATGTAGATTAATTGTATTAGTATCTGAAGCTAAAAAATAAATAAACCAAATCCAAAGAACTAAAATAATAGATAGAAATAGCGTATAGCTGAAGCGTTTTATATTTCTAAAAGTCCATAAAAAATTTATAATTACGATAGGTGCATAAATAGGAATGATATAGAAAAAACTGCGTCCAATGCTACCCATATTTCCAATAACAAAAAAGAAATGAATTATCATGAGAAGCGCAAAACAAATTCGCAAATATTTAATTAGAACCTTATTTTTCATGGTTTTAACTCCTGTTATTAAGCATAAATTGATAATGGATTTTTATGAAGGCGATCTAAAAATTCATGAGATAAAATTTTTGTCATAATTATCTTGCAGGCTATCCAATCTGTTCTTGAACTAATATAAGGATCACTTACATCATAAATATCTTTATTGAAATCAATAACATTCACTTCTCCGATCCACTTGTTATTAATGTTTTGAATAAGTTCATTAAATCCACCTGTTTTGAAATATTTGCCTTGCGCGATCTGAATCGGATTTGGGTTTGCTTTAAATAGTTGTGTACTTATCGCAAGTGATTGAAATAGTTTTCCGGTATCTTGTATTTTATTATCTAATTCTTTTAAACATTCGTGAACTACATAGTTCCGACATTCAATTACACTTTTAAGTTTTCTTGTTAATTGTTCTTTTTGATTGCCTTCAACATCATTGAAAAAATTATATTTATTTAATAAATCAACTAGTTCTTTAGCTCTCATTCTGTAAAACGATATTTGCTCATTAACTTCTAATTTAGCGATTCTTTGAACTTGTTCAGACAACTCCAATTCAATTTCCTGAGAAACTTTCACAATTTCGCCAATTAAAGTTAAAAGTGCCGGATAACCATGCACACTGTACTTTTTATATTCAGTAAATATTTGTTCTCTGAATATACTTAGAGATTGTTCTTTGAAATGTTGTTCATTCATTCTGATGGCTCCCTTGTATACTTTAAATAATATTGAATATTATACAGTAAATCTTTTGAATTTTCAATCTTACAAACTTATTGATAAATAAGAATAGTAATTTTTAATCAGAAATGATAAAATATTTATTAATAAAGATTTTTAGAAAATGAGGACCTTAAAATGTTTAAAAATATTTTTAAAATTGTGTAATTTAAAATTTGTTAAAAACATTTGTTTTTCATGCATTTTCACTTATTCTTTTTTTACGATTGAATTCATGTGTTTCTTGTTTTAAAATATATTGATAATCAAAAAAGAAAATAGAAGAAAGAAAGAAATTGTTAATTGATAAGATTGACCAATTTGTTGAGATGGATCAATTGTGGTATGTTGGCCTGTTGTTGATAATGAACAAGAAGTATTTACATATGAGTTTGAAGCATATCCAATAATTCCTTGATATTCAACATGAATCCAAGTATTACTACATGCCGA
>Ga0123355_10004524_pt1 | contig 20227 bp, 16 predicted proteins | sample TergutEmb28metaG_3_FD_89872 | JGI IMG/M metagenome (GOLD analysis project Ga0123355, IMG submission 89872) | Embiratermes neotenicus P1 segment gut microbial communities from Petit-Saut dam, French Guiana - Emb289 P1 | ecosystem: Host-associated > Arthropoda: Insects > Digestive system > Gut ...
GTAAGTACAAATGCGGTATCACTTATGAGCCTCTTTCTGTTTGCGCAAATCAAGAGAAAAAAGTGCCGAGTGAATGGATTAGCAAGTGTGGCACGAATGTGACACAAGAGTTTATTGATTATGTACTGCCGTTAATTCAAGGGGAGAATGAGCGTGAAGTGCAAAACGGTCTGCCTCGCTTTGCTCAGCTTAAGAAGGTTAAGGCTGAGGGTTAGGAGATGCTCTCTTTAGCTCTTTAGCAAAGAGGGTGTCGTCGCAGACGGCGGGTGTTTTGTTACATAAAATAAATCAATATAACACACGGCAGATTGCAACTTGCAATCTGCCGAAATCATGCTTTGGTATTTTATAAATTATTCAGGTTATATGATGCGTATCAGCCTGGAAAATATTGCTGAGACTTCTGCTCTTGTCATTGTGTCTTGGGGGGCGAAGCTACCATCGGGGCGCCCGCCTATGATTCCGGCGGACTGAATCAGCCTTACTGAATTAAGTGCCCAATCGGAGATGTTTGCTTCGTCTGTGAATGCTACGATGGGTTGCCCGGGAGTGGGTAGAGTGTAGCCCTTGTGATTAATGTAGTTAACAAGCATGACCGCCACTTGTTCACGAGTTACAGGAGCATTCGGGGCAAAATTATTATTTCCAACACCGCCGACTATTCCACTGTTTGCCGCCCAACCTACAGCGTTAGAAAACCATGCGCCCGGCGGTACGTCATTAAAATCGGCAATATGTGACCCAATGCTGCCTTCCATGTTTGCCAAGACTTGGGTGAACATGGCGCGAGTCATGTTGCCTTGCGGGTCAAATCGACCGTCAGGCATTCCGGCGAGCAAGCCCTCTGATGTTACTATCTCTACATACCTCGCATACCAAGCATTTTGTGATATATCTGCAAACATCATGGAAGCGATGCTTCTGAATATGCCATGAATTTCAACAGGCCCTGTTTGTGGAATTGTGAATCTGACAGAGTTTGGACCTCGTGTTGGGTAGGGCATAAGTGTTACGTTGCCGGAAATAACTTCCCAGCTTTCAAATATGAATCCCGGGTTTGCAATTTCTCGCAAGATTATGGTCATTCCCGGTTCTAACATATGAGGGGGTTGCGTGAGATAATGAATTGATTCCGCTGTGTAAGCAGCAAGTATAATATATCCGTATCTTTGATAGTTTGTAATTACAGACACGCTTATAGGAGTAATCATTTCTCGAAATACAGCTAGGATTTCTACAGATCCGCTTTGTGGTGTCACGAAACTTGATATACCCCATACGTGTCCCTGGACAAGAGTCACGTTTCCGGAAATAACTTCCCAGCGGTCAAATATGAATCCGGGGCTTGCTGATGCTTCTAACCTAACCGTTGTTCCCGGTTCCACTTGAGATGGGAACTGAATTGGTCTGTTGAAGTCTCCCTCGCGAATCGAAGGGGAGGCGTTTCCCCAATCTAGATTGTTTGTATTAACGGAAATTTCTATAGAATTAAGTCTCTCTCGGAATATAGCTTTAACTTCCACGGTGCCGGATTGAGGTACCGTAAATCTGAATTCACTGTTGCACCATAGGGGGCGGGGAATGAGAGAAATGTTGCCGGAAACCACTTCCCATCGTTCAAATACATATCCCGCATTTGCAAATGCTCGCAAAATTACAGTTGTTCCCGGTTCTAATAGAGAAAGATTGGCGGGCATATTGGCGGACACAACGCGTTCATTAGAGAATTGAATATAACCTCGGGTTGCATCGTTTGCTTTTCCGATTACATCTATGGGGTTAACCATTTCTCGAAATATGGCTCTAATCTCTATAGTGCCGGAATCTAAGACGGAAAACCGTGAATGTGCAAAATTTGCAGATTCGCGCTCGAAATATGCATTGCCGGAAACAACAAGCCATTCAACAAATACAAGACCTTTAGAGGCGTTCATGGCAGTTGCTTGAACGTCTATAACAGCACCAGACACAGCCCAAAAAGGTCGAGTTGCATCAACTTGAGTGTTGTCAATCCAAACTCGTACTTGATGGTTTGGAATATTTGAGCTGATGGTTACTCTTGCAGCTTGAGCGGAAACTGTGAGTGGCACCAAGCTAATTAACAAAAAAAGCGTGAGAACCAGTGCAATAAATTTCTTCATAGTATTCATAGCCATAAATCTCCTTACCTTTTTATGGATTTTCATTAAAAACATTTTTTTACGCTACAAATTTATAGAAAATCATATGACATTATTGTAAATAGCATCCGGAAAATTGTCAATCAAAATGCCAAAATTCCCCTCCGGAGAGGGGAATTTAACGGTGTGCAATAAATATTGCTTGTTCTTATATTTTGATATTACATTAAAAACGACTATCCCAATGCATCGATAATAGCAGGAATAACCTTATGAAGATCGCCTACGATGCCGTAGTCTGCAACTTCAAAGATAGGTGCAATTTCGCTCTTATTGATAGCGACAATATAATCAGAAGATTGCATGCCTGCTAAGTGCTGAATAGCACCTGAGATGCCACAAGCAATATAAAGCTTGGGCTTAACGGTTGTGCCTGTTTGTCCGACTTGATGTGAATGGTCAATCCAGCCTGCATCAACACATGCACGGGATGAGCCGACTACGCCACCGAGACGGTCAGCGAGAGCCTTAATAACGGCAAAGCCTTCGGCACTTCCGACACCTGCACCGCCTGATACTATAACTTCGGCATCAGTCAGGGAGACGATTTCTTTCATAGCCTTAACGACTTCTATAACTTCCATGCGGATATCGCCCGGTCCGAAAGCTACTTCAAGGTCAACACGCTCGCCTTTTCTACCGGGCTGACGATCAAGCTTAGACATAACGCCCGGACGGACTGTTGACATTTGAGGACGATGTTTCGGGCAGACGATAGTAGCCATGAGATTGCCACCGAATGCCGGACGAGTCTGCATGAGCTTCTTGTCTGTTGGGTCTATATCAAGTTGTGTGCAGTCTGCGGTTAGTCCTGTCTCGGCACGAACAGCCAGACATGGACCGAGGTCACGACCGATATGTGTAGCACCAAAGAGAACTACATCAGGCTTATGCTTAATAACAGCATCATTGATGACCTTCGTGTAGGAATCAGAATTGTATGTCTTTAGTTCCGGTGCGCTCGCATAATAAACGATATCTGCGCCATATTCATATAGCTCAGTGATGAGGTCTTCGACATTTTCGCCACAGAGAACTGCGCAGACCTTACACCCGATGTCATCAGCAAGTTTCTTGCCTTCGCCGAGAAGCTCGAGAGAAACGCCCATGAGCTTGCCTTCACGTTGCTCGGCAAATACCCATACATCTTTGTATTGAGAAATATCTACGCCTGTATCAGAATCAGCAGATTCTACACGCTCAAAAGCTCCGAACGGACAGAATTTTGGCTCGAGACACTGATTACACATATTACATTCAGGTCCCATAACTGCAAGCTTGCCGTCCATTGTCAGTGCGCCTTGTGGGCATTTCTTTATGCACAATTCGCAACCTTTGCATTTTTCTTTATTTATTACAACTGCCATTTATTTCACTTCCTTCCTATTAAAGCACATGCTTCTCATTAAGCTTTGCAACAAGAGCTGTTGCCATCTCAGGTACTGTACCTTGGAGCATTTCGCCTGCGCCTTTTGGTGGCGGTGTAAAGCTCTTGGCAACTTGCGTTGGGCTGGCGTTGAGACCGACTTTGCTCGCATCGACGTTTAAGTCTTTTTCATCCCATACGCTTATTTCTTTAGCATAAGCATCTTCGATTTGTCTGATGGTCATGTAGCGAGGGGTGTTGAGTTCTTTGATTGCTGTGAGAACACATGGTCTTTGAACTTCGATAATCTCAAACCCATCTTCGAGAGCACGCTCAACAATGACAGTTTTTTCTTTGATCTCACGGATTTTCTGAACATAGGAGATTGACGGAATGCCAAGGCGTTGCGCTGTTTGTGGTCCGACTTGGGCGGTATCGCCGTCGATAGCTTGACGACCTGCGAAGATAATGTCGAAGTCGCCGACTTTCTTAACGCCTGCTGCAAGAGTAGTCGATGTAGCTGCTGTGTCTGCTCCTGCAAATGCACGGCTTGATAGAAGATATGCGTCATCAGCACCCATTGCAAGGCACTCTCTTAGCATGTATGTTGCTTGAGGTGGGCCCATCGAAATGACTGAGACAGTCGTGCCGGGGTTTTGGTCTTTAAGCGCAAGTGCTTCTTCAAGAGCATTTGCGTCATCGGGATTGAGTATAGAGGGAACGCCCTCACGAATGAGTGTGCCGGTTACGGGGTCAATCTTGACTTCGTTGGTATCCGGTACTTGTTTTGCTAATACGATTATTTTCATAGTAACTTCCCTCCTACTTTCCAATTATGTTGCCGGCAATGACCATTTGCTGAACTTGTGAAGTTCCTTCGAAGATGGTAAATACACGGCTGTCACGGTACAAACGCTCGACTTTGTATTCTCTGCTGTAGCCGTAGCCACCGTGGATTTGAACTGCTTTAGCACAGATTTCGTTACATGTTTCTGCTGCATAGAACTTCGCCATAGAAGCGGCTGTGCCTGCTTCCGGGCTGTTAACATCTTTAAGCTGCGCTGCTCTGTAAGTAAGTTCTTTCGCTGCTTGGAGCTTCGTTGCCATTTCGGCAATCATGAAGCTGATTGCTTGGAAATCAGCAATGCGACGACCGAATTGCTTACGTTCTTTAGAGTATTTGATGGCTTCTTCCAGTGCTGCTTGCGCTACGCCGTTACTTGTAGAGGCAACGCCGATACGACCAATGTCGAGAGTTTTCATAGCGTTTTGGAAGCCTCTGCCTTCTTCGCCGAGAAGATCATCTTTGTGTACTCTGACATCTTCTAGGATAATGTCAGATGTTGGGCAGCCTATAAGTCCCATTTTGTTTTCAGGCTTACCGCATGAAACGCCGGGAAGTGTCATGTCAAGGATGAATGCGGAGATACCACGTGAACGGCCTCTTGCTTTTTCGCTAAAGTCAGTCTTTGCATACACGATGCTGTAGTCAGCTACAGGTGCGCATGTGATAAATGTCTTACGTCCGTTGAGAATGTAATAGTCGCCGTCTTTGACTGCGGAAGTGACAGTGCCGCCTGCATCTGAGCCGGCGCCGGGTTCTGTTAGTCCGAAGGCCATTAGTTTCTCACCGGTAGCTGTGGGTTTAAGATATTTCTGCAATTGAGCTTCGTTGCCGGAGAGCATCAGTGGTCCACCGCCTAATGAGTTAGGTCCTGATACCCAAACAGCCGATACGCCGCTGGCACGAGCGATTTCCTCAACTACTATAGCGTAGGATATTGTGTCTGCGCCTTGTCCGCCGTACTCAACAGGGGTTTTTACGCCGAAAAATCCGGCTTTGCCCATTTTGTTGAGAATTTCTTTGGGATACTCAGCGCCTTCGTCAACTGCGTCAAGTATTTCCTTTGAAAGCTCATTTTCGGCGAAGTCGCGTACAAGCTTTCTCGTGAGTTCATGCTTTTCTGAAAAAATCATTCCTTTTCCTCCTATTAATGAATATACCGATACAATCTTGAATAATGTACGGATATTTTTGCACAATTCTACCCTTCCGATACAGAGTATAGACCACAATACATTATATGTGCGTGAAAAAATAATAATATTATATTTTTTTATAGTTTTTCTTGAAACTATTCTTGTTTTGTGCTAAATTGGTCATGAATCTATACACAATCTTGTGTACGCATGGATAGCATACCATTTATTTGCAATAAATCATAGTTACAGAACACAAAACCTAAGAGTGTTCATTTTAAAGAGCAAGTGAGGAGTGAAGTACATTGAGTTCGACATTGTTTGATTACGAGTGGCAGTTTTTGATTCAGATGACAACGAGAATTAACTATTGTGCAAATTACAACGAGGTCTGCAATACATTTTTGCAGCAGATCCGCACGTTGATACCGTATAGCGTGGGTGTTGTATTTCAGGCAGGGCGGGAAAACGGGCGAGTTAGTCTCACAAATCCTATCTCGACGGAATATCATGATGACCGCCTGTCTCATAACTTTTTTATCGAAGGTAAATATCCACGGTGGGATGAATTTGTTATGCTTCCGTATAGCTCGGTGTTTCGTCAGTCAGATATCATTCAGCCGGGAAAGTGGGAGAAGACGAGGGTGTATCGTGAGGTTTGGCAGCCTAAGGGGATTTTTTGGGGGTTGTTTATTGCTTTGGTACACAAAGATGTTCCGCTTGCGGTCCTGGGGATTCAGCGTGAGAAGTCCTTAAATGACTTTTCAGATCGTGATGTGTATATAATGAATACGCTTAAAGATCCGCTCGAACGTAAGTATTACGCTCTTTTAGAGGATCGAAGGGTGTCGGGAAGCGATAGTGTTGATAGGATACTTAAGGCTTCGGTTAGTTATGGGCTTACAAAGAGGGAAACGGAGATAGTTTCTCTGATTTGTGCAGGAAAGGGTAGTGATGAGATGTGTCAGAGCTTATACATCACTCATGCGACTCTCAGTAAGCATCTTTCTAATATTTATTCAAAGACTAAGGTGAAAAATCGAACGCAATTATTTGCGCTGTTTCTGTAATTTATACGCTTAACAAAATCATTCCTCTTGACTTAATTGTATAAGAAGTGTTGACACATTGACTTATATGTTATAAATTAAGTGTGGCAAAGTACGGGATATATTTACAGCTGGAAAGAGGGTTTGATTAGTGCAGAGAATGGACGAGCATATAAGACATTTGCTTAATTCGATCCCCATGTCGGTGACATTGTTTAACAAAGACTTAGAGCCGGTTGACTGCAATGAACAGGCTTTGGAGCTATTTGGTGCTGAAAATAAAGATGAATATTTCTATAGTTTTGGGCTATTTGCGACATACAATCAGCCTAGCGGAAAAAATACAAAGAAGCTTCTTTTAGAAGCTGTTGCTACGGCTTTTGATGTGGGTTATGCGCATTTGCCTGAATTTGTATGCAAAAAATCAGATGGCACATCCTTGATTTTGGAAAATACGTATGCACGTATTCCGGGCGGGGAAAGTTATTTGGTCGTTGAGTATATTCGTGATCTCACTTTAGAGAGAAAAGCTGCCGCACAAGAGCGGGAATGGGAAAGAATACAGCGACTGCAACAGGCTCAGGAACAAGAACAGCAACATCAACAGCGTTTAAGGGAAAAAGCAGAGGAAGAAAGTCGGGAAAAAACCCGATTTTTGGCTCGGATGAGCCACGAAATACGCACCCCTTTAAATGCTGTTTTAGGCATAGCTGAACTTCAAATGCAAAAAGAATATCATCCGCCTGAAACTGACGAGGCGTTTTTCCGCATATACAATTCGTCTAATTTGTTGCTTGCGATTATAAATGATATTTTGGATATGGCAAGGGTGGAAGCCGGGAAGGTAGAGATACTACGCAAGACTTATGATATAGCCAGTCTCATTGTAGATACAGTGCAGCTCAATATTGCACATCGGGGCGATAAGAGTGTAGAATTTAAGCTGAAAGTAGATGAGAGCTTGCCTGCTTTTATGGTCGGTGATGCTCTGCGAATCAAGCAGATTATAAATAATTTTCTTTCAAATGCTCTTAAGTATACCCATGAGGGGTCGGTAACTCTGAGCTTTAGTGCAGATTGTGCGCAAGAGGGAAGACCGATATTAATTATCGAGATATCTGACACCGGACAAGGTATGACGGAACAGCAGCTTGAGGTGCTCTTTAGCGAAGAATTTACAAGATTTAATGAGAAGAAGAACAGCAAGATCGAAGGTTCAGGGCTAGGCTCGTCTATTGCTTATCAGCTTGCAAAGATGATGGATGGGGAGATTATAGCAGAAAGTGAACCCGGAAAGGGCAGCACGTTCACTGTGCGCGTTCCTCAAAAGGCTGACAGTGGTATAGCGGTCTTGGGAAAAGATATTGCCGAAAACCTGGAAAGACTGGACTTTAAGGAGCTCTACAAAAAGAGAGTTGCTCATTTTTCACGCAGTCAGACTCTAAATGGCAGAGTGCTGATAGTCGATGATGTAAAGTCTAATCTTTATGTTATAAAAGAGATGCTCTTGCCTTACAAAATCAAGATAGAAACGGTTGAGAGTGGCGAAGAAGCTGTTGAGCTTATAAAGCGGGGGAAGACATACGACATAATATTTATGGATCATATGATGCCCGGCATAGATGGTATAGAGGCTACAAGGCAAATCAGAGAGACGGGATATAGTCGCCCTATTGTGGCGCTTACTGCAAATGCGGTAAAGGGCATGTCGGAAATGTTCTTGACCAGAGGGTTTTCGGGCTTTATATCTAAGCCTGTGGATCTTAAGCGCCTTAATGCTTGTTTGGTGAGATTTATCCGCAATAAGCAACCTAAGAAGGCTGATGAGCTAAATGAGAATCAGTCGCTGCTTGACGAGGTTAATGCAGAAGGCGGTGGACTAAGGCTGATAGAGTCATTTATACGAGATGCTCAGAAGACTATAGATATAATAGAGCCTATTTTGGAAGAGCAGGTCTGGGATAAAGGCACACTTAAGTCTTATACGATACAAGCTCATGGGATAAAGGGAGCTTTGGCAAATATCGGGCGCTTGGCTTTTTCAGAGGAAGCCAGAGTGCTTGAGCAAGCGGGCAGAGCCGGAGATATAAATGTTATAAACGATTCAACGCAGGGATTCTTGGATGACCTTAAGAAGCTTATATTTGCACTTATTCCGGCTGAGACTGAAAACGAGATGCACGAAGATACGTTGGATCTGGATATTAGGCTTGCTGAGTTTGCTCTGGCTTGTGATGTCTATGATTTGAAGAAGGCTGATGATATATTAAACGAACTGAGGAGTAAGCCTAGTTCGAAGGAATCCAAATCGATTTTGGAAAACCTCTCGGCATTTCTGTTGAGTGGGGCTTTTGAGGAGGCGGCGGAGCTTGCAAATAATGCCGTAAAAGACCTCAACGAGGCGAAAAAGTAGATAAGCTGAGGGGAGTTCGACTCCCGCAGGCTAGGGAAGGATCGTAACGGTCATAATGGTGGAGACGCGGAAGATAGTTTTTTTTGTAGATGATAGTGCGACTATCCTTGCTACAGGCAAGGATGTTCTTGGTCGGTATTATGATGTAATTACTTTTGACTCAGGTAGTCGTCTGTTTAAAGCTTTAGACAGGATAATTCCTGATTTGATTCTGCTTGATTTGGAAATGCCGGAAATGAGCGGGTATGAGGTCATTAAGCGACTGAAAAGTAATCCTGCAACACGTGATGTGCCGGTAATTTTCATAACTTCTGCCGGAGATGCGGAGTCTGAGGTTCAGGGCTTTGCTTTGGGTGCCTCTGACTATATAACCAAGCCTATATTGCCTTCACGCTTGCTTAAGAGGGTTGAAGTTTGCTTAAAGCTTGAAGCTCAGAGACTTGCACTTGTTAACTATAGTAATAATCTTGAAGAAATGGTTAAGTCGAAGACTCAGACGGTCGAAGAACTGAAAAATGCAATCTTGAGGGTTATGTCGGAGCTGGTAGAGCGCAGAGATCAGATAACGGGCGGGCATGTTGACAGGACTCAGCGTTATGTAAAGATGTTTCTTGATGCGATGAGAAAGCATGATGTGTATGTAAATGAGATAGATTCGTGGGATGAGAAGCTTGTTTTGCAGTCATCACTGCTTCATGATGTAGGGAAGATTTCTATAAAGGATTCTATTCTTTTTAAGCCGGGGCGACTTACGGATGATGAATTTGAGGAGATAAAGGCTCACACGACTTTTGGCGAGAAGGTTATAATGAATCTTAAGGATGCAACGTCAGATTCAGAATTTGCGGAGTATGCAAGGCTTTTCGCTGTGTCGCATCACGAAAAATGGAATGGTACGGGTTATCCTAATGGTCTTAAGGGTGAGGATATTCCTCTTTTGGGGCGGATTATGGCGATAGTCGATGTTTATGATGCGCTGGTGTCGGAAAGACCGTATAAAGCGGCATTTCCGCATGGTGAGGCAATGGATATCATCAGGAAAGAAAACGGGGAACATTTTGATCCGGCTCTTATAGAGGTGTTTGAGAAGATACAAGAGGATGTAGAAAAGGTTTCCAGCGCAGAAACAGCAGACGAGGATTAAAATGTTATCTATTTTCACTATAAAAAAGGCGAAGAAAATTGTTATAATTTGCTTGTGTGAAATATGATTGTTTGATATAATGCGCAAGAGCGTTTTGGTGTGACAAACACGATGTTGTGGGGAAGGGCTGAATATTTTAAATGCAGTGCATTTAGTGGGGGAGAGATGCTTTTTTATGTCTTTGCTTAATAGTCTTCAAAAAACAGAAAACACAGATACAGGCAGTCAAGGGCAAAGAGGATTTTTGACCGGTACGATTAATGACTTTTTGGAAGATGCGCCTTTAGCTATTCATTTTTTTGATGAAGGTGGGAATCTTCTTGATTGTAATCGGGCGGCAATGCGTGTATATGATATGGACGACAAGCAAGATTACATCGACAATTACTTTATGTTTATGCCTTTTAACCAGCCTGATGGCAGACGTTCTAAGGATGTTCTGAAAGATACGATTGCGGAAGCTAAAGAGACCGGGCGTACTCGTGTGGGACTCATGTACCGTAAAGCTGATGGTACATCGACAATGGTAAACTCCACATGCGTAAGCTTTGAATATGGACTGGATCCTGTGATAGTCATGTTTTCAATGGAAGAAAATTCAGGTTCCGGCGGTGATCGAGATTTCGAAGCAGACTTGCGTGCGACACTCATGCTTGACTCTACTCCTATGGCTTGTTTCTTGGCGGATAGTAGTTGTAATGCACTGGACTGTAATGCGGAAGCTTTGCAGCTTTTCGGATATGCAAGTAAGGATGAAGCCACAAAGCGCTTTTCTGAGATATGTCCTGAGACTCAGACATTGGCGGGTCATGATGTTGAGAGCATGAATGATGCGATAGGTAAGGCTCTTTTGTCCGGGCGGCATGTCTTCGAATTTACTTGTTTTGACACGGTTGGAAAGCCTATACCATGTAACATAACTCTTGTTCGGATATATTACCGCAGAGAGCATGTCGTGGCTATTTATATACAAGACTTGCGTGAAATGAAGGCTATCATTGAAGAAATGAAGCGCATTGAGGTCGCAGAGGAAGAAAGCCGTGCTAAGAGTCGCTTTCTTGCTAAGATGAGTCATGAAATCCGTACACCGCTGACAGCTATACTGGGTATCGCAGAGGTACAGCTGCTCGGGGGTAAGAATACAAGCGAGATGGAAGATATATTCTTACAGATATACACGTCTTCTAATCTGCTTCTGCGGATCATAAATGATCTGCTCGACCTTTCAAAGGTTGAGGCTGAGAAGATGTCTATTATTTCTCATGTGTATGAGATTCCTGCCCTTATTTCTGATACGGTTCAGCTTAATTTGGTATATCTTGGCGATAAGGAAATTAATTTTGAAATAGAAGTAGATTCAAATGTGCCTAACTCGCTCATCGGTGATGAGCTTCGTATCAAGCAAATCATGAACAATCTGCTTTCTAATGCATTTAAGTATACGCTTGCCGGCAAGGTCACACTGGCAATAGAAGTTGAACTTACTGAGGATATGCAGACGGTTTTGTTAGTGATCCGTGTAAATGATACCGGTATGGGTATGACAAGAGAGCAACTGGATTGCTTGTTTGAAGATGAGTATGTTCGATTTAACGAAGAACATAACTACAAAATACAAGGTGCGGGACTTGGGCTTTCAATTACTCATCAGCTTGTGAGCATGATGGGTGGAAGTATAGTTGTTGACAGTACTCCTAGCGAGGGGACTCAGATTATTGTTAAGTTGCCTCAAGAAAAACACGGCGATGAGCTGTTAGGGGCAGAGACAGCCAGGAATCTCGGCAACCTTAAGATATCTCAGATGTCACGAGATAAGGCAAGCAATTTCACTCGTAAGCATATGCCGTATGGGCGAGTGCTGGTGGTGGATGATACAAAGTCTAACTTGCATGTAATTAAGAGTATGCTTGCTCCATATGGTCTGTATATTGAGACAGTAGAGAGTGGCAGTGCTGCTATTACCAAGGTTGAAAGTGGCGAGGTTTTCGACATTATCTTCATGGATCATATGATGCCGGATTTAGATGGTATAGAGACGACTAAGATAATTTTAGCTTTAGGATATAGAGGTCCAATCGTAGCTTTGACAGCAAATGCTATAGTTGGTCAGGCGGAAGTATTTATGAAAAATGGATTTTCTGATTTCTTGTCAAAGCCTATCGATATATATAAGCTTGATAACTGCTTGACAAAATATATATATGAAAAGCACGAGAAGGGAGAGGCAGAGCCTGCTGTGATTGAAGAAGCTCCGCCAAAGCCAAGTGTTCCCGATGGACTGATGCAAGCGTTTCTTGAGGATGCGGAAGTTGCCATTAATAACTTAGAAAGTTTAGTGCAGCTTAGAGCTTGGGAAGAAAATGATCTTAAGAAATATATTATATCAACTCATGGGCTTAAGAGTGCCTTGAGCAATATCGGAGAGGCAGAATTATCAGAAGAAGCTTATGAACTGGAATTGACCGGCGGAGCTATGGATATGCAGACACGTGCCATGCGCACATCTGAATTTCTTGAGAAATTAAACAGAGTCATTGCAAGATTTTCTAAGGGATAAATAGGTGGAGTTTAATTCACCTCAATTAAAATAAAAAATGTTCGGGATACGAGACAGTCTATTAATATGAAATTATAGGAAAAGGAAAGGGGAAATACCATGTGGAAAGATGAATATCGAATCGGGGTTGATGTTATAGACAAGCAACACCAAAAACTCTTTGAAAAGACGATGGAGCTTGAAAATAGCATTAACGCAGGTGTGGATGAGATGAAGCAAGTCATAATTGAGACTATAGTTTTTCTGAAAGATTATGCGCTTAGTCATTTCTCTGACGAAGAAAATTATGCAACATCCATAGATTATGCGGGATTTGAGGGGCATCAAGCTCAGCATAAGTCTTTTATCCAGACTCTCTTAAAGCACGAAAGAGAGATGAAAGAATCTGATTTTTCAGAAGATTCTGTCCGCAAGTTTCAACAGACACTTAAAGTATGGCTTTTGTTCCATGTGACTAATTCGGATCGCAAGATAGTCGGGAAAGAGCCTATTGTACACGATCCTGCTTAATGTGCGTTGAGCACATTGATGAAATAAGCGGTTTATAGATAGTTCATATCATTTTATTAATAATTTAAAGGGAGAAATTAATTATGCAAATGATCGGTAAAAAAGTAAGTGAGTTTAATGTAAAGGCTTTTCAAAACAATGACTTTAAGGATGTTTCTCTTGAGGATCTAAAAGGGAAGTGGTCTGTGTTCTTTTTCTATCCTGCTGACTTTACCTTTGTATGTCCGACGGAGCTTGGTGATTTGGCGGATACATATGATGAGTTTAAGAAGATTGATTGTGAAATCTACTCGATTTCGACTGATACTCATTTTACACACAAGGCGTGGCATGATGCATCTGACACCATAAGAAAAATAAAATTCCCAATGCTTGCAGATCCCAGACACAAGATAAGCCGTGACTTCGGCGTGCTTATTGAGGAGGGCGACGATATGGGTCTTGCCTTGCGTGGAACTTTTATTATAAATCCTGATTGTGAAGTAGTGGCATATGAAATCCATTCTCTGGGAATCGGGCGTAACTCTGTCGAGCTTCTAAGAAAAGTGCAAGCTGCTCAGTTTGTGGCAAAACATACCGGTGAAGTCTGCCCTGCCAAGTGGAAACCAGGCGAAAAAACCCTAACTCCGGGCTTGGACCTCGTTGGAAAACTCTAAAGCCCCGGTCGTCCATATGGAGGGGAGAACGAATTTAAGCACAGATGAAAAACTTGCAAAAGAATTTATAGACGAGTGTCTGGACGAACAAGCAATAGAGCAAATTGCATATGTAATGGAGCGGTGTAAAAGCAAGGTAGGTATTGTCGCTATAGTGGATGATACTACCGAGCCTGAGAAGCTCAAGGCAACTTTGTATGTACGTTTTTTCCTGCAAAAGTTTGCAGAAGTTACAGATATGGTCGAGGTAAGTATATACGAAAAAGATGAAAACCCTGACCTGGAAGCGCAGATAAACACAGAGTATTATCCGACTATTGCCCTTATTAACGCCGACGGGGTATACTCCGGGGTATGCTTTCACGGATTTCCGGGAGGGCATGAGCTTGAAGCTTTTATATTGGCAATATACAATTTAGCCGGACCCGGACAACCGCTTGCCGGCGAACTAAAAGAACGTATCAGTGCTCTTGGTAGTCTGCTAAACCTTAAAGTATGTGTCTCGCTTTCGTGTAATGTGTGCCCGGAGTTAGTCGAGGCAGGTAACCGGTTGGCAATTTTGAACCCGATGATAACCACAGAAGTCTTTGACCTGGAATGCTTCACGGAACTTTCTGAGGAATTTGATATCCCTAGTGTTCCGGCTATGATCATCAACAACAATGAAGTGCTTTTTGGTAGGAGAGGAATAAAGGAACTATTGGAAGCTTTGGAACAGCGTAAATAGAAAAATCGCAGTTGTCTATTGCAAGAAAATTATCTTATTCTAAGAGGTGTTCAAAATGCGCATGACCGCAGAGGTTTGTGCCGTGTTTTGAACGCCCTTTTAGAAATTAGGATAGTGTGGCAAAAAATCAAAATTAGGAAGGACAATAATTATGCCAATTGTAACGTCTACAGAAATGTTTAAGAAAGCGTATGAGGGAAACTACGCAATAGGCGCTTTTAATGTAAATAACCTGGAGATTATCCAAGGGATTACGGAAGCCGCCGCTGAGCTTCGTGCTCCACTTATACTACAGGTGTCTGCCGGTGCGAGAAAATATGCAAAGCATATTTATCTTATGAAGCTTATAGAGGCAGCAGAAATTGACACAGGACTTCCTATCTGTGTACATCTTGACCACGGAGATGACTTTGAGATTTGCAAGTCATGTATTGACGGCGGATTTACTTCTGTTATGATCGACGGTTCAAAGCATTCGTTTGAAGAAAATATTAAATTAACCTCTGAGGTTGTTAAGTATGCACACGACAGAGGAGTGGTAGTAGAGGGCGAGCTCGGCAAGCTGGCTGGCATTGAAGATGATGTAAATGTGTCTGAAGAAGATGCGACATTCACACGCCCTGAGGAAGTTGAGGAATTTGTGGCTCGCACAGGTGTTGATTCACTTGCTATAGCGATCGGTACAAGCCACGGTGCTTTTAAATTTAAGCCCGGTCAGAAGCCACAGCTTAGATTTGATATTCTTGAAGATATTTCAAAGAGATTGCCGAATTTTCCGATCGTACTTCATGGTGCCTCGTCGGTTGTTCCTGAATATGTTGAGGCTATAAATAAATACGGCGGAGAGATGCCGGATGCAATAGGCATTCCTGAAGATATGCTCCGTGAGGCAGCAAGGTCTTCTGTTTGTAAAATAAATATAGATTCTGACTTAAGGCTCGGCATGAGTGCCGGAATCAGAGAGCACATGGCTCTTAATCCTTCACATTTTGATCCACGTCAATATCTTGCTCCGGGGCGTGCAAATATCAAGGCTTTGGTTGCGCACAAACTGAAGGAAGTATTGGGGTGCGACAACACTATTTAATAATATTAAATTTAATTTGTTAGGACCATTTCAATTCTTATGTTAAGAGGTAAAAATTATGGCAAATACGTACAACCCTTATGAAAATGCACAAATCCAATTTGACAATGTTGCAGAGTCTCTTGGACTACAGGGTGGTATGCGTGAATTTTTGCGTGTTCCGCAAAAAGAGCTGCATTTCACGATCCCGGTAAAAATGGACGATGGTGTGACTAAGGTATTCCAGGGATTCCGTGTCAAGCACAATTTTGCAAGAGGTCCCGCAAAGGGCGGAATCCGTTTTCATCCTCACGAAACCGCTGATACGGTTCGGGCTCTTGCTATGTGGATGACATGGAAATGCGCTACTGTAGATATTCCGCTGGGCGGAGCGAAGGGTGGCATAATATGTGATCCGCCAAGTCTTTCGACAGGCGAGCTTGAGAGGCTCTGCCGAGGGTATGTCAGACAGATATGGAATCAACTTGGACATGAAATTGATATTCCAGCTCCTGATGTGGGCTCGAATCCTCAATGTATGCTATGGATGCTCGATGAGTATGAGACGATTACAGGCGCACACTATCCGGGTGTTATAACCGGAAAGCCTGTGGGTATGGGCGGTTCACTCGGACGTACAGAGGCGACAGGTTACGGGCTTTTATATGTACTTAAAGATTTTCTGAGACTGGAAGGTATGAAGCTTGAATCAACCACTGCCAGTATGCAGGGATTTGGGAATGTGGCTGAATATGCGGCTCGTATGTATACTGAGCTTGGTGGTAAAATCATAGCGATTTCTTGCTGGAATCAAGCTGATAGCACGGCATACACCTTTAGAAAGAAAGATGGATGCGATATTCCGCAGCTTGTAAGTATAAAAGATACTTTTGGAAGTATTGATAAGCATAAGGCTTTAGAGCTCGGTTATGAGGTATTGCCCGGAGATGCGTGGATAAAAGAAGATGTCGATATCCTGATGCCTTGTGCTCTGGAAAATCAGATTACCCCGGCAATCTTGCCTGAGATTTCAAAGCAGGTTAAGATAATATGCGAAGGTGCAAATGGGCCGACGACTCCTGATAGTGATCCGCTTATTAAGCAACGTGGCATATTTGTACTTCCTGATTTTCTTGCAAATGCCGGTGGTGTAACTTGTAGCTACTTTGAGCAGGTTCAAAATAATATGAATTATTATTGGGATAAAACAGAGGTGCTTGATAAACTGGAATATGCTATGACTAAGGCATTTAGTGCTGTATATGAGCTTTCTAAGGAGAAGAATCTATACATGCGGGATGCAGCTTATGTTATTGCCATTGAGCGTGTGGCAAATGCAGTTAAGCATCGTGGGTGGATATAAGCTCGTAAGGATTGCGGGAAATGTAAGGCTCGAAAGATGCCGTTAAAATGTATAAAAAATCCTGTCGATGCAAGTGCAAAGACAGGATTTTTGGTTAATCGAACTTCCCTAGGTGTTAAATGGCGTTATCTAAAATCAACATTCATATTTCCGCGGATGATAGCTATGAATGTCTGACCTCGTCCGAGCATTAGCTCTGAGCCGTCTTCGAGGGTATAATGGAACTGTGATTCGTTGTCGGCTCGTGACCAGTTAATGGGGATGTACTTTCCACCATTAATAAAATAGCCTGTTCCTGTTCCGGTCGTTGTGATTTGAAGTCTGCCTGCGTTGTCGCCCGGTATGCCGGATGTCGCCATTCTAAGGACGAGAACATTGGTTACGGCAATTTGCTGGTTGTTATTACCATCTACATAGTCACGGTTGTACTGGCGTATGCTGTAAAGTCCGGTTTCTTCACAGAATGCAAACGAGGTGGTCTTGGAACCCTGTCCGAATGCGACGGTAAAGTCTATTGCGGGATTGCCGTTTTCGGGTGTTCCGTCATCGACAAATGAGAGTGCTCGCTCGTAGCCTTCTTCATGCTCTAAGCGCAGATTAAGCGTAGATAAGTGACGTGATACAAGCTCGCCTGATGTCATCAGATTGTGTGGGGCACGTCTGTTTCGGTCTCTATAGAATATTCGTGCGCCTGCGCCACCGCCGTCCACTATATGTGTGATTCTTCTGTTGCGGATTGCGGCATTGGCTCCGGGGCTGCCTCCTGAGAAGACGAATATTGCATCATAGCTTTGGGCAAGATCGACGGTGTACAGCCGGGCGCTTCTGACTGCGCCTATAGTTCCGGCATCAGGAAACGGATATTGGAAGATAGCAAGCATTCTCGTGATGCCGCCTTCGACCAAGACTTCATAGATTATATCTGCTTGTGAGATGCCTCGTTGTGGTAGGGCAGAGGTTAGGTTGTCAATTACAAATGCGAGTGGCCTGAGGTGGGAGATGTCTTCTTCGATTGGGAGTCCTGTAAGTGGGTGCCAAGGACCTTCCCATTCAGGTTCATACTCGGGTTCGGGTGGCATATCGAATATAGCTCCGTCTTGCCATGTTGGTTCAGGGTCCGGTTCGGGCTCTGGTTCGGGTTCAGGTTCTTCGATAATTTCGATGGGCTCGGGTTCTGGTTCGTATATTGGTTCATATGGTTGGCAAGTTGCAAATGAGGCTATCGCAATTAGTATAATTAGCACTAATGGTAATAGCCTTTTGAACTGGCGATGTTTAATTATTGCCGATATTTTTTGTTTGATTGTGTCCAATGTATTTTATTCCTTTGCATTACTCGTCACGTTGCATGTTGGGTGTGTACCCTTACATTGCATTGGAAGGGTACGGCAATCATTTTACTCTCAGTTGATGCTAAAGTCAATATCCGGGTTGTGATGTCTGCGGGAATTTGTAATAATTTTCTCATTCGCTAGAACGGGTCTTGTCGCCCTACATACGCTCACTTAAAAATTATCACAAATACCCTTGACAACTTATGTTTTGACATTGCGGGGTGGTGTGTTATACTGAATTATAACTCAGTATGTATCTGAACTGTAACTTATGAACAGTAGGCAGCAAATCAGGGAGATGTATTTTGAAAGATAGTTTTGGTTTTATTCATGATAAGTCGGAAATAAAGATTCTGATTTTGTTTGTTCTGCGCCGTCTTACTGAGCCGGTGAGCTTTGAGGTGCTTACAGAGATTGCGTTGTGTGATGGTGGTGTTAGTTTTTTTGAGTTTGCTGAGTGCTTGAGTGATCTTGTGGATAATGGGCATGTTTTGCTAAAGAGTGAGAAGTATTCTTTGTCGCAAAAGGGTATTAGAAATAGTGATATAACAGAGTCGAATCTGCCTTTTTCTGTGCGAGAGAAGGCAGAGGGTGTAACGAGTAAGGTTCGTATGGCTTTAGGGCGTGAGGCGATGATAAAGACGTCACGTGTTGCGGTTTCAAATGGGTTTAAGGTGAGTTTGTCGCTTTCGGATGGGGTCGGGGATGTTGTGTCGATGGAATTTTTTGCGGCTAATGAGAAGCAGGCGCTTGCGCTGGAAAAGGGTTTTCGCAAGAATGCGGAGAGTGTTTATAATAAGTTAATTGAGTTGATTTTGGAATAGTGGTCGTTTTGCTTGACGAGCTTTGTTGTTTGATGTAGAATATGCTGAATTTATTGAATTGGAGAATGCGTGTGCGAAAAGCTTCTTTTTTTATGCCGATTATGGCAATCATAGCCGGTGTGGCGGGATTTTTTATAAGGCGACATGAGCATGTTCATGTTTTCGATCCTATTACAGAGCTTGCTAGGCGTGGGGCTTTGTCAACGTATACGCTTATGGGGCTGACGGCTTTGTTTTTGTTGATTGTGTTAATCTTTTCAATTGTTATATTTAGAAGGCGTGTGGCGCCTGCGGGGTTTGAAAATGCTTTTAATACAAAGGCAGTTGGTTATCCTATTCTCTTTATATTGATAGGATTGGGCTGGTTGTGGGCATCTGTGATGCATGTAATTGATTTGCGGGCTTTTGGGTATATGCAGATGGCTCAGCTTTATTTTTCGGTTTTGTCAGCGATTTCTGCGATTTCAATAATATTTTTTGCAATTGAGATGTATAAGAGTTCGGGTCGTAAGGCTATTTATGCTCTTAGCTTGATTCCTGTGCTGTTTATGTGTTTTTGGCTTATTTTCGTTTATAGGGATAATGCTGCAAATCCTGTTGTGCTGGGATATGCGTATCATGTTTTGGCAATTATTACGTCTGCTTTGGGTTTTTATTTTACTGCCGGGTTTGGTTATGGGAGATCGAAGCATGGTAGGGCGGCATTTTTCTATCTTGCTGCTATTTTCTTCTGTTTTGTGACTTTGGCTGATGATCATTATTTTATGATTAGGGCGATATTTGGCGTGATTATAGCAATAAATGTGGTGTATTTGTTTAGGCTGCTGAGGAACTTAAAGAGTAGGGCTGATGCGATTGATTAGGTGGGTTGATCTGCATGGATTAATACCGATTATTTTCTAGTTGACAAACTGATATGGAGTGGCTATAATTAGTCACGCTTCAAAATTTAATCCCTTTTGTAATTTGATTTGCGCGAGTGCTGGAATAGGTAGACAGGCACGTTTGAGGGGCGTGTGCCAACAGGTGTGAGGGTTCAAGTCCCTCCTCGCGCACCA
>Ga0123355_10004525_pt1 | contig 20224 bp, 17 predicted proteins | sample TergutEmb28metaG_3_FD_89872 | JGI IMG/M metagenome (GOLD analysis project Ga0123355, IMG submission 89872) | Embiratermes neotenicus P1 segment gut microbial communities from Petit-Saut dam, French Guiana - Emb289 P1 | ecosystem: Host-associated > Arthropoda: Insects > Digestive system > Gut ...
AGAGACCGCCTTGGAGTATCGCATCCGGCGCACCAAGTTGCGCGAACGCTGGTCGCTAGAAACCTTTCCTTTCGATCGCCAGCCCGGCGTCAGCCGCAAACAGATCCGGGCCTTCGCCGAACTAGACTTCATCGCCAAGGCCGAGAACATCGTGTTCATTGGCCCAACTTCCGTAGGCAAATCAGGATTAGCCACCGGCCTGGTATTGAAAGCTTTAGAGAATGGCTACCGTTGCCGGTTCATCGCCGCTCAGGACTTGTTTGATGAAATGTATGCCTCTCTCGCCGACCGCTCCTCTCGCCAATTCGTCAAACGCTTGGCTAGCGTCAGCGTTTTGTGCATTGATGAGCTGGGCTACACAAATCTAAAACCGGAACAGGCCAATATCTTTTTCAAACTCATGGAGGAACGCTATCGCCGTCACCCCACCATCATCACCAGCAACTTGGATTACTCCGAATGGCCAAACTTGTTGGGGAATCGGCCCATGGCCGAAGCCCTCCTAAGTCGGCTGCGTCACTTCTGCCACACGGTTCGTATCCAGGGCCCGTCTCTACACGAACTGCAAGGTTGAGGAGGAACCATGCCCCATACTCCTCTCAGCCGCGAACAGTATGTGTACCGGGTGCTCGAAGCTTACCAGCGCACACCGGGAACCAGCGGACAGGTCCGCCCGCCGGATCGCCAGCTGGCCCTCCAACTCCAGCAGCGTGGCATTCCCCTACGTACCGTCGAATACGCTTTGCTGTTGGCCGCGGCCCGCCGCATCTTCCGCCCTGCCGAGGCTGCGCCCCTGAATAAGGTCCGTTCTTTGGCGTATTTCGTACCCGTCATTGAGGAGTTGCTCACCACCACAATCGACGAGAACTACTTTGAATACCTGCGCCGCAAGCTCGAGCCCTTCTCCTCCCCTACCTCCACCTAAACGAACCTCCCAGCCCAACTCGTCGCGGATGAGCGGACGATCTTGCCCTTGCCCGCGACCAGCTGCACACTCCCCTGTCAGGCCGCTGCATTCGGCCAACACACGCTGACGCGTGGGATGATAAGTTTGTTCCCTTTCCCCTTTTCCGTGTGGCCAAATGTTTTATTCTGCCACCCCGGTATCCCAGATCAACTACAGTAGCGGCGGATGATTGATTACGGACGATGACCGGCAGGACGATCTAAGCCCCGTTTCTAGCCGAGGATACTCTAAGCGAGTCTACTGTGGTCATTCTTCGTTGGGCGCCGAAGGGACTGGATCTTCCAAGGACTTGCGAGGACGATGTTGGCTGACCACGGCCTCAGAAATCTTAAACTGGCGAAGTAGAAGGATTTCGAATCCCACTCTCTCCGCCAACCTCCATAGAATCAATTGCTTACGAGTAATTTTACGCTGGGCCCAAACCCACCGTACTGTTTGGTTATTCCCTTTAGAATCAGCGCGATCCAGGAGTCGAGAGGGGCGACCAACGTCAATTAAGCCTTATTTGCCAGGATCTCTGGAGACTGACCCACTCGGGCAGAATTGCAACGCGTGGAGCTTCCGCTTGTACTGTGGTAGTCGACATCGTGCGATATATCTGACCGGCGGCAACTCGATGCGGAAGTCGCATCCAGCTCCAGCCTCCTAATAGAAATGGAGCAGCCGCTTGCGTACATCACTCAGCGGTTACCCTTACAATCGCATCCCCACCCGTATCATAAGACGGACCCGCCCAAACAGGGCGATGCCCAAGGTTCGTTCTTTTCGTTGTTCGCATTGCCCCTCTCAATGCACCTTCAATGTATTTAAGGAATTCCCGGCTACGGTCACTGCCTCGGAATGCTGAACTCGCCAGGAGTTTCTGAAGGTGCCACCTCTGCCACCCTTGCTATTGCAAGTTTCTGCTGAGAAGTATCGTGCGGACGGCCAAAACGCCCCCCGTTTTGGTCCAAAGCATTATCATGTGCCTCCTCTCGAGTCCAAAGTCGTTGTCCCGAACCTTTCTATGTTTCATTAGAAGAACGATCTTTCTCGGCGTTAACAACGTTCCGTATCCGTTATAAACGTTCTTAACGATTGTTTTCTTCAGTGACTACTCAAAGAATCCACGGGTCGTGGAATAAAGACTCCATTGTGCATCCATAGCAGCAGAGCCGGAGACCGGCAGTGGCTTCCCAGCAATACCGACATCCCAGTGTTGACGCAGCCAGTTGAAGATCGATCCATGTGCAGATCGTTTGTAACCAAATAAGCTCGGAGAGCGCCAATGAACAATTTGAGAGGTCCCGTCCATGCTGTCGCCGGCAGACCACGGCAAATGTGGGTGTCGGGCTTTGTGGCGGCAGCTTTTTTATTCCTTTCGGCGCCGTCCAATCTGTACGGTTGGGCGGTCAGCAGAATTAAGGGCGAGATGATAGAAGCCGAGCCGGGCGGAAAGCAAAGGTTAGGCGGAGGGCGGCGTGAGGGGTTACTGCAGGCGTTATTTCTGTTGTTTGTAATCGCGCTGGTTGTGCCTGCCGGATTGGCACAGCAACTGGGCCTCGCCACTCTGCGCGGCACCGTCACTGACCCCAGCGGTGCCATGGTGCAGTCAGCAATGATAAGGGTAACGGAGCCTTCGACCGGTACGCTGGTTCGCTCCCTGGCCAGCAATGGTGAAGGGGTTTTTGAGATTCCGGATCTGAGACCGGGAACATACAAAATAGAAGCCTCTCTGAAAGGGTTCAAAACGGTTGTATTTAGTGACGTGGTGCTCGACTCGGGGCATATTCGGCGCTTGGACATTAAGCTTACTGCCGCGGCGCTCAACGAGACTATAGAGGTAGTGGCGGGCGCTCCGGTCATTGAGACCGAGAGTGGGACCATCAATGCTGAATTCACCAGCAAAGAAGTCGTGAATGCACCGCTGGTGCAGTACTACCCCAACCCGTTTGCCATGTTTCAGACATTGCCGGGCGTTCAAACCTATAGCTGGAATATTGCGGTGAATGGAATGCTCTTCGATCAGGTAGGCCAGCAGTTTGACGGAGTTTCCAGCGATAGGTACGGGGAACAACGGAACAACATCAACTTCTTTGAGGAGGCGAGCATCACCACGATGAATGCGCCTGCCACAAGCGCGCGCCCCGTCTCCTACAATCTGACTTCGAAGCGCGGCACCAACGCCTTTCACGGTTCAGTGCACTACCAGCGTATGGACGAGGCGTTTTACGCGCAACAACCTCCCCAGACTGCCCCACCACTTAGTCCGCTGCTCAAGCCGCATGGCATGGAGCATGACGGACAAGCGGAACTGGGGGGACCGATATGGAAAGACAAAACTTTTTTCTACGCCTCCTATTATCTGACAAGAAGTCCGGCAGGCACCTACGAGCACGCGACAGTCCCAACCCAGTCCATGATGCAGGGGAATTTTGGTCAGCTTTGTCCGGCGGGATTCAGTTCGAGCGGTGTCTGTAACAGCCAGGCACTCGGAAACATCCAGCTCTACAATCCTTTCAACGGTCAGCCCTTTCCTGACAACGTCATACCCCAAAGTATGCTGAGCCCGGTTTCCCTTGGCCTGCAGAAATTCTACCCGTCTTTGCAGCAAGGTGTTGGCTACAACGGCTCATCCAACTACGTGTGGCAGCACCCCTATACGACGGGTGGTGCTTTTTCCGACTACTATAGCGGGAATTGGTTGTTCCTGCGTCTCGACCATAATCTGACCTCGAAAAACTCGCTCTTCTTCACTGGCCAGTTGCGCAGCACCCCCTACGACTGGCCCGGCGGTGTACCTTCTCTTCCCCAAACCCATGTCCGAAATGAAGGGATGATAAGCCTCAGCGATATCCAGACCTTCTCCTCTCGATTAGTCAACCATGTAGTTGCCTCGATATCGCGCGACCGCCAAGTTTACGGTACTCCGGACGTTGGCAGCCTGCCGCACGGCGAGACCCTAATTCAGCAGATAGGGCTGCAGGGAGTGAACCCCAGCCACTACAACGGAGTGGGAATGCCGAGCGTCAGTTTCAGCGGACAAAATTCTCCCAGCGGTTTGAGTGCTCTCGGGTGGGTACAGGATAACGCCACTGATTGGTCTCTTACGGATGACGTAACGTGGTCCAAAAATCGCCACGTGTTGTCGTTCGGGGGGACGTTTCAGCACATCTCGAACGGCAAGGACGCCTTCTCCGGGGGCACCCCGGATTACGGCAACTTTAATTTCGACGGTCGCTATACGAGAAACCCGAAAGTCCCCAATTCTGGCTTTAGCTATGCCGACTTCGTGCTCGGACTGCCGGATTATTCCGAGCGGTCGACACCGTTCCTGAACCGCACGCTGACCACCAAGGTGTTTGGACTCTATGCGGCTGACACCTTCAAGGTCACACCGAAACTCACTCTGGATTATGGTCTGCGATGGGATTATGAAGGCTTAGCAAACTATGCGGATGGCTTGGTCTATAACTTCAACTCAGCCTTGAACGAACTGATCGTTCCTGCCAGTCATCTGGGCCAGATGAACGCTTTATATCCGAGTCTGATCGCACCCACAACCGTCGTCGCTGGGAACGCGCGCCCGACTCCGGATTGGGGCAATTGGGGGCCACGGATCGGCGTGGCCTATCGTTTGCCGGGCGAGGTAATCCTTCGCGGCGGATACGGCTTGTATTGGCAGCGCTACACGCGCTACTACAACGGATCGCAAACCGGCTACTACGACGGCCCTTTCTGGCCTTTGTCACAGCGGTACCAGGATCAAGGCTTCACGCCGCCGCCTGTTGGGACGTGCGCACCGCCATTACAATTCCCAAATCCTTTCCCCATCTCCTCCTGTCAAACCGGTGTGCAGCAATCGCCGCCGGTTGGCGGCCAGGGATTAACCTCCTTGGGAACTCAATGGCATAACGGATCGATCAACAACTTCAATGTAACGTTGGAAAAAGCAGTGCACAACGTGGGTTTCCGAGCGTCCTACATCGGTTCGCGCTCAGAAAACCTGCTCTGGTTTACAAATTTCAACCAAAAAGCGGCGAGTATGACGCCCTATAACTCTAGTCTCCTGCCTTTCCCAAATCTTACCTACGATTACGAGGCCAGGAATGGGGGCAAGGCACACTACAACGCCTTCCAATTCGAAGCCAAACGCAGACAAGGGTCGGTGACCTTCGACGCCTCCTATACCATCGCTTCCGATCTCAGCGATATAGGAAACGTTGATGGCAGCAACGTATTGAACTATTTGAGCCGCTGGGCCCCGCAGGGCGGTGACACGCGAAATCGTGTGGTACTGACTGCTACATGGAATCTTCCCTTTGGTAAGGGGCATCGTTTTCTTAACAATGCCCGGGGAGTCGTCAATCAAGTTGCCGGCGGATGGACGCTGGAATCGCTTACTTATTTGGCCTCAGGATGGTTATTCAGCCCTAATTTCTGCGGGTCTGTGGATTATGCAAACACGAACAACTACTGTGGACTTGCGGACCAAATTCCGGGTACAAATGGCAATCTGCCCGCGAACAAGCGCAGTTACTCCCGGTGGTTCAACACGGCTGTCGTCAGTTGTCCTGACCCAAACAGAGTTTGCGGGTATGGCACTACCGATACTGTCTCCGGTAAGAACGTTCCATACGTGTATTCCCAGCTTGGTGCCTTCATGATTCCTGGGTGCCCTACTGGCGACCCGCTTTGTCTCAATACTGCACAGGTAGCCGTGGGCCGCTACGGAGACGCTGGCGTGAACAACCTGCACGGCGATCCGCTGGCCGTCACACACCTCAGCGTCGGCAAGAGTTTCCCGATTCGTGAGCGCATGGCTCTCCGATACACGCTTCTGATCTCCAATCTGTTCAACCATCCCCATTACTACAATCCGGACGGCTACATAACGGACCTTTTCAACAGCCCCAGCGGAGGGCCGTGCGTTGGCGTCGTCAACAACTTTTCCTGTAACTCCTCGGAGGGTGTCTTTGAGGGCAACCATGCGGGGTTCCGCACCATGGCGATGAAACTGCAATTTGACTTCTAATGAATTTGCGGGATATTTTGCGGGAATGGCGGGCCGTCGTCCCCGCCATCCCTGCTCGCATCACGGTTAGTGGTAAGAGTTCAAAGAAGGGCGACACGACTCACGAAAAGACACTCGATGAAAATCACTGTAGATCATGGAATTTTCGGCGGGCATTGTCGGTTAGTTTAGCGCTATCGCTCGGGTGTTTCCTGTTTTTCAGCAGTACGTTGCTGGCCAGGCGCTTACGGATGACACCAAACGATACAACAGTCTACAGAACTCGTCACAACCCTCTCAACATCCAATGTCATCATTCGTTACGGCTACCCGGGCCGACAACAACCGCAGCGCTGCTATCAGTGATGTCCTTTCCCTGGATGCCGAAATGTTGGGCGGCAGCCAACAGGTGCCTTCGTTAAGCCCGAGGTCAAGCCCATGAGTTCGCAGTCTGTGCCCACCACTACCTAACACATGTCCTAAGACTGCCGCTCACAATCCGTTTGTGCTGCCTTCCATGTACTAATATCATTAAAATCGCCGTCCACTGATCTGTATGTTGTTAAAACTACGTTAGCTCGTGGGTTCGAATCCCACTCTCTCCGCGCGACGGACCTCAACAACTTCCAGGCAGCGCACCGTCGAACAGGCCGCGGGAGCCGGGGCGGCTCGCGCTCGTCGGACCGAACGGTCCGACGGGCATTTCTCGGACGAGAACGGCGTTATTCTGTGGTGACACAGGTTCGCACTCTACGTTTAGGGGGACGCTCGGAATGTCATCCATTCAGGATCAGGTCATTAGCCTCACTACGCATCACGCACTGTATCCTGCAATCGATCCTGCAACGACTCTGAAAGACAGCGCATCCGGCAAAGTTGTTTTCCTGTCTGGCGCATCTCAAGGTATCGGGCAGGCAACGGCCGTAGCATTTTCCCGAGCAGGTGCTGCGGCTGTGTATATCACGGCGCGCTCGGCACCAGGTCTCGAAGAGACCAAGCGCAAGGTGCTTACGGCAAATCCCGACACGCAATGTGATTGGAGCCTCTGCGACGTGACGAATGAGCAACAGGTCCAGGCCGCTATTGCAGACTGCGTGGGGAAGTTCGGCGGCATCGACGTGGCTGATGCAAACGCCGGATATCTGGAAAAGTGGTCGAAGATTGGCGAGTCCGATTCAGAGAGCTGGTGGAAGACGTGGGAGGTCAACGTCAAGGGGACTTACTACATCATCCGACACGCCGTTCGTCATCTTATTGACTCCGCCGCGAGGTATTCCGCAAACGGCGGATCAGGCGGCCATCTTATTCTGATTTCCTCCGCCGGAGCGCAATTGCTCATACCGGGTGCTTCGGACTATCAAACCTCGAAGCATGCTATTAATCGACTATGTGAGTTCGTAAACGTCGATCATGGCGAAGAGGGCCTAAAGTGTTTCGCGATCCATCCGGGAGGCGTGCCCACAGCCTTGGCTAAGAACATGCCCAAGGAACGGCACGGCGTGCTGGTAGATTCACCTGATTTAGGGGCTGGCTTTATAGTGTGGCTTTGCTCCGGCAGGGCGGATTGGGCAAAAGGTCGATACTTGAGCTGCAACTGGGACGTAGATGAGTTGACCCAACTCAAGAACCAAATCCTAACCGACGACCTGTTGGTCAATCGGTTACTTACGCCAAAAACTAGGACCTAAGTGAAACTCGACCTTAGTGCGTATTTAATGGGTTAACGAATGGATTGTAGCAACTCGCAAGCCAAGCTGGTTACGAACTGTCTGACAAGCGGCGATGATTGCCTTTGTCTGGCACGTCGGGTTTAGGCTATTAGAAGTAAGGGGGATTCCGAATTAAATGTTCATCTCGAACTCACAATTCAGAAAGCACTGCACTTCTGAACGATGGTGCATCCATCATTCTGAGTACCCCCGTTTCCGACAGCAAGGGCACTATCGGCATCAGCGCCTATTCAGCAACCAAGGCGGCAGTATTATACACTCACTTCTCCGAACGTCCGAACTGCGTGCAGAACTGATCGGATGCCGCATTCGCGTGAATGCCGTCTCTCCCAGTCCAATCGAGCCTCCGATTCTTGAGAAGGCCGGGTTATCCCAGCAAGCCATCGACGAAGTGACCAAGCTATTCATTGCGAGAAACCCAATGAAGCATTGTCATTGTTGCAACCGAACATCAATGTTGTGGATTTCACGGTCGCCTCCTCTTTCGGGTAAGCGCACAAATAAATTGAACAACTCGAAGAAACGGTATACTCTTCTCCCGTGGCGCTGACTACGTTACGCGAGAAGTACCGAGAGGTAAAGATTGCTTTCTCGTCTGATATCGTGATATCATCGATAAGCAAGCTAAGTGGGAGACAGTGAAAATGGCGCAACTGGTCGTCCGAAATATTGAGAATGCGGTGAAGACGCGACTACAACTCCGGGCTAGGCGGCATGGACACAGCATGGAGGAGGAGGCGCGAGAGATTCTCCGCAGTGCGGTAAACGAAGAAGACCTTCCGGCGGGCGGCTTGGGTACGGAAATCTCGGGTCTGTTCACCAAAATCGGTCTCGACCGAGATATTCCCGAACTGCGTGGATATGGTCTGAAGCCGCCGTCCTTCGAGCCATGATGGTCTTGGACACGAACGTGCTGTCGGCTCTGATGCAAGCAGTGCCCGACAAGCATGTCGTTGCCTGGCTCGACAAACAACCTCGAACGTCGATATGGACAACGTCAGTGACGATTCTTGAAATCTGGTTCGGGTTGCAAGTCATGCCGGCCGGAAAGCGGAGATCTCGACTTATACAGGCCTTCGGAGGTGCTCTGGAGAAGATCGGACACCGAGTGGCCCCTTTTGATACCGCGGCTGCACAACAAGCGGGAGAGTTAATGGCATCACGACAACGGAAGGCTCGACCGGGCGATCTGCGCGATACCATGATTGCTGGGATTGTGCTTGCTCACCACGCCACTCTGGCAACTCGCAACACTGCGCACTTTGAGGATATTAGCGGCGTCATCAATCCCTGGGTCGCGTGAATGCCCTTCAACTCTGTGCCGGGGCCGTTCAAGTCCGGCTTTCTCCAAAGCAAACGGAGTCACAGAACCCGGCGAATGGACGGGCACGGTCCCCGCTGGATTCGCCGGACGATACCCGCGCCGCGAGATCACTGGATTTTCAGCATGCATAGGCAGTGCGCTAGCCGCGTCCGGCCGCGCCATTGCCACGTCCAAGAAGCGGAAGGAGGCACAGTAAATCAAATAAATCAAGGGCTGGAACTTACAAGGACTTATAGGGACGTTGGCGGCTGACCACGGCCTACAGTGTCTTAAACTGGCGCAGTAGAAGGATTTCGCGCCATTGGCATTGTGCAGAGCCTCCGGTGAAAAATAGGTATTGCGGACATAAAGAAGCTCGTCATAACTATATTGGCGATTGGCGCTGGCCACGCGGTGAATGCCCATACTGTTTCCCTCCGCAAATAAATCAAGCATTAGCAGGAGGCGCAAATGCTTCCCGCGAACGTACCTCCTTTGTGCCGGAGTGCGTAAAAAACCTGGTGAAATCAACCAGCCGGTCGGCTTCTACAAAGACATCGAGGAGGTCGAGGATGCCGTTGGGCTGCAATCTTTTCCTTGATCTCACCCAAGGCCTTGTGGCTCAGTCTGTGCCTCCAGCTTTGTCAAAGCCATAGGCCCCACTCTTCCTTCTTGTTGGGGCGAAAGATGCGTAGGTGTTTCAGCTGGGGTAGAACTCGGTTGAAGTCCTGGAGCGCTACCGCCAGACGTTGTTGCAACGATCGGACAAATACCTGTAAATCGAGCGGTTTACCCAGGTTCTGGTAGTGCAGAGCTCAGCCTTAACCCACCACATGGTAGAGGGATTCTATGCGATGAATCGCTCAATTAGGAATGCCAAAGGCGATTCTGCGGAACCGGGCAAGACCGCGAAAATAGCAAGTCACCGATGAGTTTTTGCGCACCACAGGCTGCGTGAGAATTGTTGCTGTTTTCGCCGAGATCAGGAGGCTTTGGGACTAGATGGTTGTGGCCTTAGTTGAGCAGAGCTTCGATCTTGCTGAGCGCGAACGACATGCCATTACCTGGGGCTGAAAACTCGGCTCGGCGTACCAATTGACCTTCTTCGAAACGTGAAAAGACGTGCGTTTCTGGATCAACGACCCAGATATCGGGGATTCCCATACTTTGATAGTCGTTTAGCTTTCGCATTAGCCGCCGGACTGTGTCTTCAGGCGATAGGATCTCGAAAACTGCAACCGGAGGATGAGTGATGATTTGCTCCACGGGTTGAGCCTTATCTAGGATGGTCACGTCGGGAACCCGGAATCGGGACTGGCCAACTTGAACCCGAACCTCAGGTCTGACACGTATTTTCCACTCTTGCGCGTGCTGCAAGAACCAGAAGCAAATAGCGGCCTGCCAGGCAGAATGATCGTTCTCTCCCATTGGGCGTTCCTCAATTTCGCCATCGACATACTCGGCATCGGGCTCGTACTCCGTATGCAGATATGTTGACAAGGATACAGACTGTAGGGCAGAGGGCATAATCAGCTTCTCCAGTACGGAACCGTCCGTAGCCATAGAATAAACCTCTTCAAGGCAGGGCTGCACGCGAAAACGCGAGCTTATCGCGGGCGGAGCTATCTCCGCAGACATTCTGCACTTTCCCGCGCGAGTTCTGGTCAGACAGGCGGCAACGAGTTGGAACGCGCAGCGAGTTTGTTCCCGATCTGGGTTCTGCCAATCTACTCGTGCCACGTGCGATTCCCCGTTCTCCGGGCCGCGCTCACGGATGTACAAGTCAATGGCGGTTCGGTCGGTCAGTCGCTCAACACCCCATGTACCGGCTCTCAGGACTTGCATTGATGGGTATAGGAATCCTCATGCTCGTCTTCGCACTTGCACAACCAAAATGGACGAGTCGCCCGCCGTTCGCGCAGTCTCTCGAAATACCCGCCAAGGGCACTGTTCCGGCACACGTGGCGAGGGCCGATTGTTGAAATGTCAAAATCCCATCCTGACTAGTAAACTGCTACGAAGGAATGCTTGGCTGCGGCCAAGAAACAACCCGCGGAAGCGAAGAAGCGAAAAAACAGCATTGGCGTGTTAAGGAGGAAACATGCGAGGTTGGGGACTCTGGGCCTTAGCAAGAAAAACCTCGAAGCCATGATTGCTAATGCTCTAGGCAACAAGGACCAGGCTGAGGGCGGTGTGGAAGAGTTTTCGCCAGCGGGCCGCAACTACTTTCGCGTCAATTTGGCGCGCGGTGCTGGAGGGCGTCATCAGTGCATTATCTGCACCACGTCCAACGACCACTTGTTGATCTGGAGTGCGGGTGCGCCCAACGAGAAATGACTGGACGTGATTCTGGCTACTCTCAACTCGATCACGGCGTTGCCCCAGCGAAGTGCCACAGAATCGGCACAATCCACCGGACAAAAAAATGGGGAGGCGAACGTGGTGTCCTCAAAGCCGAAGATTGCACAGCCAACGAGAGTGAGGGTGTCGAGTGGGTTTGCAGAAGGCCTGCTGATTAAGAAGGTCACCCCCATCTACCCGGCCGACGCCCGCGCTGCACACATTCAGGGCACAATCGTGTGCTGCGAGCTGAGATCAGCAAGGCTGGTGACATCACGGATCTTGAGTTGATAGACGGCCCCATCGAATTGGCAGAGTCTGCGGTAGCCGCCGTGCGTCAATGGAAATACAAGCCTTACCTGCTCGGGGGACAACCTGTCACTGTCGATACGCAGATACAGGTCAACTATCAGCTTCTACGTAAAGCCTCATCCGCCAAGTACGGAAGAACCGCCTGCCCTTGCCGGTTCGCTGAAGCGGGCTATTGGCAGGAATGATTGCGGCCCACCTGCGATGTGGCGCCATAAGTTTTTGTTGAACTCCGATTGGCGTGCCTGTCGAATCAAGCCACGTGCGATGGGTATGTCGCAGCGAAATGTCTGCCCAGCCTCTAGACTTGGGGGTAGGACTACGACAATCTGCCCTTCAGTTGAACCTGCCCGGCCTCGCCGATCTCAGAAACACGAACTCTCCTGAGTCCACATGACCGGCAGGAGCGTGTGATGGCGGCAGTCGTGTCGGTTGCTTCTGGCAGCCTTCGGCCGGAAGAGGAACAGCGATTGTAGGTAGAAGATAATGCATGTATGCATTATCATGGTAGGCAGGAGGAATTCTGATGGCCACCCTGACCGTCACCGCCCGGGGACAAGTCACCTTTCGTAAAGAAGTGTTGAAGCATCTCGGCATCAAGCCGGGAGAGAAGATAGAGCTAAATCTATTGCCTCAAGGCAAGGCTGAACTGAAGGCCGCGCGGCGTATGGCTTCGATTGAATCCATCTTTGGTTTTCTCAAAGGCAAGGGCAACGGCAAAGTTGCGACTGTTGAAGAAATCAATGAGACCATCGCGAAGGCAGGAGCAAAGGCCGGGATGCGCGGCCTATGAGGATCGTCGCCGATACCAATGTTCTGGTCCGCGTCATTGTTCAGGACGACCCCAGGCAAGCTCGCACCGCTCAACATACGCTAAAACAGGCTGAGACCATTGTGGTGAGTCTCGTTTCCCTCTGTGAGTTGGTTTGGGCGTTGCGGTATCACTATGACTATCCGCGCGGTGATATCGCTGCCGCCATTCGTCAACTACTGACGATTGGCAACCTCGAAATTGATCTCGTCGGTGCCAATGCCGGACTGGCCATGCTGGAGGCTGGCGGCGATTTTGCCGACGGGGTCATTGCCTATGATGGTTTACGCCTTGGTGGGGAGACCTTCGTTTCCTTCGACAGGAAGGCAGTCACGCTACTCAAAGACCTGGGACAATCTGCCCATCTGCTTAAGGAGCCAGCAGCAAAGTGATTTCGGAAATCAGTTTGTTACCTGTCATGCACTTACAAAGCCTTAGATTGCCAACTGTGCTCGATTAAGGTCTTTGTTTTTTGCTGTTTCAGCGCGGATTCGAATCCCACTCTCTCCGCCATGTTCAATAATTTAGCGTTGCGCCCGTGCCGTGGCGGAAAAGCTGTCAGCGCTGCAGGTAGCCGAGTTTTTTGCCGGGTGACAACTCCACGGCTGCCTGGTGATTACAACGTTTCGAGTTCGTTTGCGCCCGTTCACCGCGTTACACGGGTTCCCGTCGGGGACGCCACAATCCTTTCAGCAAGTTGAAGTTTCGCGCCTCTTTGTATATGGGAACAAAAAGGCACAAATAGCCCGTCAGCGCGAATACCTCAGCGCGAATACACTTCATTGAACAGGTAGTCTTTTCGCGCTCAGCGCGCCTTTTCCAGCAGGCAAAAAGTGGGAACACAACTAGCAGGCCGGGTCTTAACCAGCAACGCTTGTGGACGCTCGCAGAAGACGAATAACGCGGCTCTGAGCTCGTCGTTCTGTGCTGTGATCGGCCTGGGTATAGGTCCCAGCGTGACCTGGCTGGAGGCATGACGAATCAATTCCGGCGTTACCTTGATGTCCGTTCTGTTTGCTCTCAATAGCGAAGAACACGCGGGGTCGGAAGGTGTGCCATCTGATGTGCTGGATGATCCCGATCTTGGCGGGCGGCTGGACGGATTGTCAATCACATCATGCACTTGAGAGCGACGACGGGCGTGAATTCTCACGCGTAGAAGCTCTTCCCGAGAGAAATGGTTGCGGTAAGGGGGGACCGCAACCGCAAACCCTCATGAGTTGCGTTTCAAGACCACAGCGGCATTCTCGTCGGCGCCGATAATTCCCTGCATCTTCCGCAATTCTTCCACGCGTTCGGCCGGAAGCAGGACCTCGCGGCGGATAAACTCACGGGAGTAGCGCAGCTTGTTGCCGGCGACTTCGAACTTGCTGCGGTATGCGGCGAATCCCATGTCAACGTTGACTGGTTCCGGCAGGTCGTCGACTGAATATTCCTTCGGCAGATCAAACTCATAGACGTCAGTCTCGCGGCTGGTATCTTCGAACTGAAACGGAAAGTGGCGGGGCTTGCGATCGAGGGCAAAACTTTTTTCTCCGATGACTCGCGGGCGCAGCAGCATCAGCGGACCGCGGATCTGACCATATCCCGGATTGTTCAGCTTGAGCACAATCTCAAGGTTTTTTTCCGTCTGCTCGAGCTGTTGCACATCCACACTCTCGAGCGTGAATCCCTTCAGTGAGCGGCTTAACCTGCGTTCCATCTGCTCGGTGCGCTGCTGTTGGTTGGCATGAATGAGGGAAGCGCGCTCGTGGAAGGCGTGGTCGCCGCTGCGGCTCTCACGAATTTCTCCCGAGAGCGTGCCATCTGCTGATAGCGTGAAGTGGCCGGTGCGGGAAAGTTGGTTTGCCTCGGGCTGAGCCAGCGGAGTATGAATCAGCTCACCACCACCGTCGGCCATGAGCAGCGCGTAAGTATCCTGCAAATCGCCGCGCAGATCTCCCAATGGTGTGTAGGGATCTGTAGGGTCAAAGATCAAATACTTCTTGCCTAACTTAGTCTCGATGACGGAGTGGTAATGCTCGGTGGCTGTGCCGTAGGGCAATTCGATAGCGAGGATGGCGTGGTTGAAATGCGGGGACGACAGGGCCGGATTCACTATACCTCGATGAGTATTGATCAGAACGTAGTTGGATTCGATGCCTGCCTCATGCAGCATGGTGCTCAGCAAGGTCGCCTTGTCCTTACAGTCGCCGTAGCGGGCGCGAAAAATGTCAACTGCCGGATGCGGCTGATAGCCTCCAATGCCGATTTCGATGGCCACATAGCGCACATCCGTCTGCAGGAAAGACGTCAAGCCTCGTGCCTTGGCATCGAAGTCGGTCTTGCCCGCCGTCACCTCGAGGACTTTTTGGGAGAGTTCTGGTGATGGAACTCGGCGATCAGAGGTAAGTTGCGTATACCAGCGTCCCAGGGCCTGCCACGATCCCGCGCTCGAGACGCTGGGTGCAGGAGGAAGGTAAATCAGCCCCATCCGCAGGGAAAGCGCCCATGTGGACGGACGCATCGGTTCGATCTCAACAGCAGACAGATCGCGCAAGGTCCATTGCCATCCCCCGTCACCAGTTTTGGAAGGTTCGATTGGCAAGCCGTTGGCCCATTGCACTTTGTATTCCCAACCCGGGGGAAGCGTCAGAACCACATGAGATTCATGCACAGGGATGGACTCCTGGAATCCCCATTCAAACTCATTGACCCATCCATGGCGCTGCACCTCGTACTCAAAGGCCAGTACCGCGCCGGGGTCCGCGCCGGGACAGGTTCCAGTCCGCGTTCGCACGTCGTTGTAGAGGTCAAATCCGAAAAAAACTCCACGCTCGGTGAACTCCTTGTCTTTCAGTTCGAACTCTTTTCCGGAGCGGTCGAACGACCAGCAGTGAATAGAGTGAAGCTTTTCCTTACCTTCGAGGTAAACCGAAAGGTCAGCTTCGTCGCGCCCTTCGGGCCGGAGAATTTTCACGACTCGCCGGTAATGCTCAAGGTATTCCGTGTAGCTCAGGACCCTGACGTTGACATCATCCAATAGAACGACCGCATTGGTTTCGGGGGGGTAGGCGGGGAGAATGGATGCGGCCGCCACTCGCACCCAATCCGGAGTTGAAGCGTGGCACGACGCCGCCAAAAGCAAGGCAGCCGCGAGAAGAAAGCACGGCGAGGTCTTATTTGACTTCCGCATGTGCGGACCCTTTAAGAATCATCTGCTCGTCATCTGCGGCTTTCACCTTGTCATAAAAATTCTTAATCTCTTTGTACATATTTGTCGGAAACGCCATGCCGCCCATGATCAGATCGCGCCGAGCCATGATGCTATTGGACGATTCCTGTTTCTGAGTGGTGGAGTATAAGGCATAGTCGAGCTTCACGGAATCGTTGGCGGGAAGGCTTTCCAGTTCAATCGACGGGGGAAGAGCAATGTGCACTTCATCGATCTGGCGTGTCAGGTACCAGAGATAGATAGGATTTGTGCGGTTGGAAGAGGAAAAGACAGGTTTCTCGTTCACTTGAAAAATGTGAACCGGGACGAGTAACCGCTTTCCTGCTCCCACCGCAAGCGGGCTGGAAACCTTGAATTCGGTGGCCAGATGTGGCTCGGTGTCATCCCAATTCGGCGCGCCGACCAGCTCGACGTCGGTATTACCGGGGAGCCAGCTTCTGATTTCATCCTCGAGCATTTTCTTCCGGCCTTCCGCATCGGTGGCATCAGCTCTTTGGCGGCGGTCCATAGCTTCGAGCCCGTAAAAACCGATCTTGATGGTGCCTTCAACCTTTCCGTCCTGTGTCAACTGCACGTGCGCTGCGCGAAGAATCTGGGCCTGCGTATAATCCGACATCGGGCTCTCTGCGATTTCCGTGCCGTTATTGGCATTTTGCCGCAACCCCTTCGATCCGGAGTAACGCCAATCCAACAAACCATACGGACAAAACTTCGTGCCCGGATCCAGGAAGATATCCTTGCCGCCAAACTGGACGATTGCAATTTCGGCGTCCAGTTGATGGGTGGACATCAGCTCTGGTTGAAAGAATCTTTCGTCGCGGGAAGGCACCCACATCATGAAAGCGGGGATGCCTGTGGCGCGCACCATGGCCACCAGCAACCGGTTCAAGTCATCATGATCGCCGCTGCGCTGTCGTAGAACGTCTTCCACGCCTTCGTTCGGCTTCAGTCCAATGACCCGCTCCTCTTGGGATTCGCGTTTTGGCCGGTAACTCTGATTTTCGAGGCCTATCACGAAGGCATAGATCTTGCGGACCTTCTGCTCCGGCGTGTCACTGGGGAGGACAGTTTTGGCGACGGCTTCATCGATTCCCGCCTTGCGGCCGAGAAATCTCTCGACGTCCTTGCTCCAGAACTTGCCTTCCTCTTTCCAGAATGCTTCAGGAGTGCGATCGATCGTGTAAAAGAACTGGACACGATAGCGGAGCATGCTAGCAGGCGGCATAAATGGTTCATCGATCAGGGGTGGGACGTCACTGAGCGTGAGGTCCACGTATTGATCGGCGGTGTGACGGTTTGCCAAAGACGAAGTCATCAGACTATGCCATTGAGGCTGAGCGCCGGCAAGTGGCAAATAGGATGTCCAGGTGCTTCCGTGCCCGACCCGCTGGTGGGCCATAATCAAATCGCCGGAATAAGGGATGAACTTGAAAGAGACATTCTTCTGGAAAAGCTCGGTCTGGACGATCCACTCCGGCGCGTAATAGGAATGGTCGTCGTAACGCAGATAGTAGCGAAAATCGAGAATACTCCCGACTTGCACATCAGGCAGCGTGAACGACTTTACATGAACGCGTATCTGCGCTCCACGCCCACGCTTTCCCTTCATGACCATTTTGTCGAAGATCTTTCCATCAAACGTTACAATCGATCCGTCCGCGTGTACGGTGCGTCCGCTGACGCCGTCAATTTTGAAATTTCTACGCGCATAGGGGATTTCCACGTCGGCATAGTGACGACCGTCCTCGGTCAGGATCTTGATTCGCATGTAGACGGAGTGATAGTTCTCCGGATCATTAGCGACCTCTTCCCGGAGCAGAACCACGGCAGGAGCCCCTTTCTGCTGTGGCAGATCTTTCATCTTCAGGTCTTCGGGCGCAATCGCCGGCCAGTCACCCCACGCCCGCGACGCACAAAGTAGGAAGGCCAGGACCGTAAGTGGAAGAGCGCGGTAGAGTTTTAGGACCGAGAGCATGGGTGCGAACTGGGGAGAGCTATTATCCGTAACGTCTAGGGAGGAATCAAGTATGTTTTGAAAAGGGTTGAAAAGGCAACGCTGGCTGGAAGAACCGGCTCTTCCCAACCGTCCATTGAAAGCCCGCTTTTCGGTGTTCGAGGGTTCGAGGCTCCCTTTGCATCGTTAATCACACCACGTACAGAGTGCGTAAGCCAACGGATGGGTGCGCAGATGCCGGCCGCCAATTGGAACCGCAACACGGGACTAGCCTTTGCGATGACAGGCGATAGCGCACGTGCCGAATCCATGGCACAGCGAATGAGCAAGCGATTTGACACGCAAGTACAGTCGCTGTGGCTGCCGGCGATTCGAGCCCAAGTGGCTCTGAACCGCAAGAATCCATCGATAGCCATTGAGAGTTTGCAGGTTGCGGTCCCAATTGAGTTGGGATAAATCTATTTCGCCAGCAACATTTCTTGCCTCTATCCGATTTACATTCGTGTTGAAGCATATCTGGTAGCGGGACAAGGCCAGCAAGCTGTCGCCGAGTTTCAAAAAACTCTCGACCATAGTGGCATCGTCTGGAACTGCTGGACGGGTGCGTTCGCCGCATGGCGCGGGCAAACATGCTCGAATCGAAGAATGCAACTGGTACCGACGCGATGCGGCACGCTGCGTGCGCTGAGCGTTTACAAAGACTTTCAGGGGAAGGAGGTGCTTCAGATCATCCGGAACGCGATTGGCAGAAGGCATAATATATCAGTTACTGATACATCAATAACAGATATGGTGTCAAGAGGTTTTGGGGACGACATTCCCCTGCCGCGCAAAATCTGCGACGTCGTGACCGCGCACTAGCAGCGTCAGGTGCCAATCGATGTCACTGCTCAACGACCGCATTCAGCGTTGGGCTGGTGTCGTGGAGTGTATGGGCTGATGCCACAAACCATTCCAAAGGTGGAATACGTCGATTTGTCTGATCGATTCCAAAGAGTCCCGCAAATGCGGCGCATCGGTTCTGCCGTGCCTGGCGCTCGCATTCCGGCGAAACCGCCACTTTCCGATCTACACTTCGTTCTACAATTCGTGGTTGGCCTGCCGCTGGGCGCATCTATCATCATTATTCTCGGCGCAGGCAGTTCAACACGTTCGCCGTCACCCTGCCAGCGGCACTGAAGGGACTTATCCTCCAGCAGGGATCGCCCGACGACAGCTTTACCCGCGTACAAAGGAGAAAGAAATGAGGATTCGGCATGGTTGTTGATCGGCACCTGACGCGCCGCGCATTGATAAAGGGCTCGCTCATTACCATGTTGGCAGCTCGCGTGCCGCACGCTTTCAGCGCGGAGTCACCTGCTTCCGACAGGAGTCTGCGCTGCATCAACATTATGAACTTCATCCGTGCAGAGGAGCCGCGCGAACGGATGAACCTAGTGTTCCCGGTGCGAGAACAAATGACGACTATTCGGATGTACCGACTGCCTGCAACCTGGCTGTTGCAGTATGACGCCATGGTCGAAGGGGCATTTGTCGAATTCCTCAAAACAGAAATGCCGGCGAACCACGAAGTCGGCATCTGGTTCGAGATGAATCGCAGGATTTGTGATGATGCCGGAATCCCTTGGCGCGGCAACCCCTTCTGGGAATGGGACTACCATGTGCCCGTTGCCTATTCGATCGGGTATAAGCCGGACGAGCGTCGGAAACTGGCAGATACCGCGATGGCTACCTTTCGTCGTATTTTTGGCTGTGATGCCAAAACTGTTGCCTCCTGGAACTTGGATGCAGTGAGCGTCGCACATTTCGCTGACGTTCATCACGTCGATGCTTTCGGAAATTGCCGGGATCAACTCTCGACTGATGGTTTTACCATCTGGGGAAGTCCCATCGCCGGCTATTATCCCAGCCGCATTAACGCTTGGTGCCCTGCGGTGGAGATGAAGAACCAGATTTCCACTCCGGTTTTCCGCCTCCTCGGTCAAGATCCGGTCTACTACTACGACAACACACTGCCATATCCCGACACGATGGAGCCGGTCTGGCCCTCGGGACAGTCCGAGATCTTCGTCGACCGCTTTCTCAACATGATCGCCAACAGCCCCGCACAATCGTTTGCTTATGCGCAGCTCGGCCAGGAGAACAGCTTCGGCTGGCCGAAGATGCAGCAGGCCTATCCTATACAGATGGAAAAACTCGCGCAGGCCTGGAAGGACGGCCATCTAATCGTCGAAACGATGGGAGAGAGCGGCCGCCGCTTCAAGCGAACTTTTTCTTCGACGCCCCCGCAGGCCCAGATCATGCTCGAGGATCCATTTGGCAGAAAGGATCCGCGTGAGCGCACAGTCTGGTATCAGAGTCGCTATTTCCGTGGCAACCTCCACTTCCGCGGCAGCGAGTTCTACCTTCGCGATCTCCATGTCTATAGTGACGGTTACCCCCAGCCCTATCTCGAGGACACCGCGCAGAAGCATGGCATCGAGCAGCGCATGCTCGCTGCTCTGGACGGCTACCATTGGAGCGACGACGCGGTTAAATCCGGGCACGCCGGTGTGCGTGCCATGGGCAGATTTTCTTTGATCGGTAGTGACGGACAGGAGATG
>Ga0123355_10004526_pt1 | contig 20224 bp, 18 predicted proteins | sample TergutEmb28metaG_3_FD_89872 | JGI IMG/M metagenome (GOLD analysis project Ga0123355, IMG submission 89872) | Embiratermes neotenicus P1 segment gut microbial communities from Petit-Saut dam, French Guiana - Emb289 P1 | ecosystem: Host-associated > Arthropoda: Insects > Digestive system > Gut ...
TCAAAGTGCTTACAGACCATCTGCGCAACCTTGCGGCCGCTTGCCGCAGCTGAGAGTAGCCCACCCGGCGGCACTAAGCGATGTCCGGCAAAAAACAAACCGCTTACTTTTTCGCAATCCCCAGAGTATTGCTTCATCGCATCTCCAGGTTCCATCACGCTCATCCATGCTTTTCATCTTCATAACGACCTTCGTCCTTCGCTTTTTTCCAAAAATCGTATGTATCACCGAATGAAATTGTTGTTAAGTCCGTACCTCCGTCCGATGCAAAATGCTCGGCAGTGCTGCTATGCTCAAAAAATCTATCTTGGAGAAGTGAATAGCTATTGACCCAGCGACCGTTATCATCTCTAAAGCGCGGCCATTTTTTGGAATGACTGACCTGTTTTATGACTTCTTTCAGTTTCCCTGCCAGTTCAGGGTTTTTATTATTTTTCTTAAAATAAACTTCCTTATCAACAACAGGCACATAAACCACATGGAGATGGTAGTGGAACACATCATATTCAAACTGTTCTGACAATGCCTTATTACGCTCGTCTGCATGAAGTACAGCCGATAAAATATACTCCTCTCCTCCTGCTTCTTTGATAGCTAATTTATACGCTTCCTCAAAAAACTCTTTTGCATAATCATAACCACCGTTATTCTCAAAGTATGCCGTGTTTACATCAAATACTAGTTCGTCAAACACTTTAGCATCAGCTTTTAATCCACGCAGACTGATAGTCCCATCGTCCACCATTCGATTAAACTCCTGTTCATAAGCCCCGGTGCAAGATTTGAAATGCACGTTGAATGCAAACCGCTCCGGCAATATGTCTCCATTACCGTAGCTGACGTTTTTACGCTCATTATGCCTTTCCCTAATATTAAACTCACCCCAGCGATATGCTTGATTCCGAACCACGCATCTGTGTACTTTTGCGATGATAAAACCCTCCTTTTCTGAGCTTCTATGTACATAATAGCAATAAACAGATGCCTTGTTCCGTATGTCTCAAAATCAGGTTTTCGCATATAAATACCACCATTTCCCAAATATGAAAATGACGGTGAGTGTGGTATAATTCAATTCAAGATTGCTTATAAAATAATATGCTGAGGTTAGAAATATGTTGCATGACTTTACAAAACCATTTGACAATAAGTATTTATATCATTACACAAATAGCTCATCAGCTTTGCTTTTTATATTACCTCAAAAAAAGCTTAGACTATCACCATGCTATAAAACTAATGACCCAAGAGAAATACCTTAGAAGAAATAGTGGAAAAGCGTATTGAAACATACGCCAATAAATACTACTTCACCAAAGATCCAGATTGGGGCGATGAAAATGAATACAGGATAATAGTACGAAATTCATCGTCAGAGCATCTATATGTTGATATTGATGGGTGCTTGGAAGACATTTTGCTTGGCTTGAATTACAACGCTAGTCAAGTTGATGTATTGAAAATGAGCATTGAATCTTTTCGCGAAAAACCAAGCGTTGAGCAATTGATACTCGTAAACAATAATTTTATGACGATGCCCATATCTACATAGAAAAATGATGACAAAAACGTGAGGTATAACTGCAATGAAAACAGAACTAACACTACAATAGAAACTACGCGACCTGCGTGATGAAAAGAAAATGACGCTTTCCGACTTAGCAGGAGAAACCGGTATTCCTTTGTCAACATTACAACGAGCAGAGGGGCAAGATGATATTCGTATTGGTTATCAAGATATAACTGCACTTGCAAAATGTTATAATGTATCTACAGATTATCTATTCGGACTTACTCATAACCGCCAACATAGGCATATAGATGTTGATACACTCCGTCTGTCCGACTCTGCAATTGAAATGCTTACTGGAGAAAAATTCAATAACCGCCTTATGAGCGAGCTTATATCTCATCCTGACTTCCCTAGTTTACTTCGAGCAATCGAGGTATATGTAGATAGAAAAGTTTTACCTCAAATGAATACCATGAACGCTATGTATAAGGTTGCAGAAAATGCAATAAAAGAAAAACATGAAGTCGCTGATAATGATGAGATTATAGCTTTACTACAGGAGTCAGTAGTTGATGAGGATGCATATTTACGTTATAGGATTTCAGAAAGATTCAATGCTCTTATGAAAAGTCTTTTTGATGCTCACAAAAAAGATGCTCTACCCGATGAGCAAACAGAAATAATAAAGGAAATGGCAATCACGATAAAAGACTATCCGGCACAACAAGAGCAAGAAGAAAAAGCACGTTGGAAAATGGGGTTTTTCGCAAAACAAATCGGATTAAATCTAAACGGATTAACTGATGAGGAAACAACCATTTTAATGAAAGCATTGCGAAACTCTAAGGTGTATAAACAGGGGCGACGACAAGGCAAGCGAAGAAGCTGAAAAGTTATTGCTGATGCGACCCTTTTGTGGTATATTCATTATATAAAGTGTGTACAAAAAATGAGAACGTGGGTAGCTGCCGCAGGCATCGACGCAGTAGCGTCGATACGTCCGAACAAGAAGCCACCGCATGACTTGCGCCGCCTTTTGTTCGTCCATATGGGCTACAGCGAACAATCCGCCTATCATCGGCATATTGTTCACTCCACCCACAAAAAGCGAATTATGCAATGCAAATATAACTCACTTTTTGACAAGCTGATGCTCAGCCAACCTCGGGACAAAATGTCCCGAAGTTCGTCACACATCAGCAACGAGAACAAGACGACTTCGGGTTAGTTTTGCTCGAAATAAATTAGCACTAAACAGGAGTTGATATATTTCAATGGAAGAACTTGTATTATACAGAAGTGAGTTTCCAGAACCAGTGCGTAGCATGATAAAGACTGAAAAAGTGCGTCTAGTAAAGATAGATGGTGGCGCTCAACTTGAATTTATAACAGACACAGACGATTGCCCACTTCTTGGGATTGCAACAGATAGTAACTTAACTGTAGACAATTTTATTACAATGACCCGAGAGGAAAAGGAGTTAGAAGCATGACTTGTACTAATGAGCAATTAAAGTTTAGCGTTTTTATTATTAACCAAATTTCAAACTCATTAGAAAAACCGCCTTCTGTGGTATTCAATTATCTTGCAGAGTCCGGTGTATTAGATGATTACATCATTGGGTGCTATGACTCGTTACATACATTAGGGCGAGAATATCTTGTTGAAGATATTACTGGACTCCTTCATGACAGAGGTTTTGCGATATGATTGTTTATCATGGCTCTACGCTTGTTGTTGATAAACCGTATGCCAACCACTCAAAAAGGTATTTGGATTTTGGTATTGGGTTTTACGTTACTGCTGATAAAGTGCAAGCTGAAAATTGGGCAAAGCGAAAGGCTGTCCGACTAAACTCAAAACCAATCAATAATGTATATGATTTATCTGATGATTTATCAAAATACAACGGATTGATTTTTGCAAATGAAGATGTTAAATGGTTGGATTTTGTTGCACAATGCCGCAAAGGAAATGATGATTACAAGAAGTATGATTATGTAAGCGGAAGCGTTGCTAATGATGATGTTTTTGCTACAGTTGAAATGTACGTCCGTGGCATTTGGGATAAAGATAGAGCATTGGATGAAATCAGATATTATAAGACAAGTCATCAGATTTGCCTAATCAACCAAATGTTGATTGACAATGATTTGAAGTTTGATAAATCATATGAGGTACAATAGTCATGGCTGTTGATAAAAAAGAACTTCGAGAAATTTACATTGCGTTTCTCGAAGAAGATATTATTAAAAGATTAGCAGAGATAAGAGGTATAGATAACCGCCTTGCTATGGAGAAATACTATAATAGCAAACTTTGCCAGCAGATTAGCAGTGGTGAATATGGTCTTGAGTATTTGGATTATAAATATCTTGTAAATGATTTGATCGAAAACGAGCCTGAGTTGTTTGCATAAAAATGGCTCATACAATGTATAAGGATAATAAGATTCTATGGATACTGATAATACATTGCAAATAAAAGCAATGAATGTGCTGATATCTGCGCTTGATATCGTTGACACGGGGCGCTTTATTAACATAGTAAAGCGTGATACTTTCGATTACACCGAGTGGCAGCGCAAGCTATGGGAAGAACAAAGCATTAGTGAAATACACGAAGCTGCAATTGCGTGGATGAAAAGAGTTTAAATTACCAATACAGGGAGGTAACTTATTATATTCAAGAGATTATTCAACAAAAATAAATCAGCTAATCAATAAACATATGTAAATCCTACCCCTTATATCAGTGCTAATGGCGAAAGCAAAGATGAGAACAAAATTGCTTGCGTTGTAGATGTGCTTTATAGCGGTGCTATCAGTAAATTGAAAGATGCAAATAATAGCATTGAAATACTCAATGTATTAAGAAAATTTGACTTTGATATGCAATTTAAAGCATCAATTTTGCTTGAAGATACATCCGCTGTGAGCAATAAGAGGCATAATGGAATAGACTATAGAAAGCGCACATTAGAATCATTCATGTCAAAAGCAAAGGTTATTTCAGCATTTGAAGATGCAGATAAAAACTTTGAAACATGGAGTAAAACGAATCAAAGAATACTAAAACGTTTTGTGGATCAATATAGAGAGTTGAAATCTCATAATAAGCATTGCGCAGAACACATACACTTCAGAAATCTTTGCAAAAACACAATCCTTGAACAGACTTTGCTTTATGACAAAGCAGTCTGGAATAATAAATACCCTCCGTATGTTTTACTTAATTGTTGAGTTGAGCATTGCAAACGATAGCAGCAAAGATATTACAATTTCTAATATCTACATTAATGACATGAGCTTTCAAAAAAACTGTTTCATGCGAGATAATAAAAGCGAGCAATTAAAAGTCAGTTTCATCCCATTTGCATCTGACTACTGCACTACATTAAAGAAGATGGAGGAAGAAGCAATAAAATATGGGTGTTCACACATTTATGTTTCTGAATTTAACGGAGATGAAGTAAATATTGATGATTTTGATTTAATTTATCCTGGCAAAAGAATTGCAGCAAGAGGAGTTGAAGAAGGTTTATTAGTTCTTCAATTCGGTTATAAAACTTACTCTAAATTAGTTAAACAACCAATAACGCTTACTATAATTGCTTCAACAAAAAAGTACAAGATTCCACTGGAAATAGAAATAACAGATTTGCCTGCAGATACTGAAAATTGATATCTTTAGTTCATATAAAGTGTCCAAGATTAAGCGTGTGTGGCACGCTTATATTAGCACTCCTAACACATTACTTGCTGTACAATATATTCAACCCGACCGATTTCTCAGTCAGCTCCCGTATGAACTAGTTTACACTCCCAAAAACCCAAAGCCCGGTCTCTTTGAAATAAGGGACGAAATGGAGTAGTCCTGTGTTAAAATTTAACTCAAATCCATTTTAGCATTGCGCCAAACCCCTATCACACATGGTATTACAATCCAAATGACAATCGAAGAAATGTAGTGGAATTAAATATATAGCTAGGATAAGCGTTTTATGGCAACAAAGAAAAGTGTCAAAATAATGGTCAAAACCAACCCTGCAAGTGCAACTATAAACAAAGTTACCAAAGCGGTAAAAACGCCATCGTGTCGAAGCAAAGTAAAAATTCCCACGCCTCCAAAGGTAAATGCCAGAATCAAACAAACAAGCAAACCCCGTCTCATTGCATGACTGAGCGGTGTAATAATAAATGCATGCATCCTTTGCCACACTGTTTTTTTGTGTCGTTGACTTATTTGTACTTCCATTGTCTATCCCCTCTCATGGTGCTACATTTTGTGTCATTATATCACAATGCTAATGGCTATATATTCGTATTTGTCCATGTTTGAGTTGCAAGAGGTTGCACGGCGATTGCTTTACACCACTGTACCGTGTAAAACAATGACAGCACAGATAAGCAGAAATAATTTGTGTAACAGCGGTTTTGTCATCATAGAAACTCCCTTTTCAATCCCAGCGCTATGCAAGTTGTGTTCAACTAGAATGTTCCATAAACCATTCATATACATGTTTGCAAAACAATTCGCTATCTAGGTAATAACTGTTATGGACACCATTGATTTCAATTATCTTTTTCTTACATGTCAATGATTGATAATACTTATCAAAATACTCCGGATCAAAATATCTGTCATGCAGCACCTTGAATACAAGCGTTGGTATGGCAACACTATTTTTTACCGCACTATCTTTTGCAACAAATAATTCTAGTAATGTTTGCAACATTCCTTTTGTACTTGTTTTCCAGAGATGAGGATATTTTTTCTCTAAGTTTTCATAAAAAGCATTATCTTCTTCATGTCTGTATCCTTGATACTTCGGCGGATTTAACGAGATTTTTATCTCTGGAAGAATTTTCAAAACAAGGCATAGTGCCTTCGCAATAAAATACGGAAATCCATTTAATCCGCCAGCAGTATCTTTGTAGTTAATGCATGAAAACTGCGCAAAACTAATCACTTTTTCACTTGTCGTTGCATAGTACTGAGCAATCATTCCACCGATGCCTGTATTGCCATACAAGTGGATATTTAAAGAATAATTACGTTCAATATAGGTTGTAAGAACATCTAAGTCTGTTACAAATGACTTTCGAGAAAATGCCTTAGGATTACCATCGCTTTTCCCTGTCCCTGAAAAATCAAAGGCAAATACATTAACGTCATATTTTTCAAACGGCTTATACGCCTGTTCCATTTCTACAGTTGTCACAATCGGTGTGTGTGTGACAATGATATTCATTGCTGTTTTGCTCTTGATATGTACATTACAAAATATGCTTGTTTCGCCATTTGGTATTTTAATATGCTCCCAGCTCATCTATTTTCTCCTTCATCCATAAATATTTTGCGTGCATGATATGTATTCCCCTTTCGGGGGCTACCGAGAAAAACTTTAATTTTAATAGGTTGTTCCTCCTGTACCAAAAAATATTTTCGACATTACGACGCAAAGAAACAAATGTGCCAGTTACACTTTCAGCATTCGGTAGATTTTCGTAAACAATTATAACTGAATCCACGCTGTTTCCAAGAACCAAGTCCAATAACTTCGTTGTCGTGACTTGACCACGAAGCGAATTGTTAAGTATAACAATACCAAATCTTTCTGCTGGAACTGGGAATATGATGCCGATGTCGAAAAAAGAGTAATCGCTGAAGAAGCTCGAGAACAAGGGCAGTTGCAAGGTGCTGAGCTGATTGCAAAACTAATTAAAAGCGGTATGTCTTTAGATGAAGCTCTAGAGAAAATTAAATCCGATACACAGAAAAACATATAACTATATTGATACTCCAAACAAAGTCGCCTAAAGTAGTCTGCATACCATAAAAGTGTCGAGTGTGTTATGGCTACTCGCCGACTGCCGGATAAAGAGGACATCGCCGACCTTTGGGCGGAGTGTGAAAGGCTTCGTTCTTGCATAACATCACCCTCCGAAAACTAACCTTACCATCTCATAGGCAAACAACGCTTCGAATTCTACATTTGTCATGAAGACCAGCCCTATATTGTTTTCAATATCTATAATCATGATGGCACTGCCGACTGGTGTGTTACCACCATGTCCAATTGCAGGAATTACGCGGTCAGTCAATATCGGGAAGAAAGCACTTTGATCAAAAAATCCGTGATGCATCCTTAGATTCTCTAAATTCGTTTCCGATGGATCATAGGATACTGTGAACATCTTCGCCAGTGTTTCTGAATTTTCAAAAAGCGGTGAATTCCCATCTTCATCAGGCATAAGTGCCTGCGCGTATCTTAGCAAGTCTGAAATTGTGCCAAAAGGCAGGATACGTTGAGAAGGCGTGCTCAAACCAACGTGGTTCTACCAGTACAGCGTCAATGAGTGTCATAGTTGTAGGCTCGAGGGAAAAACGCGAAAATCTCAGTTGTTGTCGTTCCCACTGCTCCCTTACAAATTGATTATCTGATAAACCGGGCGCGGTAGCTGTGTGGGTCATATCTAACGGCTCAAAAATATTTGTATTGACATATTCGTAAAAAGGCATACCGGAAATGTTTTCCACAATATAACCTGCTAATGCTGCGGCAATATTGTTGTAGTGCCAAACTTCTCCCGTACGAAACCATGGTTGTGACAGCTCCAGGCTCATGAGCATAGCTCCAAGGTTGAAATCATCGGCAGTTTCATCTGTCCACATTGTTTGTCCAATTATGTGATCATCAAAGTCCATCCTGCCTCCGATGATCGTATGAACGATATGGCTTGCATCATCGCTCATTGACAATCCGGAAGTGTGATTCATCAGGTGAAGCATTGTGACAGGGTCGCTGTCTTCATGCAGAGAAATAATGCCTTCCGGAAGATATTCGCGGATATCCGCATTCATATCCAACAATCCTCGCTCATATAATTGCATCGCACTGACCCAAATCAGCGTTTTTGTAATCGAACCCCAATCAAATACGGCGTCAGGAAAATTTCGTGCTTCAAAATCAGGTGTAGCACCACCGATGAAACCATAGTAGTTATCCAGCACCACATAATCGCCTACAAAAACAGCTACAGAAAATCCCGCCATTGATTGTTCGTTTTCTCTGTAAAACTCGTTTACCAAGCGTTCCAAATCGGCGAAGTCAACTCCGGAAGGTAACGTTCCTTCGACAGTTATAGTTTTCAAAGGGCACTCCTCGGAAGTCGTGGCTCCCAAAGGCGGCTCCTCAGGCTCGTAATCGTCCGACTGGGCTTGAGGTGTAGCAATCGGTTCTTGCACTATTTCCGACTCGGGCAACTCGTTGTTATCACACGCAGAAAGAAACATGAGGCAAAGTATGAGGAAGATTCCGATAATTCTTTTCATTTAGAGTACCACCTTCTAATGATAATCGTTGTGACCATATTCAACGAAATATGTGCCATTCTGACACGGAAATAATGAGGCAAAGGCACGTTAATATGCACGATTTAATTCGTACACGCGAAGCAGAACGCCGACAGACTGTTTATGCTTCTAATAATATAATTTGTCGTGTTAACTATACCATATTTCCATAGGCGAGAAAAGTTTTTTCTAACCTACCACAACGGTAGTTTTCATTTCGTCCTGTCACCCCAAATTTTTCCTGAAATTTTCTCGTTATAGGGGAAAGAAAAAGTAATACCGTCACGTTTGTGACGGTTCAATCATTAAAGGACGGTGAGTGTATGCAACCTACACTCATCGCCCTTTTTTGTGATTATTTTACCTAAGCCATATGACAAATCCGAGCCCAGAGCCTATCGGAACGGGGTTCGGATTATCATGCGTTGGTGCGCGAAGCGAGACTTGAACTCGCACGCCCGTAGGACACATGGCCCTCAACCATGCCTGTCTACCAATTCCAGCACTCGCGCATATTTAAACGTGAGATTGATTATAATCATTGAAGTCACGTTTGTCAATATAAATCATTACAAAATGTGTTTTCTCTGTAAGTTTTTTATAAGCATCGTCGCATAAACGACATTCGACGCTATCATCGCGTATAGTAGTAATGTTATTCCAAATGAATGGTCATCCGCCAGAGTTACAATACAGAAATAAATTGCTGCGATATACATGAATATTGCTCTACCAGGTGCAGGTTTACCATATAAAAAGCCGGCAGTAAAGTAGAAACCTAAAGCTGATGCAACGATAGCCAAACTTTGATAAGAATAGCTTATTAGAACCGGATTTGTTGCATTTTCTCTAAATACTAGAATTAGCCAAAAGCACAAGAATAATGTCGGTACAACACTCAACGCATATGGTGCGTTTTTACGAGAGTCTTGATACATCTCTATTGCAAAAAATGTAACTGAAATAGCTGATAATGAAGAAAAGAACACGAACCCTATATCTACTGCAGTAACTTCACTATTGCTAAATAAGTTGTAAAAATGTAGATATGTACCGGCAATCCAAAGCATGCCAATTAGAATGAAAATGATTGGATAAGCCAATGGATCTGTTCCAAATGCATTTTCAAATCCCTCTAATGCCATATGCTTAGTGGATGCTCTTATTGCAAAAATTGCAATAAGGACAAGAATAAGAACTGAGAATCCAACCAAACCAAATGTTGTTGTTGCATCTCTGGCGGGAAGCCCGGTTATCACATCAAAAACATTCACGTGTTCAGATCTTCTAAAAAAGAAACCGACAATACCTGCCACAATGGCAAATAGCGGCATTAATATCGCGGATATTCGCATAAAAATTAATGTCCAATCATTGTATTTATTACAATCTTCATTCTACTACACACATGCTCAACCGTCAAGTGCTCAACTGTTAAGCTTTGTTCACATTTACTACTTATCGGGTAAATCGCTATCGATTAATCCGGATAGGTCATTGCTACCTTTGAAGCGTAAAACATTCACCATAAATATATTAAGCTTATTTACTATATTAGGCGGCAGTATGTTGCCATCAACCTCGACAGAAAGCGCCGGATAGTTGCGTTCCCTAGCCCAAGGTGTGTATATACCCTCAATAACTCGCCCAATCAAACATGCAAACGGACCAATGTTAACAACACCTGAATAGCCTGCTTCCATTGCTGCTGCAGCCGAGCCGGTAGAAACCGCAATTTCTGAATTGAGCTCAAGATTCACAAAATTCTCCCGAGTATACTTCATAATGAGCTCCATATCATGAGGAGTCTCCGGTATCAATCCTGTTGGTTCAAGTATTGAAAGCACTTTTTTCTCGACTGAATGTTTCCACCATTTCTCCAAGCCAAGTTTCTTCAATGCTTTCCATGGTTGTGAAAAGACACGTTTGCCCGGCTTCAAAAGGTTAAGTCTTTTTGTTAAGTCATACTCACGGACAAAGTCCAGATAATGTATCCATTCAGAAACACCTGCAACTTTTACAACTATGCCCCGCTCACTCATTAAATCGGTTAACTCGCCAACAGCAAAGTCATCACGTCGCACATAAATCTCACCGACAATTATAACTTTCGGACAATCGACCACTTTCATCTTTAGCGGTATCTTTTTAACATCAGTGGCCAGTGATTTTAGTTCTTTCCAGAGTTCTTTTGGTCTGTGCTCAACTACATGTGTAAGCTTTCTCCATGATTTTTCAAACTCTGCGATAGCTGATTTGCTATCAACCGCAGTAGTTTTTAGTGAGTTTTGAATATCTTTTAAATAATCTGAAAGAACAATGCCCTTCCACATTTCTCTTGAAAAACCTGAGCCAAGTTCGCCATATGAGTTATCTGCTGATAGTGTAAACACTACGACATTATCTAGTCGCATATCCTTAAATAAGTTCTCATAATAAACATAGTATTGCCCGGTTCTGCATGGTCCTGTTGTTATCGGAACAAATAGTAGATAGAGCTCATCTTTGCGATATTTATCACTCCATATGAATTCTAGCGCTGAGCCCAAAACTAAATGACTCGGCACACATTCCTTGCCTGATGCATGTGCACGAGCTGCCATCACGGTTTTACTCGTCGCTACAGGCAAAACTTCTGCATTAATTTTTTGACTCTTTAGCGTTGCGCCAATATACTCAGTTGAAATATCTCCCATATTTGCAAGGAGCAATTTAACACGTTTGTTGTTTGGAATTGGAACTTTCTCACCACTTTTGACATTGTCAACACGTAGGTCAAATGACCCGTCTGATTTCTTTTCGCTAATAAAGCGCCATCCGTTGTCATAACGTTCTTCTTCAAGTTCACTTTTCTTATTTCTATAGCCATCAATGACATCCAAAAATGCCTCGACTCTTGTATCGATACCGGCATCTGCAGAATGTGTGTCTAATTCAAGAACCATAAATGGTTTTTGTCCCATAATCCACTTTATGTAGTGAAGAATGAATGAGTCCGGTGCACACGAGAAGTTTGTTATGTATGTAAGGTAGATATTATCTTCATTTTGTAGCAGTTTTGCTGACTTAACATCTTCCTGTCCATAATACCAATACATATTCGAGAAAATCTCTTCGTCTTCGAAAGGAAGTATATCAAAGGGAATTACAGAGTATCCGCGAGTTGTAAATTTCTTTGGAATACCCATATTTGCTTCAGGTGTAAATGCATTGTATGCCCTTCCAAGTATTGCAATGACAGGTCTATCTGCCTTGCGTGCTTCTTCTAAGGCTTCTTCACCGAGCTTTTTGGCTGCTGCAAAATAAGCGTTCTGCTTTTCGTTGGCTTTTTCAAATGCAGCTTTTACTTCATCGGCTGATATACCGAGTTTCTCACCCATTACTGTAAATAATTCAAGGGCTTTATCATTACCGAATTTGAAACTTACAACAAGTGGAAGCCATTTGTTTTTATCTACATCCGGAAATGCTTTTTCTATATAATATGGCATACTTTGTGTCAACGGACAGAAGTTAGCGTGAACATCACTTTCATAGCTAGGCATATCTCTGAAATGTGGCAAAAGTATATAATCTGCACCTTTGTCCAAGCAGTCCTGCACAGCACCATGTGCTATTTCTGCTGGGAAACAGTATGCAGCTTCAGCACGCGCCACTCCCTCGTGGGGAACTTCTGTTGATAAAATGGTTTTTATACCAAGCTCATGGAAGAACCATGAATATAATGGATACAGTGTATGGACTGAAAGCGCTCTTGGAATGCCGACAACATAGTCTCGCTTTTTAGCATTTGCAGATACAGTGTGCGCACCCTCATTATCCCTAGGCGCTGCACAATCTTCAAACAATAGTTTTGAACGTTTTTCAATATAGTCAAAGACCGGTACATCTTTTACAACTTTACGCATATTTGCAAATTTGTTACAACGACCACCGAACATGATTTTGCGGTCGCCAAGATTGAGCACTTGAATCGGGCATAGGTTTTCACAGGATTCGCATTTGAAAATACGCTCATACCCTATTTCACGAGTAAGCACTTCATCTACATCTATTTTTAGCTCATCCAATAATCCATCAGCATGCTTACGTTTTGCGAGCAATGCAACGCCGAAGCAACCCATGAGCTCAGGTGATGGCGGCACTAATATTTCTTTATTAAGTAGCATTGCAAATGCAGGTGGAACAGCAGGATTCTTTGCTACTCCGCCTTGTAAGAATACTTTTCCGCCGATTGTACGATTACCTACAACACGATTTATGTAGTTCGCTGCTATCGAACACACGATTCCTGCTGTAATATCTTCACGGCTTGCTCCTTGTTGAATTGCTTTTCGTATATCACTATTTATAAATGCAGAACAATGCTCACCAAACTTTAATGGTGCTGTTGCATTGAGCGCAATTGGTCCAATATCTCTATCATTATGAATCGATAAATCGCCGGAAGCACTTTCTTCAAGGAATGATCCTGTTCCTGCTGAACACGCTTCGTTCATTGCATAGTCAATTGGTACAGAGTTTTTCAACAAGACATACTTTGCATCTTGTCCACCAACTTCAAATATGGTTTCAACTTCCGGGTCGTAATATGTTGTTCCCATCGCATGAGCAATTATTTCATTATATACACCGCTTGTTTCAAGGAAAACACCGAGTATTTCTCGACTGGAGCCTGTTGTAGAAACAAGGCGTATGTCAATATCCTTTTTACCCGTATCAGCTAGTGTTTTGTCCTGAATGATTCGCAAACATTCTTTCAGCGCTTTTACCGGGTCACCATGTGTTCTCCCATAGTGGCTTGCCACTACTTCGTCTGTTTCCATATCCACTAGACATACCTTTGTGGTAGTTGACCCGCCATCTACACCTAAAATATATCGTCCATCAGCACGAACTTTGCCGTCGGGCTTTTCAAAAACACGAACCTTAGATTCCCAATCTTTCAAATTACCTAATGTTTGGAATTGCACTTCACTTTCTCTTGTCAGTTCATCTGATTCAGGCAAAGAGCTACCAAATTCTGAGGCAAGCATTGCTGCACCTAATGCTTCAAAAACAGGTGCCATCTCTGGGATGATAAATTCAATTTCCGGTGCTTTTTCTTTTATGAATCTAACAATATGTTTATTATGTGTAATTCCACCTGTCAAAACAACCTTACCGGAGGTGACTCGCGCGCGCTTTAGGAAGTCGATTACCTTAACAGCCATTACATTCGATAGTGACAACACTATATCATCATTGGTCGCTTCTCTTTTGTTGAGCTTATGGGTGCAATCACTTTTCATAAATACAGAACAACGTGTTGAGATGGGGTAAACCTTGGCAGAATCGGGTATGTCATCAATATCTTCCAGCTTCATATCCATTCTTGCAAGCTGTTGTTTCAAGAACTCTCCTGTACCTGATGCACATTTATTTCCGGAGAAGTTATTTACAATTTTGCCTTTGTCTAGGGAATAGACTATGAGGTCTTCACCACCCATGCTAACGACAGCATCGGCATCAATATCTAGCGTTTTGATAGCTGCCTCGACACAGAGAGGTTCCAATGTTCCCGCAATATTGAACATAGAGCGACCTTCATTGCCAGTAATAAGGACCTTTGTCCCGACTGAAATGTTCCCCTCATCTATAAGTTTTCTTGCTACAGTTCCAAAATCTCCCTCATGAATACTTGCAGCACTCCAAATTGTCTTTCCATCTTCTGCCAGAACCATTTTAATACTCGTTGAGCCTATGTTTATTCCTAATGTTTGCATATATACCTCATGTAAAAATAGATTAGTGTTACACATAATTTTATCAGTGGTTAGTATCCTATTGCATCGTACATTATAGCAGACCAACAACGCAATGACAATTATTATCTCATCAACAGCACAAGAGGCTGCCGCACTGTTTTGTGTGCGGCAGCCTCTCTTTGCTTGATTGTGACTAGCTTATGGGTAGGTCACTTCATATTCAGAGTCGTACAAATTCACATCTTCCGGTGGAATGAACATATTATTTGTTAACTCAAAGGTTAGTGTCTGACCGTGCGCTGTAACTGTAAAGGTCAAATTCTCCCAGTTATGCCTAACTTTGCATATAAATACAGCATGGGTTGCCATTTGCCAGTCAGGAATATTTATTGTGTAGTCTCTAATGTTTCCAACTACAACACTGTCAACAACGAGTTCCATGCCTGTAAGCGGAACTTCAATCGGCTCACCGTCAAGGAAAAATCTGATATTTATGGACTCTCTCCAATCTTCTGCATACATCGTGTATGTCAACTCATGCTCAGAAGGAGCTTCTGCCCTTGGAATAACGGTGATAACAGCATCACGCTCTAGTGGCCAATCCAAACGAAGCGTTACAGTAGCTGTAGTCGCTGTCGCCGCTTCAACTTGAGTCTCTACTTCAACATCAGCATCGACCTCTGCTTCAACATCAGCTTCTTCTCCATGTACTTCAAAGTTCCAGAAGTAGAAGTGTGTATATTGTCCATTTATTTTCAGGTCGAAACTTGTTTGAGCATTGTTGTTTGTAATTTCATTGTCGCCAAAGTTTTCAATTTCAAACTCAACCAAGATTGGACGGGACGGAATTCTTACTGAATCTTCAACAACATCTGCAGCCACAGGAGCTGCGAGAGCTTCGATTTCAGGAGTTCTTTCCGGTCTCTGTACGCCACCGGTTCTGTGGAATGGGTGGGTTTGATTTTGTAGTGGGGTCATTTGCTCAACAGGAACAGTTCCGAATGCAGGCATTGGATGATGAGGTGTGCCGCCACGTTGCATATCAATTCCTGTCGCTTGGAAGTCAGCTCCGGCAAAGTCAAATCGGTTATTCGGGAAATTCGGATTTGACGGTTCACGGTTAGGATATACATCCCAAATATGCGGAACATTCCAAGATACCCATCTGATTCTATTGTCGATTTGCGAACCGACTGCAGCATTATTACGCGCTTCTGTGTATGGGTTATGATGCGCAACTTCCATTATAGATGATCCCCATGCCATTAGATAGCTTGAGTTTCTCCAGTGAGCAAACTCAGGATTTTGATCTCTGAGAAGCTCCCAATCTTCAAGCATTACCCTGTATTCAGGATTACCAACTTGAGGATTGCCGTTTTCATCATTAAACCATAAACCAAGCTCGCCGTTCCAGGAAAGTCTTCTCCATGCTTCAAAGCCCCATGGGTCATAACGGAAGAATTCTTCTCTAGTACTTACGGGTGTCCATACACCGTCGTTAGTGCCTGAGAATGATTCACGCATAGTACCTGCCCAATAGTTTGCAGCAGTCGATACATACTCGTTTCTTGGTCCTAAGTACGCAGCCACGTTATCCACTGTGAACCATCTTCTTCCATTCGCCGGATTTATTGCACTGGAGTGAGCTGAAGTCATATCTGCATACATCTCATGACCGAAGCCCAGACCACGTTGGAAGCTGTCGATACCATGTCCGCCTTCATGGAGAACAAGGTTTTCAATTCTGTATCTGTCGAGATTGAAATCTCTCATTACATGAATATCTTCAGTTTGGAAGTTGTTTCCTCCCCAACCGCCGATTCTATATAAGTCACCTACATTTGCAGAGTGCATTTGATTCATAAACGGCAATCTACCTGGGTGACGCCCGCGTACAGAACCTGCAGCAACATGCATACCGCCGCTCGCTCTAACTGCTCCGTCTGCAATTCTTTGCCCCGGTCTGTCGTATCTTACTGATGTGTCGTGGAACCATCTTGTACCTGCAGGGGTTTGACTATTACCCATTTGTCCGGTGCCGCCAACCAGAGTTTCAAAAAGCTGACCATCCGGGAATGCGTTTTGGAAACCGTTAACCATGTTTCTGTTTCCATATGCATCTAGAGTTCCATCCCAACCTAGAATTGCACTTGCGAGATGATCATGGGTTATATCTGTGTCGTTTTGGAACAATGCTTCCATTTGCAATGTAGCTGTTATAGCAACATCTTTTTGGCTAAATGGATGTCTTGGATGTGTTCCTATAGTTGTGTCAAGATATGTGTAGAGGCCTGTAAGTGCACTTCTGTAGGCTCCTGCTTGCCAAGGTTCAAATCTTGCAGCAATTCGTTCGCCTTGTCTTGACAATTCGTTCCCTGCCCAGTCACGAATTGGACCACCGAGAATGTTCGGACCATGAACAGTGTTGGTAGTAGTGAGAGGTGCAGCTCCAGTATATACTACATAAACGCCTTCAGGTCTCATCCCTGCACCAAACTCATTTATCGCTCTTTCAAGATCAACAAACTCACCAAAAGCAAGTGGATATCTACCGAGTGCTTGGTTATTTGCTATCCAACCGCCATTTGCTATGCTACGTTCATCAAGGTCAGCTTGTGTGAATCCGTTGAAAAATCTTCCATAAGGTCTGCCGTTATCCAAACGCCATTGCGGATTAGGCACAGTACCTGTAACCCAGTTAACAGCTCCTGTGTTTGTTTGCAAACGGATACTATTCCAGTGATATCCACCAGTTTGTGAAACTATATTCGCAGGGACCAGCGTATCGCCTATCCAAATTTGGAAGTTATTCGGATTGATCGCTGCTGCTCTTGTGTGTACAACACGATTGAAATAAACCATTATTTGGTTGTGAGAAGAAACAACAACATCTGTTATGTATAAAGGAGCATGAGGCTCGCCTCTGATACCTTCTTCGCAAGTGCCAGCAACACAGGCTGCACAAGGTGTACCTACGTTGAAGTGATTTTCAAAGCAAGCAGGAAGACCGAAATTATCAGGCTGATTATCTCTAAACCAAGGTGTTCTCCACTTGGAAGTATCATCAATTGAACTTGCTTGTTGTCCGGTTCCAACACCTGTCCAGAACTCTTCTCTTCCGTGCAAGCCGCTCAATGCCCAATATAAGTCATAGTCATAATAATACATTAGACCACGAGTGTTAATTGGCATTGAGGTCCATTCAAAGTATCTGCTTTCCGGCATGAACTCCCAAAATACCATTGCACCATACATATAGAAATTCTTGATGCGTTCTGCTCTTGTAAACTCTCTACCGTCAAGGTCATGTGTTGCAGTCAATATCGTGTTTGGCCACAATCCTTGAGCAATCGCATTATCAAAAGCTCTTTCGATATGTATGTCGAAACGGAAATCATCCCAATAATTGTTAGGACCAAGTGGGAATTGTCTGCTTCCTTGACGTGCGCCTACTTCCCAAAAGAAGTCAAAGAGCGCTTCACCAAGATAGAAGAAGTCGGATCTTGGACGCGCTGATACGCGACGAGATTCGTCGATGTTTTCACTGTATACACGCTGACCATCAGCATTGATTGTGAATATTGTTTCGCCGTATACATTCACCGGGCTGTCATGACGCATAACATCATCAGAAGTAACAACTATAAACGGTCTTTCAAAATAACCGTAAGTCGGATTGAAGTTGTCAGCTACAGATGTTGCTTTAATGCTTCGGCGTGAGAAGGTATCATCAGTTACACCGTGAACATAAAGATCACGGAACTGAGGAGCTTCATAAACCGACTGAGCCGGTCCTACAATAAGTGTGTTGAAGCCCGATCTAACCATTGGCAACGCAAGGAACTCGCCTCTGCCGAAAAATCTGTGCAAGCCTTCACCAACTTGTCTTACTATAAATTCTTCGTTGTATCTTGGTTCCATATCCGGTCCGAAGATATTCATAGCGTGTGTATTGGCAGGAAGGGTTTGATGGTTACCAACACCTTGACCTTGGTTTGTCATACCACCTACACGCCCATTATTTCCACCTTCACCGGAAATATATGTAAGAACTCTGGACATATGCCCCAGGTTTCTTTCTGAGTAGAACGGTATCCACTGCGCCGTTTCGGTATCTACGCCAGCTTCAACAGTTATTCTTTCAGCAGCGAGAGGACCTCTCACGTGATCGGTTTGTGCTAGCCAAGCTTCTGATGTTCCAATTTCACGTCTTCTTCCCCGTGGTTCACCGGCATCAAGTGCTTCTTCCAGAAGAACGTTAACAACACCACCACGCTCGCCATACACACCGAAGTTGAAGTATGAAAGGAACGTCCAGTCTACGGGATACCCATCAACCAGAATAGTGAACGTTTCTTGTGCTTGTTGATCGTTGAAATGTGCTGCGTCAAATTCAATTTCAATCACATCGCCTGTGATTAAATGAACTTCACCAAGAGTACCATAAATAATATTAACAGTTCCACCGCCTCTTGGTGCAACTGTGATGTCGCCGGGTCTATAAATATTAATTGTGCCATGAGTATTGTTTTGTATTCGCCCGTTGTTTTCAATCAGGCCACCCGGCAGAACATTGATTACAGCGTGATATTGAACATGCAGCTGACCATTTGTGTTAATAATGATTGTACCTTCTACATTAAGAACACCGTGAATAACGAATCTATCGTTATCAACAATTAAGGTTCTACCTGCCGGTATTGTCAATTCGTCAAAAATACCAAGACCGCGAGTGGTAAGTCTGACATTATTTTCCATTAGTAACGCTTGAAGCTCTCTAGGACGAGTGCCGTTATATACGACATAAGGTTGTTCACTAACACCTTCCGGTGTAGCTTCATTTGTAGATGCTAAAGCGATTGTAAATGTAGACATGAGCATTACCAGCGCTAGCATAAGACAAATGATTTTAAATGATAATCGCATTAATTTCTTCAATCTCGAAACCCTCCAAATAATAGTAAAATTTTTGAAATTCTTTGCAGCTCACTTTCAACTGCAATGGCGACTTTGAAGCGAGCATATTTCGCACCAAATTTATTCTGGAGTTGTGGTTCTCCGTTTTCAGCCTCGTTGTTGTCGCACAACGAGGTCAAGCGATCTCATTTTTTGTGGAGTTGTGATTCTCCATATATTTTGTGCGCAGCACCTCCCTGTTTTTTCCTTATATCAGTAACTTCCTATTAATAATCGCTTATGGTGTTGTGCCTCGCAATTTTGTTTCAATTATTATAACAGATTCAACAACTAAAAACAAAGAAAATCTCATCAAATCAGCTTTATCAGCTTTAAATCAGTTTTCGATGAATTTTACGGCAAATTTCAACAAATAGCTTGCAATAGTGTGAGCAGTGTGCTAGAATTTCCCACCATATAAAGCAACAAATTTTATCACAGTAATGAATAAAAGGAAGAAAGAAGGTGGTTGCAATGCGTTACAAAAAAGCAGTACTTACCATGAGTTAGTTTGCGACTGAAATATTAGGGTCTGTTACTAAATAAACTGGACAATATCGCCACAGGATTTTTGTTGTCCAGGCTACGTGGAAAAACCGCAGTAATGCCTGTGGCCTTTCAAGGTTTTACCGCGTAGCATGGCGGCAA
>Ga0123355_10004527_pt1 | contig 20223 bp, 7 predicted proteins | sample TergutEmb28metaG_3_FD_89872 | JGI IMG/M metagenome (GOLD analysis project Ga0123355, IMG submission 89872) | Embiratermes neotenicus P1 segment gut microbial communities from Petit-Saut dam, French Guiana - Emb289 P1 | ecosystem: Host-associated > Arthropoda: Insects > Digestive system > Gut ...
TGGACTAACATGGACTGACATGGTCTGACATGGACCGACATGGACTGACATGGACTGACATGGACTGACATGGACTGACATGGACTGACATGGACTGACATGGTCTGACATGGACTGACATGGTCTGACATGGACTGACATGGACTGACATGGACTGACATGGACTGACATGGTCTGACATGGACTGACATGGACTGAAATGGTCTGACATGGACTGACATTGACTGATATGGACTGACATGGTCTGACATGGGCTGACATGGGCTGACATGGACTGACATGGACTGACATGAACTGACATGGTCTGACATGGACTGACATGGACTGAAATGGTCTGACATGGACTTACATGGACTGACATGGACTGACATGGTCAGCCTTAGAGCGAACACATTATTATCGATAGAAGAATAAACGATTTAAATTTTTCTCTCATCTACACATACACGACATCACGGACACATAAGGTATACAGTTTCTGGAAAATACAGACTCAAAATACATTCCCTCTATGGGTGTATAAATACTTTCATAGCAACCTCAAGAAAAACTGCAGCCTGGTTAGCGGGCAATACGTCCGAGATTCGAAGTAGGAACCTCCCAAATACAAACCGAGATATCTACTATTCATAGATTAGATTTGTACTGAGTCCAAAGAAGCACTGCGTGAGGTGTGTTTCCAAATACTCGCATACATAATTCTATATCTGTTCTTTCTTTTGGGGCAATATGTATTGCACGGACGACTTGATCATGAAACACGTGTAGTCCACCGTCTTTACCAAACGGCAACATATTTTCCTCCTTTTCCCATGCCTGCTTTTTACAATTCAGTTTTTCAATCACAATCCATGTCTGCTGCACTGGAGAATATCATACTGACGCAATAAACTACACGATCCGGTACTGCACGCAGGCTTCTGGAATCGGCACGGGGGAGAATATACACCATGGTTTTTCTTTCAGAAACGTGTTATATGTGCGTAAACTTTGAGCGTGGCGTAAAATCGATTTTACACCAAAAACAAAACGGAACTCCTCACTAGATATGCGTCCTTAAAGTAATCAATGTGTCACAGCCTACGCATACACACAAATAAAATATCGCTGTCTTCTTACACATTTGTTAATGTGTACGTATCATGTAGTTTATCAATACACCTACATATTTCCTTCGTAACTGATAAATATCACCAGCTATCCTAAAATTGGAACGGAAATTACAGCACGTCTCAGATTAGACACCATTTAGCTTAGTCTCGCACATTTTGGTATAATGCGGCAGTATGCTGCCACAGCACCAACTCAACATAAGGATGTAAATCACTGAGTGTTTTTAAACTATAACTTCAACAAGGAACAATGTACGCTCCCTGAGGATGATCGTATGATCGAAACATGTAAGAGCGTTTTAAGTATTTTAATGTTAATTTTAGATCATTAAATGAATATATGTGCATTTGTTGGTGTATTAATTAAATAAACTACAGAATGCACGGTGCAACGATAAAGATTTGACAAACTGTATGAATAATTTTAATATCCATGATAGACTCATATGGATATTCTTGTGATGACAATAACGTTCAGTCGGTTCAAACTGTACTGAAGCAGGGTTCCTTATGACCAAGTGAATAACTGGAGACTGGCGATATTTAAACCCATGTCAAAAAGTTGTGACGTAAGGACAGAATGGAGGAACTTGGGTAGTCTTTGAGGCCGTTCATTATTTTTTCGTCACCTAACATTTAGAGCCACTAAATCAAGGACGATGAGGCACTCAGAATTGTAGCACTTGTCGGGGAAGTGTGATAAGCATAACAACTGGGTCTGAAATCCACAAGGAAGAAGACCACTTGGAAAATTGTAAAATATTTTAAGGTAAATACATATTAAACTTTTTAAAATACATATATAAACACTCTGTTGGAAAGGAGAGAAATTATAAGTGATTAGGAAGTAAACTTTCAGACCCATTATTCAACAAATCCTGAGGAGTTCTAAGAATACTTATTTTCTTGTTTTCCCGTGTAACACTTTTGCCTCCACCTGCCTTTACGCTATCAGGTATTACTTTCACAGAGTCGTTTACTTAAAACCGAGCTGCTAAGTTGTAGCAGTGAATGTGACTGGATAAGTCTGGGAGAACAATTCGGTAAGGATAATTTAAAACTGATGTTCCAAACTCTATCTTGGGCAAACGCACTTCTTTTCGTACTAGCCTTATGATACTTGGTCAGGACTAAGTTGACGGAGCTTTTTATCTTCCGTAAAGCTCCCATCAGCATTAGATAAGGAAACTTAACATGGCAAATGACGTTAAAAAATTCCAGCCTCTTGAAAAGAGGATGCGATAAAGGAAGAAATCTTCTGAATGTATAGTACGCAGATACATGGATCAATCTGAGTGCTTTGTGCCTCCAAGTTGATCCCCTGTTTACGATGACTTGCCCTGAATTCAACCTAAGCATTAATAATCTCTTCTACTGTTTAGTAACATAAATGGGATGTTATTCACTACACGGCACGGTGATTCCATCTGAAACGTAATTAGACATCACAGAGTTAGGACGCAACTAAAAGGATTATTGGTTGTGTTCGGTCGGCAGGAGTTATAGATGCCATACATCCATGCTGTGCTGAAGAGATATTGACACCAGGAATCCCATTATGCCTCGTTATTTACGGTTGGATCATAGCCAAACAATATTTCATAAAACATAAACATGTTTTATGATTAGAAAGCTATTAATATAAAATCCATTAACATGATTTTAATGTCTTCCAGATGTAACTCAAAAGCTAGCGCTCATTAACGATGTACTAGTAAACAATTTATGTAACGATGTCGTATCAAACATCTGAGGATAGGCGGATGGTAAATGATGTGTTGGTAATGAATGTAGAAAGAAGTGGCTGAACTATTTTAAGTGCTCTTCCAGAAGTTCACTCTCTCTGATGCTTTCGCTGAGGAAATCATGCCTCAAGTCCCTTTCGCTACCGCTACTACTACTACTACTACTACTACTACTATTAATAACAATAATAATAATAAATATCTTCTTTACAGTTCCCTTCTCCTACGGTCAACTGCTGCATATGGCCAAAGAATTACAAATAAAAAGAATATTTTTTTGCCGAACTGCCTTGGAGCCGTCGAGGGAAAACAGATTGCTATTGAACTACCGCCTTTCGCAAGACCTTGTTTGATTATGAAAACTATAACAGCGTTTTGCTGACGAAAATTGCTAAGCCAATTATGCATTCATTTCTATTAGTTTTCACGGTACCGTTAATAAATGTACTGATTTCAATGGTCAGTTATAAAGCAAGTCTAAAAACATCGCAGGAAAACAAGACGTGAAAGTCATAAACGTCCCATATATTTTCACTGGTGACGAGAAGCGTTCACTGGGAGACGAAGTTTTGAAAGTACGTGTAATGTTAAGATGTTCGCGAACGAACAAACCAACGAAAGGACGTGCCTTCTCTACACATTATCACAAGCTCGAAGCGTTACTGAGAATGATTTCGACAATTTAGTAGCTAGGCTTTACATTTTAAAAGCAAACAAAATTATGGAACCTAACGAGATGTCGTCAGCTCTATCATCGGAGTGCTGTACATTGCACCTGACTGCTGCGATATTGAAAGACACAGAAAATCGGACTATTATTTTTGGACTGCGACACGACAACGGAAATATGATACATATCTAAAGCTTTCAGGGCGAGTGAATTCAATAAACGTTTCTAGGGTTCTTCTGAGGGTGTTTGATTAAATGGAACCAACGCTTTGAGAACCGTCTCTGTTCTTGTCCTCATGGAACTGAAAAACTGGGATGTCAGTCCATGCCATACATACTTGCCCGAACCCTTGGCTCCTAGTTGGTTGCGAAACAATGAGTGCCGATGAGCGGAGTCAAGTGTTCCCTTGATTGGTCCTGCTTCTTGATTAACGTGTTGGTTACCGGATAGAAGAGCCGGCTTAATAAGAAGGCACTCTCATAAAGTCATTCGGGTTAAATCGTACCTGACTTGCTTCAGTTTACGTCAGTATTAGACAGAATAACAGGATACCTAGACCGTTTCGCACGGGAAGCAAATGACATACGAATGAATAAGAATAACTGATGACGAGAACACAAATGGCTCTCCGAACTTTGGCTTACTCGCCGTTCAAACATTTGACACGTCTGCCACGACGAAAAAGATTTATTGAATGAAATTATGGCTGAAAACGATCAAGAAAAAACGCGAAATGCCACTGACAGGGGAAAAAGTATCTTAAACTTCTTCAAAGTTTGAACAAAGAAGGTAATCCACCACATTAACAAATAAGTTCCAATAGAGAAAGCTACGTTTGTAGAAAGAGTTTACCAACAGTTCATTTTTATTGCAGTTAAAAATGTAACTTCCTGCTTCCACTCTTCTCTTCAATTCTTTTCTGTTATAATAGCTATATATATATATATATATATATATATATATATGCGCGCGTAACAACCATGAATGGGTGAAATATACTCGTATATCATCTTACTTGGTCCCCCATAAATTTAAATTCACAGATTCCTGAATTTCTTTAAGAAATGCCCTTCCAAAACTATTAAATTATTACGACTGTCACAATGTGCTTCTTTGTCCACTGTTTTCACTTTGACGACCAACATTTCACAAGTCTGTGTGTTTCCTTCAATTCACTCTTCCGATTTCACATTTCAAATGTGTTCTAGGCTCTGACATAACACCACGAATTATATAACAAATTAATCTGTGTAATTTTTATTTATTGATCGCTGCACAAAGAATGCAAATACTGTGCGAAGTCCTTCAGAATACAGCAGGTAACGAAAGCACAGCTGAGTTCACACCGTGACAGGTTCCCTACACGCCGCAGCTTTTGTGTTCAGTACAATACAGCGTTCAAAACACCAAGCTAAATACATTTCATCCATCCCGAAATTCTGAATTGAACAGCCCACGATTTTCTCCTAACACAATCAGTTTTAGCTGCGTGGTTTTGTAATTCGCAGTTAGATCTTAGCGTTTGTGAAACGCCTTAGTGTTTTTTGGAATAAATACTCAAAGGAGATGCTGTGTGCACATTCAAAAGTCAACAGCGTTTTTCCAAAAATGTACAAAATTTATCTCCGTTGTTTTGGTAATTAATCGAAGCTTTTAACCACATGAAAATATAAAACTACGTATATAAATAGACATTTCATTAAAATATAGTTTAGCGAGCTGCAGCAACTGTCCTTTTCTTCTTCTTTTTCTGGCATTACAGTCCTTGGTGGATCTTAACCTCTTCGCTATAACTGTTAGTTTGTTGAATTTGAAACGCCGTCCATTACAAGACAATTAAAAACGTACAGCGAAAGCTAGGCACAGCTTGTTCCCACTCTTTATGATGTCTTCACAGTATAAATATATTTCAGTTAGGATACAAGTAAACAGTTTTTTACTTATTGATTTCAGGATAAAATCAGAAGTCGCAAAAGAATTCAAAGAGTCGGAAATCTAATTTTCGCAGGTACAATTTAAATAACACAAATCTCTGGTAAGAAGAATTGCAAGTACACACACCGCTAGTATAAATGGGCGTCATTAGACACGATCTCCGGCCAGTACCATTTACCTTCTACACTTATTGTTTAGTCCTTAAGGCCCTTCATACAGTTGCCCATCATCACGAATTTGTCAGTCTTTCAAGCTGACATTTCTGCAGAAGAATGCCGCATGTATTGCTCTTTCGTCCAGTACGTACTAGCCACAAGGCTACCCAGTCGTAATGCGTGCTATGAAGTGACCAGTTAGCTCACGAACGTACCGACAGTGTACACATGATATCCTAAACATCTATCCCAATAGCCGCGCCGTCCAAGGCGTGGGTTTGTGGCAGCACGCTTGCTGGGATTACAGGTTCGAATCCCGCTGGAAGCATGGAAGTTTGTTTATCGCGAGTGTTGTGTGTTGTGAGGTAGAGGTCTCTGAATATGTCTGATCACTCGTCCAGAGAAGTCCTACCGAGCGCGGTATGTCTGTGACCATGAAGCTTCAATAATGAGGCCCCCGGCCACTAGGGCTGTTGGGCGATGAAAAAAATCCTAAGCACCCAACTTAACTTAACCTTCTCTTACCTAGATATTTTCTACAGTGCTTTCCTTTTAAGTACCTACAATTTATGTCCTTTTTTTCGGTAACAGAAACAAAGCTTCACAACTACAAATTAGGTAAAAACGTTGTATGTTTACTGCATGGAATTTTACGTTCTGAAAGCCCCAGGTTTTGATAAGATTTTTCGAATAAGTGTGAATGTTTAAAAATACGTTATATAACGAATCGTAACGTGTGATATAAAGCTGAAAGGGCGTGTCGCAGAGCCGTTAGCTGAATGCCTCTTAGTATACATGATGGAATAAATGTGCCTCTCTGCACCTCCTATTGCTGCTTCTATCGACACTCGAGTTGGATGTCTGACGTCACAAGGACTCTCGGAAGAAAGCGAAGAGGACTGAAGCATGCAGAGCTGCTGTGGAGTGTAAAGGAATTTGTCCCGATGACGCTGCTGCTTTGTGAATAATTCCACAGTATCTAGAATTGAAGAGATAATTTTATATACTAAAAACGGGGAGTGTTAAATTCCTTAAAATGTATCCTATTCATACTTATTAAACTTTGAAATTAAATAAATTACTCTGCCTATACTCGCTCTAACATACAACCACAATTTAAAATTTTAAATGAGCTGCACACTAATATTAGACCGTATTAGGTTGTGAAACTGCGGAGCTGCAGTTTTAAAAGAGATGTACGAAACATTTCAGGAACAGATACAGGCTTATAGCCGACCCTGCAGAGTACAAATTACTGATCATCGATAAAATATACTTCAGCGGAATTTACGAGTTAATCATTTTATAAGCCATGACCAAGCAGCATATATCCACCAGAAAACTATTGTTTAAAATGCATTTTAATATTTTCTCCAATCTTCGCCTAGCTTTTTCAAGAGGTCTCTTTCTTTAGGCTATCCCATCAAAACCCTGAATTTAGTTCTGTCCCTTCCATAAGTGTCACATACCTTGCCAATCCCACACAAATTGATTTTATCACCCTAATTTTATTTGGCGAGGAATAAAAATCCGCCTCCTTCTCCAGTCTCAAGTTAGTTCCTGCCTAATATTGTTAACCACTCTTCTCAGTACCCTGCTTTCAGACAACTCAGTCCATGTTATTCCTTTAATTTTAGAGACTAATATTCACATTTATGCCGATCCCAGTGGCCGCACGGTCTAAAGCGTGGGTCTGCGGCCACTCGATTTCTGCGATTGCGGGTTCGAATACTGCCGGGGGAATGGATATATGTGTCTTGTAAGTGTTGTGTGTTAGAAGGTAGAGGTCTCTGCGTCGGGCTGATCACTCGTCCAGAGGAGTCTTACAGATTGCGGTGTATCTGAGTGTGATCGTGAGGCCTCGATAATGAGGAGGCCCTGGCCCACTAGGGGCTGTTGTGCCATGGGAAGGCACACACACACACACACACACACACATATATATACATATACATAAAAACATTAAAAAATTGGGGCCTTATAAAGGTGTATGTCCACATTTTATCACAAAACGCACAGTTTTCTCCCTTTCGATGACGTTTGATTGCAGCGCTGTCGCTATAATATGTACGTAATAACAGAGAATAGCAAAACTAGTAGTTGTGTTAGTAGTGCACTGTATTAAATAGGCGGCCGGAATAGCGCAGTTGGTGCAGCGATTACGGGCTGTAGGGCTCAGGGTCGTAAACCTGATGTGGGCGAGAATTTCCGCACCCCTCCAAACCGACCCCAAGGACCACGCAGACTCGTGCATGATTGGTACAGAAGCTCTTATTGGGGGGGAATCCACAAACTCGTCTACTCCCAAATTAACCTAATTTCTTAGTAGTTACTTAATTTAGGATCTTGCTGAACAACCCCTGATCACCGGCCGCAAACTTACTCAGCAAGGTCGTAACTGGGCCAGAGACAGTTAAATGAAAATAAATAAAATAAAATGGTTATATTTAAAAGAACCCATGTGTTGAAATCATTTTAAAAAACTGTGCCAAGTTTCTCGATGACGTCTGTTCGTCCGTGACAAAACCCGATGCACAGCACGTATTCATGAATTACGCTAGGATTTTCATGAGAATTTACCTCAAAGGCTGGCCATGAAACACTTAAAATGAAGCGATCTACTGCCTTCAGACTGTTCCTTTATGTAGCATTCTTGTGGTGGGATTCCGGTTGTTAACTAATACGGTAGCCTGCACCGTGTGGTTTTCAGACTGGAGCACAAAGCTTTCGTGGAATGAAGAAGGATTTGCGGAGCTTTTAACTGGACTTTATATAGGTAAAGTGAAGTATGTCACATTGTTCCTTACTGACAGCACCGTTATAGCGTACATAAAACATGTCTTGGTGAAAAGTAATCCAAAACGGGTCCACGTGGTCATCTACGTCTTAAAGCCTTTATTTACGTCTACTGCTAACAATGCAGGAAAATTTAATAATTCTGAAAATAACTGCCGGCGTGTTTACATTTTTCTCAGCGCAAGTTGCTTACTTCAGTCTAAACTGACTATAATTAAATAAAAATTTTGCAGTCAATTAATATATTTGTACTTTCCACTCTAATAAAGGAATTAGCGTATTGAATGTAGTCTTGTTCCAAACAAATGCCTTCTACGTAATCGTAAAATATATTTATAGTAGTCGTGAAAAGTTGTAATGTTTCCCCTGCAATGTTATTCTTCGCCATGAACTGGACAAAAGAGTAATAAAGTTGACGTCACGAGAGACGCTCAGCTTAATTTGTCATCAAAATACTTGTACTTTATAACTGTTTAAGAATTTATAACTTTCCTTGCTGTGTAAAATTTCTGCTGATCAAGGATTCTACCAAAGAATGTTTTACACAAGAAGGTTTCTCTTGTAAAACATCTTCTAAGAAAAATAATGTTGTAATACAGAAAGCGTTAAAGATCAAGTTCACAGAGCTAAGTGTAGGCTACTGTTTATAATACAGTAGGAAGAACTATTCATTCAAGTGGATCAGAAGTTGGGATAAGAGCAGAAAATATTTTATTAGAATATATTTTGTTGACCTGCCTGCAGTGAAATTAGTGCCAAGGCTTACGCACCAGGATAAAAATAGCCGGTAGGTGTGAAGACAATAAGAAGCCAAAACATTGAAAAGCTAATTTTAAATTACAGGAATAAGTAAGAATCTCGAACATGGTCAACAACGGAGAAGGAGTGTGGAAAGATAAAATAATGGAGTGTATATCTTCAGTTTTGAGTCCACATTGCTGGTGTTATTCGTACCAGTAAAATAACAACAAAACCACCACGCACACATGCTATTTTTGTATGAAGGACATACGTATATAGATCAACATAAAAATTATTTGCGGTATATTAGGACCATCAAAGCGGTCATTATCAGGCTGAAAATTTACTAACGTCTGAAGTAGGCCGACACTTGAGCTAAAATAGCTAATATTCTACACAGTAAAAGGTCAGTATTGGTACTTCACTGCACAAGTTTAGCTATTTTAAACCAGTGCATAGTTAAAAAATTTGAAGAATTTTCCTCTGATGATGATCAGCACGTAAGAGTCGAAATATTTAAAGAATTTTCCTCTGATGATGATCAGCATGTAAGAGTAAAAATATTTTGGGGAAGAATTTTATTTTATCTAGAAAACACCCACACTCTTTTCGTATTTTACTACGATGTAAGACGTACCCTGAAGGGCATAAACTTTGAAAAGGTTAATGTTTTCATTCATAGTTTTCGGTCTAGAATGAGAGGACGAAAAGACGGACAGTCAGACAGACAGAAACTCAGAGAGACAAAGCTCAACTTCAGTGTAATGAAGAAACGGAACGCCACTGTTAAGAATGGTAGGCAAACGTACGAAGAAAGATGCTTTGAACTGAACATCTACAATGATGAAAATTACATTTCTCAAGCAGTGTGCCCATGTCTCGAGCAATGAAATACGTCAGTGATGGCACTGTGTCTGGGTAAAGTCTAGCCAATCAAAACACGAAAATAATTGAAATTTAAGTACTTCTAGAGCCAATAATTACGAAGACAGTGGGAGAACCTATATTTGCATGCAAAAACAGCTCTTTGCACCCCAGAATGTTCGATTAAACGCACTGGATTACCCAGTAGAGGTTAAGTGAATTCTCTGAGCTGTGATACTGAAGGTTGTCCTTTACATCCCTAAAGTGAAACAGGCCTACCATATTTGTGAACATCTCAGGTTACATCAGCTGCAAACTTTACGTCTTACCAGACTACAATTTAAAGAGCAGCCTGCAAATTAACACGATAATGAAGCAAATAGGCCTATTCGATGGGGTTGAGTTCGGCTTGAGACACGTCAGCCGTTCGGGTGGACAAATCCTTTCCCCTTTCTGGACTCCGAAGTACGACTACTCACACCCATAAATGAAACTTAGCCGAAGTCATTTGAGTCCATTGCCAAAACTCTCACCTCATTTCCTTGACAACCAATTTTCTACCATCCGTCCATTTACGCCCAGAAACAAGCAGCATTCCAAAGTAACATTAAAGTAGTCTGTAAAAGATATATGAAGGAAGTGTCGCAGCAAGTGAAATCACGGGCGCTTCACTTGTACGAAATAATCACGAAAGCACACGGACAGCGAAAAATGTGTGCTGTTTTAAAACAGCTCTGGTCAGAGCAAAAAATCATTTCGTACAGCAAGACGCTTTAGTTTCATGAGGTTCGCCATCGTCATCGTCATTTAACTAAAAGAAGCTTACACGTAGCTTCGTAACAGCATGGAAACCTCATGTAACCCACTCCACCCAAACTTTTTGACAGATACGAAATCTCGTGCCCAATTTACCACCTCCCTACTCCTATAACCAGCCCATATATGTTTTGTATAACTGCTTAATAAATATTTCATGTACAACCTGAAGATGGCCATTATCAAGCGCCGAAACATGTAGTTGCGCCTTATGTAGAAAATACTTTATATTCTACCAATTAATGTAGTTGTGTTAGACGAGTACACACACTCTACATTAGTTACGCTTTAGTTGTTATGTCAGGTCACAAACGACTGTAAATGTGACTATGCAACTACGTGATGGTTGGGATAGAAACTCGTGCTAATATATATATATATATACCTAATATTCTCCACTCACATTAAGCCCGTGAATAACACCTAGAAACTGGCAGGCATTGACGCTATGTAGTGAGAAGTTCACAGGATCAAAATTCTACATCCCAGAATGGTAACATGAAGCAAGATCCATAATGAGTATCTACGTATTAGGCGCCGTCAAGCGAAATTTGATGACCGCTGTTTGTTTACCCCACCGTATGTTACATATAGACCAACTGCATGTAACTGACCAGTAGAGGTTTTCATTGCAGCCAATTTGGCTTTCAAAATAGAAGATTATTGTTAAGTTCGACGAAACTTCTGCATCATCAGTGTCGGTTCTTATCAAACATTCTCCGCCTTAATGTGTAGAATGGCTGTTGATCATTCAGTAAAGCCATATGAATATCAAGGAAGGCATTGTTACTCCATTCGTCCGTGCAAACGACTCCTTCTTTTCACCTTCTCAGGGTGCAGTTATGACATCTGATAGACGTCGCTCTTAAATGAAATAGAACTATAGGGTTGCAAAAAACTGCTTTCTCTACGCACATTCTTGTAATTCGTAAAGAGAATTCCTCATCGTCACTTTTGTTTAAATTCTGCATAATACGCTCCTCTTTGAGAAGAAAACTTCCCTCAAAAAAAATAAAATAAAATGCTGGTGATTCTGTTAACTCTACCAACTAAACATTTCTTTCCACAGGGTATGAGCTTGACGAGGCAAATACCCTGTCTGCTTGAACAGAAGGGTTTATTCACAAAGGTGTTTGGTCGAACTTATACCTGTGTCATTGAATGTTTCCATGCGTTGAGCATCCCCTACTAATTGCCAATGATTAAAGCACGATTTGTTGTATTTTTTCCTAAATAATTTTATTGTTGCCTATTCCATCGGACTCATCAAAAAGTCATAAAGCCTTTGTAATTACACGTGATTTTGTACACAAAGAAACGCTTCTACATAGATTTCCGACTCAATATGGCTGACGAAAAAATGACCTAAGTAGATGCGAAAACTGCTTTCGAATTTGATGTTTGTTGTACCGTGCATCATTGTGATAACTGAAGAATAAAAACCAAACAGATGTCACTTATCATTTTATTGTACTTCTTATAGGCTCAACATGTTTCGGGCACTACTATGCCCATCATCAGGAGCTCGCGACTATAACGTTGATTACCACATTGGTCTTTCGTTCTTGGTTTGCTGTAGGTTGGAGGTTAGGAACGGTTAGTTTGGAGTAGTGTCCGGGCTGCAGGGTAAAGCCTATAAGAAGTACAATAAAACAATAAGTGACATTTAGTTGGTTTTTATGCTTTCTAATATCTTAACAAAATGAAATAGTAATTGCTCGCACCACGTTCAGCTTCAGCTGAATTTCCGCGGGTGTCAAATTTATAGTCGGCGTCTGCAATTGGTTCTTTACACCTACGTCGCAGGACCCGGCGTTGGCGACAGAAGCCGATTAAGAATTGACTAGCTCTCGCTGACATCAACTGGCTTAGTTTCCGCGCCGAACGTCTGGCACATGTTTCAGATTAAGTCTCAAGGTGACAGACAGAAGTGGCGGTCACAATTTCGATTGTGTCTAATTTTGTAAGAAAAAGAGATTCTATTTTATAAGTAGTGACTGCAGACACTGACAGCGGAAGGTGTGATATATGATATATTTGCGATCTGTAGAGTGTGAGAAAAAAGAGACAAGGCTGCTTATACCCTGAACATAGAAGTTCCAATATCCTCCGAAACATCAGAAGTTATTTACAAATCGCATGGCATCATATCCCAGAAAACTTGACGTTTCATGCTGAATCTGTTGGTTTCTCCGATCGCAATACATTTTTTTTCATATTCACAAAATAACCAGCCAAAATTATATTTTCAATAAAGCGTTTTTATTGGTTAATATTTGTTTCTCACCGTGGGTAGTACAAAAAAAGGCAAACGGTCATGAAATAAATACCAGCAGTGTTCCCGAACTTCAGTGTGTCTTTAATTTTATCACAAAAACTATTTTGACTTATTTTACCTGTATTGAAGTCAAGGGACTTCGTTTCTATGCTTAACTTGTAGAAAAATACAAAAAAAGTAATCTCTTCAATTGCCAATTCTAATATAACTTAATTGTTTGTAATTAGAGTCAAGGACTTCAAGTATATGAACCTTAACACAAATAATTACAATAAAACAGCAAAGAAGGCATTTGGAACATACATATATTACAATTTATGTAGAACTTTCATTATGTATGCATTATTTCACTCTTTGTCGCATGTGAAATCTTGCACCTCTGTGGTAAATTATTATTTTGTTTTGCTGGAAGCAACAAATTCCACGCAATACAAACAGAAAAATATTTCTGTTAACACAGTAGAGAGAAAAAATGTTTCTTTTTGAACTTTGAAGCATGAATTTAAAACATAATGTATGGAAATAAGTTACTACTTCACAGGAAACATATTTCATTCCCATTACAAATATTAACCTGGAAACTAATAGATTGTTTATTTTAAGAATTATATGAAACAAGTACACAAATTCTGTAGGCAAAATAGAGAGCTCTTTAATGTCAAAGCTGGTGGTATATATACAAAAGTTAGCGCTGTGTTTCAGAAAGATTTATGATTTTAATTCCTCACGGGCTTCTGTGAATACCAATATTTGTTTTCATGTTATTTAGCAGAACATTCCTGAATGATAGCGCATATTACACAGACACAACGAATATTCTGAAATTTACATACAATCGTTAGTAACAGAGTTATAAATGAAAGTAAAGAACCTTGAGACAATTCTGTTTTCATTACACCTCTCAACACAAGCCTCTATGATCAGTTTACTTTTTAATCTATTACCTCCCTTTCGATAATTTGATTGGCCCCTTATCTTCCGATTTCCTATAAGAAAGTCTCCAATATTTTATTGTTTCTTCTATATAAGCCACGTGGATTCCATTGAAGCGCCATAAATTTCATCTAGGTAAATTCTACAGACCATAATTTTTCGGTATAGATGTATGTCATTTCGAATCTCAAGATTTTCTTATTGTTCTCTGTCGAAATACCTTCTTCAATCCTTTAACCTCAAAACCGTGTAATTTATATTTCTTCCTCTGCGTAAAATTCCGTATATTTGTAAAATAAATTAGGTACTGTTGTCCCGCCATACAAAAGAAAACACACCAATTCATGCTGCAGACAAAGGCATTGTCCTCAGACAAGAGCGTTAGTCATTCGCTGTGTCCACACCAAGAAGTGTACAGGAAAGTTTATCTTTTGAATACGTCGCTGCTAAAAATCAAAACCAGTTCCATTAGAGGCCCGAGGTGCCCAGAGAATTCCAGGAACTTAAGGTTCCCAGATTACGTGACAATGGCCCAGGATGGTGGTAAGATTGTCAGCCTTACGTACCGGCCGCTTCTTGCCCCCAGGAAATACTCCTGGTGCTCATTTCTGTTAGAGGCTGAGTCGACCCCAGGGTCATAGTGCGGTCGGAAGAATTATGACAATTAAAAATTCCCATGACACCATCTGGAATCGAACCAGCGACGTTCCGATTTGTAGCACAGCACCTTAACCACTGTGCTACCGCGGTCCCACGTCGTTGCTAAGAGAATTCATAACGTAACCGACAGATTACATTATGTATGCGTAATTGAACGGTTACTGCTTCGCATGTAAAGGAGAAGGGTCTCGAGGGAAATAGCTAATCTTGTGGTATTAAACAGCAGCTGCAAGTGCCTAGTGCTAGGTTTATGTTATGTCAGTAAGACCTACTTGTATTGAAGTATGAAGCAACTGCAGGAAAGTCAAATTGCGCTTTTGTCCCTAACACTAACAGTCAGAGAGAGAGAGAGTGGAAAATAAATGTGCAAGCATGACGTGCGTTTGTCATTTATTCAATCAGTTTTTTTTTAGTCTCTCGGTCGGTCTAACTAAAATATTAAAATATTAACTAAAATATTAAAATTCTCAACAAAATGTCACTTGCAATATCTGTTTACTGAAAGTAAAGAATATCTAATCTAGCAGCTGCTGCATCACTGACAATATTTATCACTTTAAGTAATGTATGCTACATTTATTTCTGCTCGTAGAACAAACTTTTAGTCATGAAAACTGAAAACATTAAAACAAAGACACGTCATCTTGTAATTCATCGATTTTACATTCCAGGTAAAACTGTCCTGATTTGTGCTCAAAACACATAAAAATGGTAATTATCTTTTCTATATGAAGCTAAGTAATCTAAAAATTTACACATTGATAACAATGTTTTAAAATGTACATTGAGAAACTAGATCAAAATAGGGGGCCTACATAAAATAATGTAACAAAATTAAGCAATAATAACTGGCAAACTCAAAAACATACTTTCATTCTTACTGCTGGCACAGATTTTCGAAAGATGGAACACTATGTATGCAGTGTTCATGTGTGCAGCTTTCGTTGCACGAAGAGTGTCCAATAGACAATTTCATTCTATATATATTGAAACACATCTGGTGTAGTCGTCAGAACGGTATTTTCGCCTTTGTTACACACGTCCTGAAAATCAGTATTAGGTGTGGCACACTGAACGTCCAGAAAAATGAAACATGGGGACCGCGATATCCAACCATCTGTCCTAGCTCAATTAATCCGACTACAAAGAAAATCTATGAAAAAGATAGTTCACAGAAAAATACATCTGTGGAAGCCCCCCAAATAGCCTTTACGTAACTTGAATATCAAGTCCTGAAACCCAGGCAGCGAAAATTGAAAAAAGTATACTGGCCGTCGCCGATTTTTATTTGTTTATTTTTTTAATTAAAATTTAGATGGTGCGATCATTCGTAAGAATCAGAGACCCTCTGACGGTCTCTCTCATGTTCTCTTCTGAAAGACAACACTTCAGATCCCGATATCCTAACACTGTGACACTGTCTCCGCAGGAACACTCTACCTTCCTCTGTTGTGCCCAGCATGTCCCAGCGAAACCCATAATTTTTGTCCTGCCATCGTATCACAACGTCTGCACAATCTGAGTACAGTTTACGACACTTCAAAGCACTACGTAGTTATTGCGATACATGGAAAGTCTGATTTTGTGGGGTTAAGTAACAGTAAATCTATCCGTATGGACAGACCGTTAGGGCTCCAGGAAATTGACACTCCCGAAATTTCTAGACATTCGGCACATGAAGGTGGCAAGGTTTGCAGACCTATGCACCGGTCAACTTTACCCCCCAAGGACCCCTGTTAGAGGCTGGGTCGACCCCACGGCCATAGGGCAGCCCCACTGAGAATCGACCTCCCGACCTTCCGGCTTTTAGTGCAGTGCTTCAACAAATTGCACCAACGCGTGCCCCGATTTTGCGGGGTTGTGATGAACAATTACTGTATTGTCTCTGTTTGGTATTCGTAGTCACAGTGTGTTCAATATATTGCTTTAAAGGCTATGTGGTGACAGCGAATATCGTCTCTCACGCATCCTTCTGAAGTTCGTTGCACCTTGGTTGTTGATTTTGAGTCTGTAAACCATTCAAGGCAACTTGCCTTCTCCTACAGAGACACCTTTTCAAACAAAAGAAAAGCGGGGTTCAGATAAAATATTCAAGATCATCTGTAGCCAACAGTCACAAACTCCCGCAATTTTATCCTTTGTTACAAACTACTGCATTCAGTAAGTGTTGCTTTGCATTTAATTACATGTTACCATTTTAGTTATGCTATAGGCTCAAGAAACATAACTTCAGTCCGTATGCAATAATATTGTGTGAAAAATACTAGTCAGAGAGTATCCTTTTTTCTTAAATTTTGGTTAGGCGCTTCGCGATTCTACTTGGGCTTTATCTAATATAAAGTTTTGTGATCAGATATTCCTGAGTCAATGGTGTTTGAAATTCGTAGTTAACGCCTTCTATCCATTTGCTTCATCGGGTACATCGCATGTAACGACAAGGTAACACCATTTCAGATCTGGAAGCGTAATTATTGCAGAGGAATGCCGTTAAATTACTGCATTAGTCGTGGCCACATTAGGTGTCACGAACACATGCAATTGTCTACAAGCGGAGTGTCTGGTATTTGGATTATGTTGCAAAGCATCCATTATTCGAGACTTTGGCAATTGATACCACCTCATGAGATCTTTCCATAATCAAATTACAAAGCAAAATACATGTGTAACATTTTTTCAAAGTACACTCATGATTGCCTTGCAGTTTCATTCCATTACACGTCGTATACTGCCAAATTATATGTGAGAATGGTTTTAGAGTTCTGTGAGTTGGGAACAGGATGTCTTGTACTTCAGGGTAAATCATGACTGATACTGGATTGTAGTCGTATAATTATTAGAAGCAATATGTTTCTTTCTTATTCTGATCTATTCTACCAAATCACTCTACGTGCCTAGGGTTACTGTTGCACCTGATCACACTCAATGACACAAACTCGGTAGAAATTCTCTGGGAAGGGATCGGCTCGTCGCATCCACAAGAATGCCCTCGGAGGGATTCGAAATCCCAATCCCAGCTAAGCAAGCGGCCGCACACCTACACTTTAGAAATCGCGGCCACTGGAATCGGCTAGAAGCAATGAATAACACGGAAAGAGTGAAAGACTTACAATGCATAGTTCTATGTGAAATTTTAATAGGTGGTACGCACACATACGTAAATAAAAACGCGCAAGAAATAATTGAAACCTGCATTAAAGTGTCGCAATCCCAAATTTGGATTTCAAATCGCAACTGTTTCCTATAAATTTTTATAAATCTACATACAAAAACTGAGCAGTAAATTAAAACATTCCTATCACCAACAAAAAACAGTCCAGTTGATTTATTGCAATCACACTGTCATTCATTCTTACAACACACATAATGCTGGGATATATAAAAATCCACATCTGCCAGATTGTTACTGAACTGAAAGTGAATTTGAAATGAACAATAAAACTTAAATATTCAGCTACCTGAAATAAAATAATCTGGACTGGTGAAATGCGATCAACACTGTGGTTTATAGTTTAGAAGAGCAATTAAGCAAAACACGTAAGGACACACGTACTTGTTTTTTACAGCGGTTTCGTGGTAAGCCACTGCAGTTAATTTGCCAATAAGCTAAACGTTAATGAGTTTGGCCGCAACCGATTCATGCATTATTCCCTATTCTTTGCGCGACGTGCAAAATGTGGCCTAATTTAGGGCAGATCTGTTCCTCCGTTCGCATGTTTCACTAACCGCTGGACGAATTTTGGTTAAATTTAATGTGAATATTATCCCATGTAACTTCACTTTATCATGGTACATTTTAATTTTATACAATCGTAACAACGTTACAGGCATAATTAGCTGCAAATTGGGAGCTACACTACAGACACCTACTGTAGGATTCTGAAATAATGCATGAAATAGATTCGTAAAATATTGAACTTAGAATATTGAAACTTAAAATATTATACAGAGAGGACGCTGCAAGGAAGAAATATTTAGCTTTCGGTTTGGTAAGATAAATAAACATTCACTAGAGTTAGCTATTTTAAACGCGGTGTGGACACAGCCATAAAAATTTGCAAGAAATGCTGTTAATACTGCAGCAATTAAACCACGAAGAAGGTGCAATCGTGTATTTTATATGCGTCAGAATTAGTTTAGGCAAAACATTTGTCAAATCCTTCTCTTTCAAAGAATAAAATGTATATTATAATTATATTAATAATTTAATTCTATCAATTTGTTTATTTATGTGCTGACTTAAAAACATTAATAGCCAATTACAGTATAATAGACATAACACTATATCCTAACATATTCTCTAGAATCTAACAGGCCAATAACCGAACAGACAAGCATGCATGCAGGAGATGTAAAGATTATTAAGCACGATGAATAAAATAAGGATTTGTAGAAATGGTCTCGTGGACCACTCAAGATACAACGCGAAATTCGCCTAGCAGAACTAAGAATACACAAAGATTTGCCCATTGAGGCCAACGCGTTAGCCGACACAGTCTCACAGAGCACAATACTAGTTCGTTGCCTTTGTACAATATAGGTGGAAAATGGCGCTTTTACGTTAGGATGAGTATTTTAATGGCACTAAAAGATGTCTAATTCCAACCATTGTTACACTCTGAAATGTGTGAATATTTGTCTGCTGCCACCTACTCTCTATTTATCTTCACAGAGTGGTAACTGTGCAAATATGTAGCATTAATTTCAAGTTACGCTAAGGTAAATTTGCTTAATTTGGATTCCTTTCTTCAAAACTACAATGTCCAGAACAGCTGTAAACCTACATAACCTAAATTCCAGTCGGTCTTGAGGGCGTATACGTCAGAGGAAAATACGGAATTACTGTCAAATGGATTATTCACCTCACTTTCCTTTGTGCAAAGTTTAAGAATGACCACTCGTAGTGTAGTGACTCCATGTTGAGGTGCTTTACAAAGGAATTATCTCACTCCACCCTTTACTGTTCGAGTACTTACTCCATATACTTATCAACCACGAACGGCTTTACTAAACCAAAAGTGACGTCACGTCCATTTCCTGTTGCGAATTCCAACTAAAGCGCTCACTGCAACGCAAAATGTTTTCAAAGTTGGGTCTAGAGTCACTCGTACAAAATGTGGGGTTCTAAATTATGGAGGAGAGCCTGATTCACAACAAGATAATGGGCATACACACTTTGGCCCTATAATTAATATAAGTTACAAGTTTGCTTGTAGCTCCAGAGCGTCTCATTACAAATTCATTGCTCTTACGCTAAATAAGGAACACATATCAAATTTATTAAGAACCTATATAAATGGCAGGTTAATATCAGAACCACAACAGGTAACAGTGACTCGAGTTCTATAACACAATTCACAGAAGGCAACCATAACTAGAGTTCTATACCAAAAACTATAGAAGGTAACCATGAATATAAATTGTATTTCTATACCGGAAGCCACAGCAGTTTACCGTGAATAGAATTCTATGCCAGAAGCCACAACAGGTAGCCGTAAATATAGATAGTGTCTCTATACCA
>Ga0123355_10004529_pt1 | contig 20216 bp, 19 predicted proteins | sample TergutEmb28metaG_3_FD_89872 | JGI IMG/M metagenome (GOLD analysis project Ga0123355, IMG submission 89872) | Embiratermes neotenicus P1 segment gut microbial communities from Petit-Saut dam, French Guiana - Emb289 P1 | ecosystem: Host-associated > Arthropoda: Insects > Digestive system > Gut ...
CGTCTTTCCCCTCCCCAGAGGGGAATTTTTATACGTATAGTATTTAATTCCCCTCCTGCGGAGGGGTGGCGCGAAGCGCCGGGGTGGTCTTGGCTTGGCATGTGCTAGAATTAGACTGACGTGCCCTGGGCTTGACCCGAGGTCCCCCTAGTCTTTCGACAAAGGGCAGGGGATCCCGCGTCAAGCGCGGGATGACAAAGCTGATGTATGCTGGTTTCATGGCGTGACATCCCTTAGATATGTCTTTGATTAAATCCCACAGTTGGTATATAATATAAGCAAACTTCATGATGAGGGGAGAATGCACCGTTGAATAGAAAAAGCGCAAAGGCTCTATGTATTGAAAATGGCATTGAAATCGGCGGAAATTACAATATGGCGTCCCGTAATAAGTCGGCACGCGTATATTGGGCTAACCCCAGAACAACTTGTTTATTGGAAGATTGGTGGTTAATACTTTACGATGATTTGAATGGTGAAATGCATGTTTTCAAAGTGCCGGCAAATTCCATATCGGCGAATGATGTAAAAAAACGCAGCGATAATCACAGGTCTAATCATATTCGTATCGAAATTCGATACAATGATAATTCGTTTGAAGACACGGAAAGTAAAATTAAGTTTGCTACATGGCACATAAAATCATTTTATGTAGGCAATCAAAGTTACGAAGTAAAGCCTGCCGTGTATCCCGACGATTTACCCGACAGCTCCCAAGAATATCGTGAAGGAAAGAAGAAAACGATTGCCGTTAATGTTCATGAAAGAAACCCCGCAGCCAGGCAAGCTTGTATTAGCCATTATGGTGCTGTTTGTTTTATTTGTGGATTCGATTTTGGTAATACATATGGGGATGAATGCGAAGGACTAATTCATGTTCATCACATAAATATGATTAGTGGAGCGGAGGATGAATATACAATAAATCCAATAAATGACCTCCGTCCTGTATGCCCCAACTGTCATATGGTTTTGCATAGTAGGAAAAATGGGTATTCAATTGATGATGTAAAGGATATGTTGGATAATAGCATAGCATAATGCCAAGGGATTAAGACCGTCTAAGATTGTAGTTGCAAATTTCCTTGGAACATCTTGTCATATAATAAACTTATTGCTATACTATCATAAAGAGGTCAACGGCAAAGCAAAGATTCCACCACGCCGTTCAACCATAAACAACAAAACAACTGCGGAACCGAAAGGTGTGTTGTAGCACACCAGACGGTGCTCGTAGGGATGAGACAAGAGTCATCGCCTAAGAGCGCAAGTTTTCACCTGCCACCGCAGCCGAGCCACATTGTACAACATTTCCCCCTACCTTTCAACGAGAGCGCGCCAAGCCATCCCCTAGCTTTGCGCATGGTGGTTTTTGTTATACATGTAGCTGTAGGTTGCGCCCAGAGTATGATTGCTTGTGTATCCCGCATTTTCTCGCCCTCCTCTGAGAGATGCTATTAATGGATGCCCGATATTTTCGGGTTCTGTGCTTAAATTTGATACATAAAATTTATAGCGCGCTGGTGATGAAGGTTAAAACCTGTGTCCCTGCGCGTTTTTGTTTTCCGTTGGCCTTTTTAATCCTAAAGGAAAATGGAGGAATGGCACAATGGCTAAGGAGTTATTATTCAAAAGAACCATAGACGACCTTGGAAGGATTGGTTTGCCAACCAGATTTAGAAAAGACCATGGCATTAAAGAAGGGGACAATATTGCGTTTTACAAAGCCAACGGCCAAATTATCATGGGAGTTGGGCCAAGCTGCGTCATTTGCAAAAAAACCGAAAGCGCGGCGCACATTAGTGGAGCAGATATCTGCGCAGTCTGCTTGGCACTAATTAGGGATTACGTTCCGCAAAATGTTTGATATCCACAAGCAGTAGGTTCAGGATGTTGTGAATATATCTCAGACTCTATATAGGGTTTGCTTAATGCCGCAAGCAGAGTATGCATTGCCTCATAATCCCCATACTCTGCGGCGGCTAGTGCTTCCTCCACCCGATGATTTCTTGGGATAGTGGCCGGGTTATGCTTTTGCATTATATCTACTGCATCTTGCTGGCTTATAGGCTGACGGCTAAGCCTTGCCTGCCACTTTGTCTGCCAAGCTGAAAAATCCGGCAGTTCTTTTGGCATAGACAGCTTATGAAAGGTATTTGTATAATCCAGCTCATACTTTTTCATCAGCTCCAATAGCTCCGAGATAAGAGTAATATCTTCCGGCTCTTCATTCTCCATCCCCAATTTGCCTCGCATACCGGATAACCAGTTTTTATCATAGCATTCCCAGTAAGTTTTGATTTCGTTATTGGCCAGGTCTATTGCTTCGTTTTCATCTATATGAAGCAAGGAAAGCAATGCCTCAGCCAAGCGGGATAAATTCCATGCCCCGATTTTAGGCTGACTTTTGTATGAATAACGCCCCGCTGTATCAATCGAACTAAAAACCGTATCCGGGTTATAGAAATCCATAAAGGCACAGGGGCCATAGTCAATGGTTTCGCCGGATATTGCCATATTGTCTGTATTCATTACGCCATGAACAAATCCGACTAACTGCCATTTTGCAATCAATGATGCCTGAAGTTTTGCAACTTCCCTTAGAAATTCTACATATTTGGATTTCGAATTTATAGGCCATGGAAAATGCCGCCGGATGCTGTAATCTGCAAGAGCGCGGATATCCTCTGCGCTTCCGAAAGCAGATGCATAATTGAACGTCCCCACTCTAATATGACTTGATGCCACTCTCGTCAGGACTGCCCCTTGCAATACCTTTTCTCTATATACATTGTTCCCGGTAAGAGCCACGGCCAAAGAGCGTGTTGTGGGAATACCTAAATGATACATAGCTTCGCTGATAATATACTCCCGTAGCATAGGCAAAAGTGCTGCATATCCGTCTCCATTACGGGAGAAGGGCGTAGGACCGGAGCCCTTCAATTGGATATCAAATCTGTTGCCCACCGGAGTTATTTGCTCCCCAAGTAAAACAGCCCGCCCATCCCCCAGCATAGTAAAGTGGCCGAACTGATACCCGGCGTAGGCTTGGGCTATGGGTTTCGCTCCATGAGGCAATAACGCCCCTGCGAATATGTCAGGCCTATCCTTTAATCTATCGGAGTCCAACCCCAAAAATTCCGCCAGATTCTCATTGAAAATTACCATTTGAGGAACAGGAGCTATTGCCGGATTTTGACCGCGATAGAATATTTCAGGTAACTCGGTATAAGTATGTTCCAAATTCCAACCGCCATTTTGCATAACCATGCCCCCTTGCCATAATGCTATATTGCTTAATTAGATTGACGTGTCCAAAGCCTGATTAGTATGGGTAATCTATGCTATAATTATTACAATTATAGTTTAAGCATAATGAAAATAGTATGAGGTGCACAAATGGACACAATTACAACCGAAAAGTTTGAACGTGCTTACTATGACACATGGGAAAATATGTATGAATATCATTGTACCTACATATTGGAAAACGGAAAGGAAGCGTATGTTGGTGAGACCAACGATATTAAGCGGCGAGCAAGAGAGCATAATATGGAGTCTTTGACCAATTATCTTAAGCCGTTTAATTTCGATAAGATTCATATTATTAGCGGAAGAGACGGAGAGGGGACACCTGCTGAGCACTATGAATATTTGCTTACAAGGTTGATGAGTGCAGATACTTTATTTACGGTTGTTAACAAGCAGGGCGTCAACATCCCACACTACAACCGAATAAATGACTTTGAAAAATACTTTGATGCACTCTGGCCTCAGCTTGTGGAAAAAAACCTTGTCAGTGCGAAAGAATTTGCGGATGTAATTAACACAAGCACATATAAGTATTCGCCATTCACGGTTTTGACAGATGCTTAGAGAAAAGCACTGAGTGATGCCGTAAATGTACTTACATCAGGAGAGCTAAATCCTGCACCCATTGTAAAGAATCAGTATAAAACCAGGGTATGTTTGATAGATGGCAGCGCAGGAACAGGCAAAACATTAGTGGCAATCTCGTTACTGCATTATCTTAAAACGCATGAGCACTTCAAAGGCAAAAAGATTGCTCTAGTATATGCCCAGACTGCCATGCGGGATAAAATAAAGAGTGTAGCCAAGCATTTTAACGGGCTTCTTGCCAAAGATATTATATCCCCTGCAAAAGTAACAAGGGAGAAATACGATATTGTCATATGTGATGAAGCGCAAAGGTTGCGGCGGCGTGTAGGGTACAACAAAAACAATATATCAATTGTCAAGACAAATGAGCGCATGGGATATGATAAAGATACCGATGAACTGGAATGGCTACTCAGAAATACTCAATATCAAGTATTGTTTTATGACAGCAAGCAAAATGTTGCACCAACAGATATAGACACAGATTCCTTTGAAGAAAGAATAGGCAAGACATCTCAAGAAGTAAGACATAGCGTAAGGCATGTAAAACTTGAGGAACAAATGCGTATAAGGGCAGGGGATAAGTTTGTGCCTTATATCTATAATGTTTTGTGGCAAAAAACCAGAAGGCGCATAAGTTTTAAGAATTACGAGTTTAAACTGTTTGACAGTTTTTCTGAAATGGAGGCAGCGATTCACGAAAAAGAAAAGTCGGCAGGCCTAAGCAGATTGAGCGGAGGATATGCTTGGGAATGGCTCACAAAAAATAAAGACGAAAAGTCAGATATGAATTTTGATGGAATATATGTAACATGGAACAGCCAAACAGCCGGATGGATTGATAATCCGGATAAAAAGAATGAAATGGGGAGCATCTACACATTGGGTGGCATGGACCTGAATTATGTAGGTGTGGCCATTGGACCGGATCTTGTTTTTAATCCTGATAGTAAGAAAGTTGAAGTGAACAGGAATGAGATTTATGACCATGAAATACGGATGGGCAAAGATGTTGATGAAGTGCTGAAATATGTAATTAACAGTTATGCTGTATTATTGACCCGAGGGATTATGGGGACATTTGTGTATGCCCATGACAAGGGGCTGCGGGAGTACTTAAGGAAATTCATTTAAGCTTTGTAACGAGTCGGAGGTACAAATGTACAGAGTAAAAAGGCAAGATGACCCAGAAAAAAACTACCAGCTAATGGCCTACATGGCCAGACGTGTCCTTGAGGATGACAGTGATATAACAGCCTGCTTGGCCAATATATCCGCTGTTATTAACGGCTATATGGATAAAATAAACTGGGTAGGTTTTTACATCATGAAAGACAGGGAGCTTGTGCTCGGCCCCTTTCAAGGGCTGCCTGCCTGTGTAAGAATCCAAGTTGGAAAAGGGGTATGCGGAACGGCGGTAGCGGAAAAAAAGACCCAAGTCGTAGAGGATGTACACAAGTTCCCCGGTCATATTGCCTGTGATTCTGCCTCCAACTCGGAAATTGTGATTCCCATTATTGCGAACGGGCAAGTTTTTGGTGTCCTTGATGTAGACAGCCCTGAGTTTAATCGCTTTGGCGAGTTGGAAAATAAGTATTTGTCTGAGATTTGCACGCATATTGAGAAGAAATTTGAATCCCTTAAATAAAACAAGACAGAGCATCACCTATATTGTCCCGTATGATTAGATTTGCAACGTCATCCATATGGGTCTCTGTTTTGTTTATAAGAACCAGCCTCTCTCCCCGGTATGCGTGTAGAAGACCGGCGGCGGGATATACGCCAAGGGATGTTCCGCCGATAATTAACATGTCAGCCTGGGCAATATGGTCCATTGCTGCAATCATATTCTCTTCATCAAGGAAATCTTCGTATAGCACAATGTCCGGTTTGATGATTCCGCCGCAATTACATATGGGTACATCCGGTGCATTAGCAATTGTATTGACTTCATAATGGGAATTACAATCTTGGCAGAAATTACGCCAAACCGAGCCGTGCAGTTCTATCACGGCTTTGCTTCCGGCTTTTTGGTGCAGCCCGTCGATGTTTTGAGTAATTACCGCCCTTAGCTTGCCTGTTTTTTCTAATACGGCGAGAGCTCTATGAGCGTTGTTAGGCTCTGCGTCCAAATGCAGCAACTTGGCTCTGTAAAAGTCATAGAAGTCCTTGGGCTGACTTGAGAAAAACGAGCTGGAAATCATGACCTCTGGGGGGTATTCCCATTCTTCGTTGTAAAGCCCGTCAGTGCTTCTAAAGTCCGGGATACCGCTTTCTGTAGATACACCGGCTCCGCCGAAGAAGACGATGTAACTACTTTGGGAAACAAAGTCCCGTAATTTATCTAAATGCATATGAAGCCTCACATCCATTTCTAAGAATTACTGCCGTATCTGGCAAGTAATTGTTGTACCCACACCTTCTGTGCTGTCTAACGAAATTTTCCCATTATGATGCTCTGTGATATGCTTTACGATGGAAAGCCCTAGGCCTGTGCCCCCTGTTCTCTTGGAGCGGGAACTGTCTACTCGGTAGAACCGCTCAAAGACTCGGGTTTGATGCGCCTTTGCAATTCCTATGCCTGTGTCACTTACACTGATTTTACACCAGCCTTTTTCTTCGGATATATCTAAGGTGACGCTGCCGCCTTCTTTGTTGTACTTGATTCCGTTGTCAATGAGGTTAAACATGAGTTCATCCAGCAGGCGGCTATTGGCCTTCAATGTTAGGGACTGGCCTGTAAGCTCAATTTCTACAAATCTTTCAGCGGCCTTTTCTTGTAAAGCAGCCACAACTGATTTAGCTAAGTCATAGATATCGAAGGTTGTGAAATCTTTTTCAATCTTTCGTTCATCAAACTCAGATAGGCGTATTATATCATCAATTATATTGATTAGGCGGTGAGTATGGCCGGTGATTTTCGTAGCAAATTCTGATATATCTTCTTCCTTTGCCATGCCGTTTACCATCATTTCCGATAATGCGGAAATGGTGGTCAGTGGTGTTTTTAGTTCGTGAGATACATTGGCTGTAAACTCCCTGCGTTGGGTTTCGGCTTTAAATCCCTCAGTGATATCTAGGAAAAAAATGATAGCCCCGCGATTTTTTTCGTAGGCAACGGGATTGAGAAAAACATTGTAGTTTCTCTCATTTCTGGCAAAGGATATTTCCAGATGTGTGCCTGCTAGACTCTTGGTTACACCCTGTATAAACTCCGGGTCACGATAAATGTGTCGTATGTTTTTGCCAATGATATCTTTTTCCTTTGAAAACTTAAAAATATCCAACACACTTTTATTAGCGACAAGCACCTGTCCTTTTTCATCCAAAATGACAAGTCCCTCACGCATATTTGCGATAATGGCTTCGATGGTATCTGCCCGCTGTTTTATTGTTGAAAATTGCTTTGAGATTTCCTGTCTTTGACTATCGATTTTTTTGATGAAAGGCCAGATTTCCTCATAGAGAGACTCATTGTGACCATACCCGGGTATGATATTTGTTTTTTCTAAGTCAACCTCAGCAAGGGGTTTAATAATTCTTATGGTTAGGCGATGGGCGATAAAATATGCCAGTGCAAGAATGACCAAGGTCACCATTACAAGAATAGGCAAAATTGTAGGAATCACTTGGCCAAGGCTGTTGAGAGTACGGGAAAAACGCAGCACATTTCCGTCTTGTAATAGTATGGCATAGTAAAATGTTTCTGCCCGTAGGGTATCAGAGTCTCGTATAGCCTCACCGCTACCGTACTGGGTCGCCTGGATAAATTCCTCCCTATCCCTTCGGTTGACAGTTAAGTCTGTTGCGGGATTGCTGTCCATTAGCACCCAGCCTTCCCGCGATATTATCGTCATACGGGTGCTGCCTCCACGTAGATTTTGTGCATGGCTGTAGTCACCTTGGTTAATAAGTCCGGCAATCAGATATGCATTATCTCGTATCGCGGCCATTTCTTGTGTGCGAGCTGCATTCATAAATAGAAGGCCGAAGGAGATAGCTAAGGTCACTATACAGACTAATATCAGTACTACGAAGTTTCTATATATACGTTTTTGCAAAATACTCACCCCAGCTTGTAACCTACATTACGGATGGTTTTTATTAATTCACCTGCTGCGCCTAGCTTCTTCCGCAGGGATTTTATATGCATATCCAAGGTGCGGCTTTCCCCTTCGAAGTCATAGCCCCATACAGTTGATAGGATTTTATCTCTGCTAAGGACTATGCCTGTATTTATTAATAGGTAATGTAGTAGCTCGTATTCTTTAAATGTCAGAGTTATGGCGATGCTATCGACAGTTACTGTACGGCTTGAAGTATTCATTAGTATGTTCGCATAAGCATGTTCCTGGGCTGCTGCCGGGATATTGCTGCGGCGAAGCAGGGCCTTTATACGAGAGATAAGCTCCATTACGCTAAATGGCTTGGTTAGATAGTCGTCGGCACCTAGGTCTAAGCCCTTTACTTTGTCATACTCGCTGGCCTTGGCAGTTAGCATGATTATGGGGATGGCTTGGTGGAGAGGATGCTGCCTTAGTTTTTTGAGGATGGTCAAACCATCATCCCCGGGCAGCATGATATCAAGGATAACCAAATCCGGCGGGGATTCCTCGCTATATTCCAGTGCCGTAAGGAAATCCCTACCATTTTCAAAGCCCGATGCTTCATAATTGGCGGTGCGCAGAGCATATAGTACTATCTCTCTGATGTCTTCGTCATCTTCTACTATCCAAATCATAGCTTACCTCCTGCAAAGTACCGCCTTTGTCGATATCATCAAAACCGGTCTACTGATGCAATCGCCTTTGGCCCAATCATCAAAACCGGTTGTCGACTCACTTTTTCTGGCCCGTTATAGAAAACACAACCCATTTTGCAATATTACAGGCATGGTCACCTATCCGTTCAAAGAATTTTGCTATCATTAGCAGGTCTATGGCTTGTTCACTGTTTGGGTTGCCGCCTCGTATTAATTCAATCAAATCATTTTTGACGATATCAAATAGGTCATCAACGACATCATCGTATTTTATTACGGACTTGGCTAATTTTAGATCCTTTTTTACATATGCATCAATGCTGTCGGTAACCATTTTTACAGTGGCAGTTGCCATCTGTGGGATATGCTCCAGTTTTTTTATATATGGTGCGCCTTTCATCATTACAACGATTTCCGAAATATCTGCGGCTTGGTCTCCAATGCGTTCCATATCAGTAATCATCTTAAGGGCCGCAGAAATTAACCGGAGGTCTTTTGCAACGGGCTGCTGTTGTAAAAGCAGCTTTAGACATAGGGATTCTATATCTTTTTCCTTTGCGGCTACATCGGTTTCTAAATCTATTGCCGCTTTCGCCATTTCAACATCTTGCTCTATCAAAGCCTGGGACGCCACAGATATAGTCTTTTCCACCAGTGTGCCCATTTCCAGTAGCTTGTTATTAAGCTCGTTTAGTTGCTCATCAAATCTACGCATCAGCCAAACCTCCCTGTTATATAGTCCTCGCAGCGTTTGTCCTGGGGTATGGAAAAAATCTGCTGGGTTTCGCCGTACTCAATCAACTCGCCCAGCAGGAAAAAGCCTGTGTTATCGGAAATCCGCGTGGCTTGCTGCATATTGTGGGTTACGATTACTATTGTGTAATCCTTTTTTAGCTGGAGCACCAGTTCTTCAATTTTTCCCGTTGAGATTGGGTCAAGAGCCGAGGTTGGTTCGTCCATTAGCAGCACATCAGGTTGGACGGATAGAGCCCTTGCAATACATAGTCGTTGCTGCTGTCCACCAGAAAGACTTAGCGCGCTCTTTTTGAGCCTGTCTTTTGTCTCATCCCATATTGCGGCGTCTTGTAGGGATTTCTCTACTATTTCATTTAATACAAATTTAGATTTGATGCCATGGGTGCGCGGGCCGTATGCGATATTGTCGTAGATGCTCATAGGAAATGGGTTTGGCTTTTGGAAGACCATGCCTACTCGTTTTCTCAGGGCATTGACGTCGATATCGCCATAGATATTTTCGCCGTCCAGCAGGATGCTCCCGGTGATTTTGCAGCCTTCTACCAAATCATTCATGCGGTTAAGGCTTTTGATTAATGTTGATTTTCCGCAGCCGGAAGGGCCTATAAAAGCGGTAATCATATGTTCAGGTATATCCATATTGATATTATTGAGTGCCTGAAAATCACTATACCATAAATTTACATCATTTATCAGGAATTTGTTCGTTATCTCCATCATCTTCTCCTATCCGCCCATTACAGGCGATTCCATCACCATCCGAACTGAAAACTTGTCGGGCTGTCATGTTAAGGACAGCCCCACTCCCTCTTTTGTATTATCCCCTATCCTTTGTTATCGACCGCGCAATCCAGGACGACAATGCATTAATCAACAGCACTACGATGAGCAGCACAGCCGCTGTTGCATGGGCTTCGCCGGGATGAGTGCCTTCGTTGGCAAGGGCGTACATATGAGCCGAAAGGGTGCGGCCTGTATCAAACAGGTTGTTGGGCATACGAGCTACATTACCTAAGGTGAAAATTATTGCTGCTGTTTCCCCGACAATCCGCCCAATTGCAAGGATTACCCCTGCCAATATACCTGGCGTTGCGGCAGGCAATACTATCCGTGCAACTGTCCTGAGTCGCCCAGCACCCAGCCCAAATGACCCTTCCCGGTATGTATCAGGGACGGATTTCAAGCTCTCTTCCGTTGTTCGCATTATAAGGGGCAAAATCATAATGGAGGTAGTAAAAGCCCCCGACATCAGAGATAATCCCCATCCAAGAAACACACCAAAAAAAATAAAGCCGAATAGACCGTAGACAATTGAAGGTATCCCTGCCAAAGTCTCAGTTGTAAGACGCACAATTTTTACAAACCGGCTGCCCCGCTTTGCGTACTCCACCAAATATATAGCGGAAAATACCCCAAGAGGCACCGCAAGGATTAGGGAAAGCCCTACAATCATAAGGGTACCTACTAAAGCGGGGAAAAGGGATTGGTTTTCAGTTGTAAACTCCCGTGCGAAAAGGGATGGTCTGATAAACGGTAACCCATTGATAACCACGTATCCAACAACAAAAATAAGTACAGATACCGTGATGATAATACCCAGCCATGTCAGCAAAAAAAGAATTAAATCAACTGGCTTTTTCCGCTTTAATTTATCCATTTACGCACTCTCCTTTTTCTTTAGAATGGAGAATAATGCGTTTATAATCATTACAAATACAAAGAGCACAACACCTGTTGCGATAAGTGCGGCTCTATGCTCACCATATGCATAACCCAACTCAATCACAACATTGGCGGTGAGAGTTCTGGCACCGCTTAAAAATTCATGGGGCATACGCAATATTGCCTGATTGCCCGCAACCATACGGACGGCCATGGTTTCGCCAACAGCCCTGCCAATCCCCAAAATAACCGACGCCATGACCCCGGATTTTGCCGCAGGAAGCACAACTTTAAAGGTTGCTCTTTCATGGCTTGCACCCAGGGCAATTGCCCCTTCGTAAATTTCGGGAGGGATGGCTCGTATTGCGTTTTCGGAAATGGTGATAATAGTGGGAAGAATCATCATTCCCAGCAAAATCGACGCGGTGAAAATACTATTGCCATTACCTCCAAAATTCTCCCGGACAAAGGGTACAAGCACCACCATGCCAAAGTAGCCATACACCACGGAAGGGATACCGGCAAGCAGATTAATCGCAGGCTTTAATATTACATAGATAGGCCGAGGGCAAAACTTAGCCATAAACACAGCGGCAAAGATTCCAATCGGGACTCCAAATAATATCGCCCCGGCAGTTACATACAATGAGCCTACAATCATAGGCAGAATGCCAAACCGAGGAGGATCCCAAGTAGGCCGCCAGTCCGTGCCTGTCAGAAACCGGATTATCCCCATATCCCACATAGCGGGAAGGCCTTGCAAAAATAAGAATACACAAATCAGCCCCACCGCGATTATCGCGGCGGAGGCTGAAATAATAAACAATATTTTTGCGGCATATTCCCTATTGAGTAGTCTTAACGAGCGTTTTCCCATTGTGTTACCTCTCCAAGGAAAATATATCTAACTTGCTCAAGGGTTAACCCTTGGATATTATTGTCCGGATGTACGATTACCGCGATACCATCGATGGCTATTGTCAGTGAGGACATAAACTCCAGCTCACTTTCACGAAGGTCACGGCTAGACATTGCAATATCGGCCAGGCCGTCTCGTGCGGCGGAGATGCCATGGCCTGTCCCTGCGCCATGGACGTCGATTGTCACGTCGGTGTTGAGCTCGCGATATGCGGCACTTAAGTGCTGCATAAGGGAATATACAGAAGAGGAACCATTTACGACAATTGTGCCCGTAAGTCCACTGGGAGAATATTCAGGCGCGCCTTGCACAAAGGGAACATAACCCCTGTCTGCAACAACATCTTGTCCCTGGGCGGAAAAAATAAAGTCTACAAAATCTTGTGCAAGTTCATTAAGGCCGGTGTCGAGATTATAGCCGATAATAAAAGGCCGCTGAATGGCATATGTTCCGTTAAGCATATTTTCTACGGTCGGTGCAACACCATCGATGTAAAGGACCTTTACTCTGTCGTCGCCAAGAGCAACGCCCGTTGACGCATAACCGATTGCGAGGGGATTTTCTGCAACATTGGTCATCATGACGCTGGTGCCTGGGGCAACCACTGCTTCAAGGGTGAGATTGTCATTACCTTCTATGGTGACATCTACGATTTCTACAAACGCGCCACGGGTACCGCTGCCTTCTTCTCTGGTGATAACTGCGATTTCTCCCGTTGTGCCGGATGGGGTGGCAGTTTCTTCTGTATCCGCAGCGGTATTTGTTGGGTTGTTTGGTGTGTCATCCTCTGAGTTGCAACCTGTAAAGCTTGCTAAACCCATTACTGTTACCACGGTAAGTACGAGGGCGGCTCTGATACCTTTTTTAATCATTTAACATTCCTCCGTTTTCGTTTTGCGTGCAAGGCAAGATTAAACAGGGAATGTAAATGCTAAATAGGCGTTATGTAAAATCTATGTAAATTTTATTTTCCCAGTATTTTAGGAAACGGATCCATTCCATGGCAGTAGCAATTCAGCTACTGTTACAACGGCAATAATGTTATAGTATAGCAGAACGACTTTCGAAATGGCGAATATGACCACAGTGGGGATATATGAATTTATTTGAGCCTTTCTTACTTGCCATAGGACTATCAATGGACGCATTTGCTGTAGCCATCGGCATTGGGCTAACCTTTGCTAAGTCAAACATAAAAAAAGCCTTGATTGTTGGCTTGTATTTTGGGTTTTTCCAAGGGGTAATGCCCCTTATCGGATATGTTGTGGGTATGAGATTTGCTGAACATGTCACTGCGTTTAGTCACTGGATTGCCTTTGGACTTCTTGGTTTTCTTGGGGTAAAAATGATTGTGAGCAGCTTAAAGAAAGAGAAATGCGCTGACAGGGTGTGCGCTGCGGAGCCATGTAGTGACCGTGTTTGTCCCAAAGACTCAAAGGAAACCACTCTTGGGCCCAAGCAAATGATTCCCCTGGCTTTGGCAACAAGTATTGATGCCCTGGCAGTAGGTGTCTCATTTGCTTTTTTGTATGTCCGTATTGTACCGGCTGTATCGTTGATAGGCGCAATAACCTTTGTTATATCCACAGTGGGCGTGGGAATCGGAAATATATTTGGCTCCAAGTTTAAATCCAGAGCAGCATTTGCCGGCGGCGTTCTTTTGATTCTTATGGGGTTGTGGATTTTAATTGAGCAGCTAATTTTGCCCATGCTCTAGGGTCGTAGTTTATTGGATTAAATTCATCAAAAAATAGCTGGTAGTCTTCAATGCTCATATTTATAGATTTGAGCTAGAAGCTTTCCGGTATTTGTCCGGGGTGGTTTTTGTATATTTTTTAAAGACCCTAAAAAAGGTTTTTACCGACACAAACCCCGTGGCGATAGTTATCTCTTCTGTATTTTTTGATGTCTCTGCCAGTAGCTGCATAGAAAGCACTATACGCTTTTGCTGAAGATAATCCAAAAAGCTTATTCCCATATTATTTTTGAAATATCTGCCTGCATATGAGTATGACATATTCATAGCGTCAGCTAAATCCGATAGCGAAATATCCTTGCTGATATTTTCATCTATCCAGCTTAGCATTGTATCAATGACAGAGCCTTCGTGTTTAGGAGTTATCAGTTCTTCCAAATCTCTTGATATTAAGGCATATAGCAGTTGCAGGTTGAAAATCCCTTCATATGTTGCCCGCTTTGATTTTGAGTCCTCTTTTTGTATGTTACCGGTTAATATGCATATGGTGTCATACATATATAACAGTAACTGCCGTTTTGCCTGGAAAGTACCGGCTTTGTCGCCGTCAATAATTTCAAGGACAATCTTTTTTACATTGCTTATGTCTGACGACAAAGTTGCTGTTATTAGTATGTTGTGCTGTATTGTTGATATTTTGCCGCTATTATCATTGATAAATGCTTTGCTATATATAGCAACTTGCTCTTCGGGGCTAAGTCCTATAACCGGCATACGCCAAAAGGCTTGTAGGGATTCTTTCATTGCTATTCTTATATCCGAGATGTCGTCGTGTATCCCAGACACCCCAACCTGGCTATATGAGTCTACAGAGTTTACATAGGTGTCAAGCCAGCTTACTAAGCCATTGTAAGCAGATATATTTTTTACGAAAAAGAAATATAGGCTGTATTTTTCCACGCTATATATTTGATGGCAGTTAAAATCTTCATGTTTGGCGCACTCCTTTGAAAAAGCTCTAGTAAGCGTCGCCTCTTTGCTTCCGTTTTCATCCTCAAACAAAATTGTTACGACACAAAACATGCCGCTATACTTTTCGCTTATCGTGGATATATCGTCATGAGTTATTGCCTGACTAAAATTAAAGTTATGCTGTATATGTTGATACTCATCTAAGGCATTAAAAATTAGCTCAAACTCTGAGCCAACTTTTTTAGCCGGTGTATTTCCAACCCGAGCAGGGTCTAAGCGGCTTAGTATCTGGGGGATTGGATTGTATAGGTCTTTCTTTATGCGCAGCAAAAGCAAAACAGCAAGGGCAATTACACAGCCGGAAAGACCGACGGACATCAGTAATATATTATTAGTGATTTGTGTATAAGCCGTTGGACTTTGAAAGAAATGATATTCAAAGGAAAATCCCCCAGCGATGATTTTATCCGGCTCTCTGTCTGCATAGTAATCCCAATTGGTGACAAATAATGTATCCTGTTGCTGATTTTTTACGACAAACGCACCATACGCGTGAGGGATAAGTTGGGCAAGCATAGCCTCCATATCTGCAGCACGGATTAGGATATAAATATGCGTGCCCCCAAGATAGTTGTTGTAATACACTACATAATTGCCCTGTGGCAAAATAGAATGCCGCTCCTGGCTTCCTATCAAATTAAAGTCTATGTGGGGGAAGGCATGAATTTCCCAATGGGATAGGAAGCTGTGATTCCAAGAGCCGCTTATGTTAAAGAAGATATCCAGGTTTTCATGCCAGATAATCATATCAACGATTTCCGGGTTTACAAACTGCATACCAATAAAATTGTCCATTAGGCTCCTGGCATTGCGTTCGAAGTCGGGATTCATTGGATTTCTGCTTGAAATGAGGTTTTGCAAGTTGCCATCTTGGCTAAATTGAATAGAGCGGCTTGTATAAATTTGCCAGCGATTTTCAAAAAAATGGATAGCACTATCAATTTGGGTAATGGTCCGTTCTCGTTGGCTACTGTTTAGATTACCCAGAAGAATTAGGCTATGTATTGCGAAGCCTGTAAGTAAAATAAGTATAAAAAAACCGGCGGATACTACATACATGAACAACGCAGATCGTCTTTTTCTCATATTCCCACCTTGGTCTCATTTTTTGCTGAGTTTATGTAAGTAGAGTAAAACTCCTGTACCTTTGACAAATACTAAGACCGGTAGCGGCTTTTGTCAATTGATATAAAGGGATGGGTGGATACAATAAACACAGACAGGAGGTGCTTCAAACGATGGTAGTGGACTCACGAGCCGATAGGGCGAGAAAATTGCTTAGAAGAATATACACATGCAGATATTTGTACTTTATTTTTATCCCTGTCGCGCTTTATTATCTTGTATTTGCGTATGCGCCCATGTTTAACCCTCAAACTGGCGGCATACTTATGGCTTTTACCCGCTACAGACTCCATGCTTCTTTTTCGGACTTGGAATGGGTGGGACTTCATTGGTTTACAGCTATGTGGAGCAGACCAGATTTCTGGCATGCTTTAAGAAATACAATAATTATCAGCTTTGGGCGGCTCGTTATAGAATTCCCATTTCCTATTATCCTAGCTCTGGTGCTTAACGAGGTCACCCGCAGCAAGCCAAAGCGTATATTTCAGACGATTTTTACCTTTCCCCATTTTCTATCTTGGATTTTAGTATATAGCATACTTCAGGATTTATTCCAATTTACTGGGGCGATAAACACCATACGGATATTTTTAGGCTTTGAGCCATTTATGTTTCTTGCCAATAACTATCGCTTTCCTAATTTGGCCTTATTGTTTGGCTCTAGTATTTGGCGGGGTGCCGGGTGGGGTGCCATTATTTATATGGCTTCTATATCTGGGATAGATTCAAGTCTTTACGAAGCAGCAAAGGTAGATGGTGCTAACCGCTGGCACTGTGTACGACATGTAACATGGCCGGGAATTAAGTCTACGGTTATCGTCCTACTGATTTTGGCTTGTGGAAATATTATGAATGGTGGGTTTGACCAGATATTCCAATTTCGTAATGCTGTAAACCGTAATGCTATAGAGATTTTGGATACCTATGTATTCCAAATGGCCTTTGGCGGCACAATGAACCAAAGCTTTGCGGCGGCTGCGGGATTGTTTACATCTGTTATCAATTTTCTATTGTTGATAACAGCCAACAAGATATCAAAGCTGCTAGGCTCAGATGGGTTGTTTTAATACGACAGAAGGAGTGCGTGGGGACGGCATAGCCGTCCCCACTCGAAAGTCTCTCATGCTGGTGAAGTCAGCTAGATAATCTGTTAGGGGGTAATGTTAAGATGAAACAGGATAAAAGCTTTGGCAATAGTCTTGCAAATTTTATTATCTATTCCTTTCTAATTCTGTTTGGAATATCTATACTCTTCCCTTTTTATAATATGGTGCTGTTGTCTTTTGCAAGCTTTGAAGACTCAATGCGTCAAGGTTTATATCTGTGGCCCCATAGCTTCACCTTTGACAATTACCGCCGGGTGTTTATGGACGCCCAGGTTATGAGCTCTATCCGTGTAGCTACCCTCAATGTCCTTTTCGGAACCTCTCTTGCCATGGTGCTTACTATTTTTGCGTCATATGTGTTATCCAGGAAAAACCTCCCTGGAAGGCGCGGTATGTTTTATTTCATCATATTTACTATGTATTTTAGTGCGGGGCTTATACCTTGGTTTATGGTGCTAAGGGCTTTGGGGTTTGTTGATAGCTTTTGGGTTATGACTGTACCCAATGCTATGTCTGTCTTTAACATGATACTTATGAGGAATTATTTCCTGTCTCTTCCTGACTCTTTGGAAGAATCCGCGAGACTGGATGGAGCAGGTGAGTTTGTGATTATGTGGCGGATTATTGTACCTCTTTCTGCCCCGATTATGGCCACGGTTGCGCTTTTTTACGCTGTTGGGTTTTGGAACCAGTGGTGGAATGCTATGTTATTTATCCAAGATGTAAATCTGATTCCATTGGCATTGTTGTTGCGCCGCCTGGTTATTGACAACTCAATACAGTTTGGCGATGCAATGGGAGTTGCGCAACTTGCGCAAGAAGGTATACGGGTGCATAGCCGTGCATTAGAGCTTGCGACGGTTACGGTAGCGACAATACCAATTTTATGTGTATATCCGTTTTTGCAGAAATACTTTACAAAGGGCATTATGCTTGGGGCAATTAAAGCCTAGTAGGTAACTTCTGGTTTCAAAACCAGATAAATATAAAAGGAAGGATGATTTAAATGAAAACAAAAAGATTTGCACTGCTCGCAATATTGGTACTTGCCTTGATTTTTATCGCAGCATGTAGGCAGAATGAGACCAGTACACCTGAAGAAGCACCGACTCCAACAGCAGCTCCGGAGGATACTCAGACGCCGGAAGACAACCAAGATGAAGAGATTGAGGAGCAACAACCAGAAGACCGTGAAATCATAACTGTATCTGTTATGAACTGGGGTGTCGCAAACTCATTTTCTGATGATGGTGAAATCTGTGAACTCTACCAGTATGTAATTGACCATTTTGGCATAATGTTTGAGCCAATTGACGTAGGCTGGGATAACCATGTGGAATTAGCTCATCTATGGGCGGCGGCAAATACATTGCCAGACATCATCGGCGCGGCCGATTTTGTTGCAACGCCAACATTAAGCTCATGGGCGGAAGCCGGTATCATACGGCCTCTGCCAGACAACATGGAACGCTTCCCGTACCTGTACCATATGGTGCGCCAGCCCTCTGTTACAGCCTTTGATATTGATGGGCAAACATTCTTTATTCCAAGGGGTAATGACCCCTATCCCGAGTACACCGCAATGGCTCGCGGTATTATTAACAGACGCGACTGGCGTGAAAGCTTGGGCATCCCCATACCACAAACCCCTGAAGATTTCATGGATATGTGGCGTGCGTTTATGGAAAATGACATGATGGGAGATGGTAGTATTGTATTTGGCGTATTGCCAGACTCGACAGGCATCTTGAATGACCAAGCTTTTGCAACCTTTGGTGACACCCGTCATGCATGGGTACAAATGCCAAACGGTGACATGGTTATCCCTGGATTTGAACGAAGCGCACTTCCTCTTATGAGCTTCTGGCGCGACGCGTTCCAGGAAGGCTTGGTAGACCCGGACTTTATAACCAACCCATCAGGTGTTTCCCAAGAGCTATTCGCCCTTGGACGCGCTGGTACATTGATTCGTCAAATCGCGCCTCTACATTTACGTCTTGTCTATGACAGGTTTGTTGAACTTACCGATATTGATTTCTTCGAAGCTGTTGAGATTCTTATGCCCCCAACAGTACCTGGTATTACGCCGCAATTTTTGCGCGGTACTGGGTTCTGGTCAGAAACGTACTTTAGTTCAAGACTGGACGACTATACAATGGATAGGGTTATGGAATATTTCAACTGGGCTGCTTCTCCAACAGGTATAGCAACTCTTCAGTTTGGATTTGAAGGCAGAGACTGGCAATGGTCTGCTGAGGGCATGATTGAGCAGCTAACCGACATCAACCCTGACACAAATATGCCATTTAGAGCAAATGCAATGTATACATTTGCAGCAGGGGGAATGGGTAACTTGGTCATGTGGGGAGGCGCGATAGAATATGTTGACCCATCTATTGACCCACGCCTTATTAATATGGCACGTGAATTTTTGGACAATCTTTTAGAAAACTATGAGTTTACGCCGGTAGATAACCGTTTACGTGCTATTAATCTTGACGAAGTAAATGAAATGCCTCTAAGGGTAAGCGAGGAGTTTGTTGCTTTCATGACTAACTCAACCGCAACAAGCCATGAAGAGTTATGGGAACAGTTCCATAGCCGCTGGGTAGCCAATGGGTTACAACGTGCTTATGATGCAATGACTGCGGAGGTTGCGGCAAGAGGTTATTAGAAATTATTGAAAATTGAATGAAGGGGCTGTTACGTTAGGCAAAACATTGAATAAATATGCAAACCGCCGTCATTGGAGTGTAGTAAAGTAATCCAATCGTGATTGCTTCATCGCTTCGCTCCTTGCAATGACGAGGCAAATGCATAAATATTCATGAAAATGCTTAATGTGATAGCCCCACATTCACTGCAACTTTGATACAATGCACGAAGTGCATTAAAGTCGTTGTGAAAGTGCCCGTATTAACGTAGCTTTGATATAGCGAACGACATTGAGAAGCGTGATTGAAGGAGGGCTACCCAAAACGTGAAGTTATCGTTTTGGGCCGATTTTGCCCGACGCACAATCGTATTTTGTTTCCTGTCTAAAACAAGCAGAACTGCCCTGTCTGCTATTTCAATGTAATAAAAAAACCCGGGTTTCCGGGTTTTCTCTCAACTAATAAGTTGAAAATGTCTGCTATGGAGCTAAGCAATCCAAAGTCGAACCAAAGGCTTCCGCTACTTCAGCGGGTTTCACGGTTTTCGCACCGTCTTTATAATTTAGCGTTACAACAAACTTGCCACCGTCATACACATATATAG
>Ga0123355_10004530_pt1 | contig 20215 bp, 12 predicted proteins | sample TergutEmb28metaG_3_FD_89872 | JGI IMG/M metagenome (GOLD analysis project Ga0123355, IMG submission 89872) | Embiratermes neotenicus P1 segment gut microbial communities from Petit-Saut dam, French Guiana - Emb289 P1 | ecosystem: Host-associated > Arthropoda: Insects > Digestive system > Gut ...
AGTCCAGTGCTGTGATGTTGCACTGTGTTGTCAGGAACTGCCGAACAACACAGTGCCACATCACAGCGCCTCAGATGTCACAAGTCCAGTGCTGTGATGTTGCACTGTGTTGTCAGGAACTGCTGAACAACACAGTGCCACATCACTGCACTGCCTTCAACAGCCCAAATGTCACAAGTCCAATGCCCTTGGTGATGTTTTCATTTGGTGTACAAGTTTGTAGCACAGGTCTTTTTTTATTCCTCCTGTGAGTTATCACAGTATGGAAAGTGGTTTTAATTTTCTGCATTGTGTTGATGAACACTTTGCTGCATCAAAGTAAATCATTTTCAGTTATTTATTCCAGTACACTTCAGTGTGTATCCTGTGATGTGTTTGTGCATTATGCTTTAAGAATCATAGTGACTGTTTTTTTGTATTTTGGATGTTATGTTTTCAACAGTGGTGATTTGTGGACAATGTTAGTACTGCCAGGTTTGAAAGGCAATCTGTTTGGAAGTTTTTAAATTATACACTGTTTATGTTACTGTGTGCATGTGCTTGTGAATAAACACAAGATTAAAGCTAGGTTCTTAAATGGAAGCAGATGTCCCATAAATGCATGCATGTATGCACGTGTGTGTGTGCGTGTGTGTGTGTGTGTATATGAAGCAAGTACACTTACTTATATGTTTACTTGCCCCCTGTGTGAGAACACAGGCATAATAATGAAATAATGTGATACTGTGTGTATTTATTATGGTTCTGGTGTAAAGATGTGATGTGAGCTGTTGTAATGTAAGGGACAGGTAGCATGGGCAAGTAACAGGAATGAGAACGTATGCAAGGAGATGAATGTATGGAATGAATAAAGTGGGGTAATAACATGAGTGATTCTGGATTTTAGTAAGGACGTTGACAATAGATGGACATAATGTTACACTTGTTGGAATTTTGAGTCATAATATGAAGTGGATTACACAATCACATCCAAACCAAGGTAACATTGAACATGATGACATGTACAGGTCATGCACTGTTTATTATCAGTACAGTTAGTGAAAGTAAATATATTCTAGGTAATACCCATGTTAATAATAGTGAGCGAATTTTGTTGCCTCTTTATTCTTTGTGTGTGAAACTGTTGACTTCACACAGGTTATCTTTGTGTGTGTGCGTTTATATCCGTTGTAGTTTCTAGTTTTCAGAACAGTTTGGTTGGTAGGCTATTTGCAGTTGCTACTTTGTTGTGAGTGTGAATTTCTGTTGTTATTGTTAGTGTGTTGGTTATTTATTTGTTAATGTATTCACATAAATATTTGCCACTCTTTTTCTGTACTTGTGGATCCTGCACCAGAAATGCAGCATTACACTTCTGCTTGCACATGCAAGTGTGTGTCTGTATGCTACTAATAATGAAATTTGCATTTCCCAGAGGGTCAGTAATTCTAAAATGTCTTCATTTTATCCAGTTCATTGTAAAATTGTCTTCAGCCATGAAAATATATCTTAGACACAACTAACTACTTCATGTGGATGATCTGAACTTGTTTGTCTACGTTTCAGAAAGCCTTCTGAACAGCAAATGCTGTAACATGCAAATTCACAATACCTGGACAGTTGTGAAGGAATAACAGGTAGTGTTATTGTGCCATTGCTGCCCAGAATCTCCCCCTTCAGCCACCCAGGATTATCAAGATGCCAAACACAAAAGAAATCTAACACCCAGATGTAGACTATATGAAGAAATTCTGTATGCAAGATCCAGATTTCATCAGCCCTTGGATCATTTCAGACACCCTGGTTTCCCAGTCTGTATCTGGAGGTGCAGAATTAGATATGCCACACATTTATTTGATTTTAATATTGACCTGCAGTAGACCCTGATCATTGCAACTGAACTTGTGACTGTCCCAGTTTCGTCACCATTCTGATATTAAAAAGATCTCAGAAACAACGACTGACACTCATATTTATGATCGGCACTCGCAGAAACCCCGCTGCTCCAGAAGCAACAATTACAACTGAGTCCGCCATAAACCTAATCCTCCCTGTACTGTCTGAATAAGGAGGTCTAAGTTTCAGTGATTCTGATGACCCAACACCTTCTCCTTCAGAATTTGTTCAATAAAACCCCACCTCTGAAGTGCTGAAAGTAAAGGATCTTCTTAAGTTGAATTTTTTTTTTGTGATAGTGTTTAAGAATTTTGAAGTGTATGTTTTATTTTATTCACCAGTTGGTGTGTTTACGGTGTGAAGTGGGTTTCCAGGAATGAAACCTCACGTTATAACATTGTGCGTGTGGGATATAAGGGTTGGACTTAATGATTTGCAGTGTGACTCTTGTCCAGCACCCAGTTAGATCGTCACCTGTATTTCAAATTCTGTTGCTTCTACTGCTAGTACTACTACCACCACCACCACCACCACCACCACTGCTGTTGTGAGTGGTAGTGGGGAGAAAAGTTTTACCTAAAACTAGCTAGCATAAACATAAGACCACATTGCCATTATCTGGACTCTCATTTTTCCTGTATGCCTTCCAAATGCAAAATGCTTTTAGTTTGATTGCCAGTTCTGATACTGTGTGCACAAACAAGGTAAAATCATAGAAAAAGTTGTCTGAGGAGAACGCCGGTCATGAGGTGCTGCAATTATGCCTAAACTAATTATAAGTCCCACTCTATTGGAAAACAGCCTATATTACAGGAGAGTTTTGTTGTTTCAGATGGTGATGTGTTTTGATGAATGTGACCTTCCTTTGGACACTGTCTTGTCATCATTTCAGAAGGTGGAACTGTTTCCATTGTCAGATGGAGGGAAGGAAATGTGCCTGCTTAGTTGGGCATGTAAGAAACAGCTAGTTGTGAGGCAGGCCACTGGACATTGGCCAGAACTGAGTGTGCAAGTTTATTTCTTTTTATCTGATGATGGAAACAGATCCAGGGGAGATTTTTAGTTGTCACAGTGTCGCTGCTGATTCAAGTCTTTGGGAATGTGACACTGTGTTGTTGGGCAAGTGGTTTCTAGCGTTTTGAAGAATTATAATGCCTTCATTTTCAGGGTCAGGCATTTTCTTCTTGGTGGGCATGACCCTAACATGAAGGCACTGGAATTGTGCGTCATACAACCTGGTATTGCATCCCAGAAGGCTTGATTCTTCACAGACATATGAAATTTCTGAAACATCATGCTTTAAAAGAATACAGCAGTGGGCAGTGTCCAAAATAATGCTCCTATTCATAGCATGTGTTATAGTTGTGCAGTAAAGGTTTAAATTTTCTCAGTACATTTCCCAGACTTCTATTCCACATTTTGAAGAGTCATATCGTTTAGTGTTGTAACAAACTTCAGAACTTTCTGGTCATAGTACTGTGGCGTTACCTGTCTCATGTCTGGAACCAAGCGCGGTTCAGCATAAATGTATCTTATGTCAGTGTAAGCCAACTGGGCGATTATTAATTGTAAGTTAAAGGTGTTATGGCTAAATACCAATGAACTTCCATGAGAGTGTGGGTGATTGTACATATATAGTGTATTGGTGACATTATTACGGTGTACATAATATGTCATCTCATATGTTGTGGTTTAAATCATTTGCAGTTTTATGTATTGTATGTCTCAGTGTAGGGTGATAGTGCACTGAAAACTGTGGTGTTACCTCATATAAGAGAGTAAATTGATATCAGAACAAAGGGACCTGTGAACGTGCAGTGCATGTGTGCAGTGACGTTTGGGAAAGTAACGTTAACAGTCACAGAACTGTGGTTTGGTGTCTAGCCAAGGAAGTGAGCTTGACTTTATATAGCAAGCATATTGACAGTTTGGAGCAAAATATGTAAAATAGTACAAATAATTCCTTGTAACTGTGTACTGGCCACCAGTACAGTAGATACTGAGTCTCTTTTCTGGGCATAAAGTTGATGGAGCATGGTGGTGACCACCACCACATCCTGTTAACACCAGCATGAACTATGGATAGGGCTATACCTCTGCTTCCTCTCTGTTCCTGCTTGGCAGGTAAGGGGGCAGCCTTTACATTTACCTTTTAACTGTCTATTGATTTAGTGTGTAATAGAATAAGTTTACTCTCGTCATGTAAACGTACAAACTGGTGTTTTATTTTTCTTTCTCCGTTTTATTTTTCAATTTGGTTTTGGCCTGCAAGGGTGGACATAAGAAAGATTAGCATAAATGATTTTCATAAATTTACAGTAGTAATTTAGAGTTTGGCAAAACTGAGATGTTGCTGCTTCAGATTTGTCATCTTTTTGCAGTTGAGGAAGAAACAATTTGCAATAATGAGTGGCCATTCAGATTTGATGCTGAGGTTGAACACAGAAGAAAGAATTTTATCAGTTTGTAATAACACAAAATTTGCTCTGAAAATAAATTCCCCGTAAATTTTCCGCCTCCAGCATTCTTGTTGTTGCGTGAGAGTGAAGGGTAATCTGCACTGAAATAGAGCCTCATCCTGTCACTCTGAGACAAATACTGAAGCTGAAATATTGTAGTTTCTAGTTAAAAAAAATAGTAATCTGTTGTGTGCTGCTTGGTAACATATTCTTCAGCTACTGCAGTAACTTGCCTTTCACTAGACTTGTAATTTCCCCATCCACAAGTGACTTCCAGTTGTTCACAGGTAAGACACACCATTATGACTGGCAGTTGATAGTGTTGTACTAATAACAGTGCTGAACAAACTTGTGTTGCACAAAGGTCATTTGAAAATCTCCAAACCCTGTGCATGCAGCCAACTAGTTCACCATAAAAGTTGTTTTTCAAGGAAAATGTTTTGTATACTAAGCATTTAGGGTACTGACGCTGCTGTTAAATTGAGTATTGGTACTGTTCCAATATAATTAATATAACTAATTATAATTTAATTTTTAAGACTTGCATTATTTTTGAAGACTGGAAGAATGTCAATGACCAAAATATGCCAGTAATTATTATTATTATTATTATTACACTATGCTTAGAACTGAAGGAGTAAAGAGAGTGTTGGATCTCAGCATGCTGTATCTCTGTCACTCCTTCTTCTGCTAACTGTAAAGTTCACAATGCCAAATATTCCCACACACTGTGCATGAAGCCCATTACAACTCTAAATTTTACTGTGCTCGCGACATTCACCAGATCACTCAAAAGGAGGTCCGTCATTCTCATGGGGGAATGTAAATTTAGTGTGTCTGAAAAAACGTGTGGGCCACAGACATAGGTCTGATTGGCCACAGGTTGCACACAGTATGGAAGTCGAGACAGATTATTGCATAATGAGAGAGAGAAAGAATACAAAGGGTGGCAAAATGCTGTGTTTTGGGATGTGACAGCTTGTAGTTTGAGAGGGCTGTACTGATGTTTCAGAGGAATGTTCACAGTAGGCAAGCAAGTGCGTGAGTGTACATGTGCCCCAGGCAGTGTGTAGTGTGTGCAGTGTAGTCTACATTTCCCCACGGCAGTCCACAGTGTGTGTGGATCCATTGGTCGGGTCGTAGGGTGTATGTTACCTGCAGACAGTTAGTATGTGTGTTCCCCATTGGCAGTGTGTAGCATATATGTTCTGCATGGGCAGTGAATAGTGTGCATGGTCCACACAACTAGCGTGTAGTGTAGAAGTTTTGATACTGTGGGTTTCTACTGACGCCAGTGTTTCAGGGGAACATGCTGCATTCATCTGCAGCACTGAAGGAATTGGGCTTAGTAGACACTGGAGTAGTTGTGGGTGAGGATGTTCTTCAGTTACATAGGTCATTTGCCTGGATTGTAGCTCATTACAGCTGCAGGAAGGTGGGAGGGGATAAGTCCCATGCTGGACCCAGACCTTCCATGAACAGCACTTCAGATGTCAAGGTTACAGATCTTATGGTTTACAGAGACAGTAGCGTGGGGGTGGTTCAGACATGCAGTCTCATTTCATTCAGTTCAGTTTAGCAGCTGTTCGCACAGTGCTAAACTAAACTTTGGCTCTGTTGTATTTCTCACTGAAAACTGCGTTTAAATGTCCTATTCTTCTGCCATTATTTTCCACAATGTATGGTTTGACACCACTGGGATTTAAACTCTATGTGTTTTGGTACAGTCTGGTTTAATTCACCCTTTTGTTTCATAATTGAATTTAAGGCTGATTCCCAAAACTGTTGTCAATTCTCCACCTAAATATTAAAGTGAATTTTTTGCTATTGCATATGCTTGTGTAATATCTATAGTAGCTGTATTTTCTGTGTTTGACATATTCCCAGGTATTTTTTGGGTAGAGAGAAGAATGATTAATTGTTTTAAAAAAGCTCAAAAAGATGAAAGACGGTGTTTTGTAAATGGTACACAGTAGGTTGCTAATAAGTATACAACGAAAGGCTTTAATTATTTATTGCGAAGACTGATGTTGATATTACAAGACGTAGTATTAGTAGTTACTGTGTGAAATTTTCTTTCACCTTCCCCTCCCCCCTCTGTCTCTAGTGGTTTTGCTGTTGCTGACAGATAACAAGCATTGCATACTGACTTGACAGTTGTGGGGATGTTTCTGACCGTGCATTGAGAACATAAAGCTGTGGCGCAAGTCTGCATGTTGCACTTGAAAATAATGAAATGTTGGATGAATATATTTGCATTTTACACCAAAAAGGCTAATTGCTGAGTTCATTGTAGCCACTGTTAGCATTTATATGCTTGTGGCCTGACACTCACACTTGGACAGCACACTTCTGTCAGTTGCAAGAGTGTGAGGTTCTCAGAGCAGTATTGATGAAGATTCAGGTGTTCTAGGATATCGGACTGTGTCATTGGGTGAGCTGTCTGCAGTGTTATGAAGGCTTATAGTGGTTGCATCTGCAGAGTTATTCTTCTTGGGCTGCTTGCCTCAAATAGGAACACCCTCATCCTTTGAAACATCACATACTATGTTCCCAGCAACAAGGTGTCACATCCCAGAGGACCTGATTTGTCAGTTCTGCTTGTGTTGATGTTGCAGGATCTTAAGTGACAGTTTGCCCTCTCTGTGTTTCTATACACGTCATTCTGTCAGTCCCTTCATGTGACTATTGCAGTCACCAGTTGCATTTACTTTCATGTTCATATTAGGTCAGAATAATAACGTAATGGCAGCCAGAATGAAACAGAAATTCAAAATGTAGCTCCATGCTGCTGCTGCATTAACTTAACAGTATGCACTGTTGGCGCTTCATTGTTGAGAATATGTAACTTCTTAAATTCACTATAGTTACTTGGTCGTCCAGGCACAGGCAGACTGTTCTTCATAACGTTAATTGTCGATAAATTGTGTTCCATTCTTATGCTTAAGTGATGAGGAATATGTTAAACTAATTCATGCACCACAGCTAGTGAAATGAATTAGGCGAAGAATGTAGACATTAGGTGTCAAGAAGGTTAATAAACTTATAAATTACTACTGTAATATTTATTGATAGTATCACTAACAGTCCAATCCACGCAATCACTGTTTTGATTGATTGATTGATTGACACAATGGGATGATGTTGCCAAAACTATTGTCAGTATCCTGGAAGGATTGCATCATAAAATGTGCAGGATATGAAATGCAGTCTTCTTTACCTGTTTGAATGCTGGCTTAAAACAGTAGCATTTAGCTGAAGTGGTGGTGTTCCTGCAGTATGCCAGTAAATGTGATAACCATACTGCAGTGTCTCGCTGCACGTGCAACAGTAAGACTTCATTTTATGAGGCATGAACTTTTCAGCCATATTGTGCCAGGATAGACCTGTCACAGTAGTGGTATAGTTTTGATTTTGATACAAATATCTCCAAGAATTCATAATTTTGGATAACTGTTATGATAGTGCTGTATTGCAATAACATTGCATACCAGTTTCAAGACATTTAGGGCTGTTAAATGGTTTGTGGTGATTTATGTGTAGGAAGACAAGTTGTGTTTTTTATTTTAGTTCAACTTTGCCATATATTTTATCATGAAACTGCTATCATCTTGGAGCAGAGAGGATACATGCATTTCGTTCTGCCAGTTCATTCAAAAAGTAAGGAGGGTGACATTAGAAGACTCACAATCTCTGGGAAGTGACACTGTGTGACTGGTTAGCCATGTTTCAAAGGACTATAAAAGGTTGAAGCAGTTGAAGAAGATTTCTTCTTAGACTGCTTGACCCCGAAAGAGACGATACCGCCAGCCGTCTAGACATCAAGAACCGTGCACCCCCACCACAGTGTCACATTCCAGAAGACTAGAATCATCAGCAACATGCTGTGAGAACCTCCAGTCTCGCAGGGTAACGTTTATTGTGGTCTTTATCACGTGTTTATGGAAGGACAAATATTTTCTCAAATTCCTGAGAAATTAAGATGTCTTTAAATGAGTTTGTAAATATGTATGAAGTGATGGTAATGTTTTGCTTTTAACTTTTTAATCTCTGCTTCTACAGTAAAGATGTACGTGTTAGCTTTAAAATTATTAACAAACAGTTTTTCACCGTGAATCTTGTAAGCATTGTTTCTGTTAAATTTGTGCTGAGTAGATGTACTGCAGTGCTAACAGTAGTAAAGTTGTTACATCCACGTGAATGTGTCATCAAGATTTTGTGAGAAAGACACTGCAAACCATCTGGCTTTGTAGTAAAGAATGTAGAAGTTTATTTTATTGGAAATTTTGCAAGGGTACTTCAGTTACATGAGAGTAAGTAACTTTGAAAAGTGTTCTGAATTAAACCTCGTCTGTCACCATCAGTTTTACAGTGAATGTTTGTACAGTGTGGCACAGCTTAATTATTTTAACGTACTGTTTGGAATCACTGGTGACTTGACCTATGCTAACGTAGGAAGTATGGTAACATGTTTTAAATTATTTTGCAGAATCAACTTAAGAATATGTAAATGCTTGTTTTGGATTATATCGTATGATGGTAATGTTACAAATTTGAAGAGAAGCACTTAGGAGTCTCCTTTTTTGGGGGGATTGGGGGAGGGGAGCCATCTGAGAAGTTAATACAGCCAGATTATAGTGAATGTAGTGACAACTTGGATACTGTCTTAATTTAGACAGTGTTGCAGAATCTCCTCCTTTTCCACAATGTGAACATGTCAGCATACTGATTAGTACATCCTGTGAAGGTAGCAAATCGTCTGCTGTGTCTCCTGGCACCACCTGCAGTATACTGTTGCAGCCTCAGATATTTCTGACTGTCCATGCTCTGTCTCTGGTATTCCTCAGGCTGTTAGGTTTTGTTTTACACCTGTAATGTTCAACATTTCTGATTTGTTTTTAATAGCTTGCATTTAATTCTCAGCCAACTGTTATTTGAATATGCTATTTAATAAGCGAGTATAAATCTTTTGGATGAGTTTGATGGCATCCAAAATGTCATTACTCGACAAAGCTGTGCTAGCTATTTAATTTCTTCATAAAATTCTTTTGGAAGTCCTGCATATACAGGGTCATTATTTTATCTGGCAGCTGTCATTTGTTAGTTTGCACTGCTACCTTGTGCATGTGTTTGGGCAGTTGGCTGGATGAGCTACATTAAGAGGAAAAAAGGCCAACAGGAAGTGGCAAATGATAGCTGGCAGATAAAATAATTACCTTGTATATTGCTGATGTATAAATTCTGTCTACCTAGTTCTTTCATTTTAGTACTTTGTTGGTCTCAAAAAGGACATTGAGTCATAAACTGCTGTGTATTCATTGCCATGTCATAACATTTAGCAGTAATACTTCAGCTTTAGAACACTTCCTGTAATTCAGTGCACATTTCATCATTTTCAATCTTGGGGGTAAAATGATGGTTATGTTTTGGGTTTTTACACCTTGTAGTGAGCTTTGTATGTTACTACATTTTGGGGGATTGTACTGTGTCCATAAGAAGGATTCTCCCAAAGCAGACAGTGGAAGCCTGTCACCCATTCCCTAAAAGAAAGAAAGCAAAGTACACACCTGTCTCCCCCTCCTCCGACAACACTGCCTTACTGCAATACTAGTGACACATAAATAAGCCATACCTCTGGTCACTGTCCACCTGCCACTGTGTTTATGTATTGAAAATGTTGAGGCCCTGCAAAGAGACATTTTCATGGGTATCAACTCCTGTTGGCTGAGGTGGAATCCTGTTTGCTCTGCCCCCCCTTCTCCAGCTGTGATTGCCCAAACTCCCTTGCACCACCCTATACATCCAACACATTTCTACCCTGTGTCCCTGCAGCATCCACTTGAACCAATTCAGTCACCCTGAAAATGGAGGCAGTATGTTCGCCTGAAATGTCAGAACATTTAACCACAACACTCTGCAAAAATGCACAAGACTACTGTCATTTGGTCAGCAACTGCTGTGAAAATGTGATAGCTTCTATAAGCAGATACCATCATTATGTAACAATTTGTTTTGACCAACCTGTGTCGTAGAACAGAAGTATTATAGCATTCTCTTCCACAGTGTATGGAACTGCCGCATCAATTCTTTAAATCCACTACTCTGTACATTCTGACAGCAGTTGATTTTATATTGTAGGCTGTGAATGCTTCCATGTCCATCCCATTTCATTATTCAGTAATGATCCCGCAGTTTCACAATATCTAGTCTGAACTGTTGGTGTTGTGGGTAAATAAGAAACTGTTCCAAAATGTAAATATTCTGTAACATTTAATTACTGAGGAAAGTTGTTGGCTTTTCATTGTCACAGGCTAAATTATACACCTGTTTTGAGGATTTATTCTTTGGAAGCTGCACGCCTGTCCATCCTTAATATGCTTTTTACAATTAGCCACCAGTATAATTGATACAGAATATCTAGTATTCAGTAACTGAGCTTGACTGTGTGAAATTTGAATTGTCACAGTGGTGTGATGCTGTTCCATATTGGGTGAGCAGTTTTGTTTGTTTCAAATGATCATACTGCCTTCATCTTCAGGGGACTGCTTCACCCTGAAGAAGCAGGCAGTATGATCATTCTAAATGCCAAAAATTAGTCACATAGCATCACATCGCAGAGGACTTTATTCTTCAGAATGCGACTGTATCACACTGCACTGTTGTGAACGTCTGTTATATGTTACATTCACAGCAGGTGCTTGGTAGTGTTGCATAAAGTGTGTCAGATGCTTGGTAGAGCTTAGACATGTCTTGTGTAGCTAACAGTAGTTCTGTAGTGCTTCAGACCAGTGTCAGAGGGTGGCAGTCAAGGGGTAATGAAAGTGGAACAGATTCAAGCAAGTAAATGGGCCTGAATATAGCAGTGTGATCAGGCATGCTGGTGAGTTATTGTATTGTAAATCACAAGTTATTCAGAATGAGTTGCAAAATTAAATTTTGTATTCACAAGCACTGCACACAGTAGCCATCTCTGGGGCTCAAATTTCTTCACTTATCTGAAATGATTTACACTGTTTGTGTATGTATGTTATGTTTTGACATAACTAAAAATATGAGAGATTGAGGTGCCTTTTCAGAATGTGGCATCATGCAGTTAGGTCACGAGCCTGGAAAGTATCATGTCCCACAAGATTGTCATTGTAATATTTAATTTTGTTACCGACAAGCTCAGGGGTACTCAACACTTTTTTGTTAGTCTGGATTCCTTATTTTCCCTGCTGTCTTGTAACAGTAAATTCTTGTTTTCAGGATGCCTTTATTGTCTCTCACTATATATGTCTACCATCTGAACATAGATTCCCTCACACCAGAGTTTGATTTCTGTGTCAATATTCATGTGTTACAGATTTTTCAACCCCCCCAGGTGTCATCCTTACTGTAAGTAATTTCTTCAAGCCTGCCATGAATTGAAATGAGTTTGAGTGTGACCAGACTGATTTACACACTTTTCTTCTTTGCTTAAGACAGTAAGTTCACATTTACTTTCATTGAAGTGTACTGAGTTTCAGAAAATTGCCTGCTGTCATTAAGTTGTACTTCTGTCCTGCCCCCAACATGCTGAACACATTGATAGTAATGGTGTGAGATACTTAATGCAGTGCAAGTAAAGATGCTTAACATAAACATTGGTATTGGCAGAATATTGATGTTCCTGGGCTGTAACAGTGTGTCGTTGTGTGAGCAGCTGTGCCTGTCTTTGTCTTCAAGGGCAAGCAATCCCAGGAGTTGAAGTCTTCTTGGACTGCTTGACTGAGAAGACACAGGTACTTTGGTCCTTTGCAATGTCATTAACTACTTGCCTCAATACATGGTGTCACCTCCAAAAATACATAAACCTTAGGTCTTGTATTGGCATTTTATTCATGTCAGTGCTGCTTGCTGTGTTCTAATATGATTGCCTGTTCAGAACATTCACAGTACAGTAGTAATTACTCACATTGCAGTGTGTCAGATTGTTCAAGTCAAACACAAAAGGTATGCGTACCTTACATGTACACTGCTGTCATATCCGTTATGCATGTCCACAGTTTATGTCCACTGATTCAGAGTGTTAAATTGCCATAACCATGATACATAATTGAATGAAACAATAATGACTTACACAATTAGAATTTGTTTCTTTACTTCTTGTGATACAGCAAAATTAACAACTGAGTATTTTTGGTATTATGGATTCATTGTATGAGCAGCTTATTTTCAAAATACGTATGTCCACTGCTGGCAAGTTTACACAGACTGATGGAAAGACAGGTGTACAAAAAAAATGCAGAACTGATCTAACCCACAGTGCAGGGACTAACCAAAATGTGATTGAATTAGTTGTGTCTAATACTGAGAGGACTGTATCATGCTTGACTTCCCATAGGTAACTCATTTCTTGTTTTGAAAATAAGCTCCTCGTATTACCGTAGTTCGTTAATATTTCACAACAGCCTGCATTTACAGGAGCTCCATGAACTGTACATTTTATGTAACCCCAAAAACAGTCACAGGGCATTAAATCTAGGGATCTGTGAAATACAGCTACTGCTGCCCATTCACTAATATTGAAACTTATTATTTAGGGCAGGTCAAATGAAGTTACCAAAGTGGAGCCCCATCTCCTTGGGAAGCTGCAAGTTACTTTTCTTCCAGTTTTGGAAAAATATTTGTCAAATATGTCCAGATGAATGGTTCGTGTAGCAGGAGCCTTAGAGCGAAAAATTTTGTTTGGCCCAAGACAGAGTCATGTTGACACTGGTCACAGTACATGTGCAGCTCAGTGCTGTATTCTTGTTTCTTTTTCATTCAGATACATTTTTCACTTGGGAAGATATGGGAAATATTTTGTGGACACTATCACAAAAAAGCAAAAGAGCAGACATCAGAACACAGTTATGTTGTGAGACATGCAACAGCAAACAGTAGTTGCAGTTGTGCTATAAATTCATATTCGGCTTACAGTAGTAAGAACAAAATGCTGCTTCATGATGTACAGTGGACTAGCTAGGATAATTTTCTCCAAGTGAAAGAACTTTCTTTGTTAGTACTTAGTACTAATTTAACACACAAAGGATTTACTTTAGTGTGAGGAAGTGCAAAACTGGTAGTTCTAGTGGTTCAGTTGTAGGCAGCATATTAATTCTCTCCCCCCTCTGTCATTTTGTGTTTGTGTTTGGACAGACAATTTGGTTTGAACGCTGGTCTGAAAAAGGGTCTGTGTATATATACATGTATTAAGTCATTTCTAAGCAACAATCCTTTGCAAGTATGAAAACAGACCAGTTTATAATGTACAAATCTCAACTATAGAATTTATAGAATAGAAATAGTGTTTCACTTATGCCATGTGTTACTAAGTGCTTACTCATCACTGCATTTGGCATTACCATTACACACGTGTATATATGCAAGTTTACCATCAGTGAATTGATAAACGTGTGTTTGTTTTATCTGTGTGTTGTTATTTGACTGCTGTCATGTTTCTTTAGAATGTGCTGACCATTAGAGTCTGAGTGGAAGTTTTACTGTAATTGCCTTTGGCAGTGCCATAATTCATTTGTTGTGTCCTTGAATTGTGGCACGTGAAAGTGTAGCAACAATTAGTTGAGTTTCTGAATGCAGCCCTCCTTCATTGAAACAAACTTACCTTTCCTGATGAGCAAGTGTCCATGAGAATAATGTGATCTTACACTCACATTATGTTTTGTGCTGTCAGTTGATATTTACTGGTAGGGCAGAATGCCTTTAATTATGACACTGAAAGCTGCAGCATGTTTCATGGTATCTGTGTCAAGTTATAATCTAATGGCTGTCACAGAGATGTGCTTAAATTTTGATCCTGTGCCCATTTACTCAGAATGCTGTCTGCAATGCAGGTTTAGACTCCATCTTGTATGACTGAAAGTTCCTTTATGTGAAGATTCTGTAAGACTCTGACATTCGTATGCCAGCACTCCATCCTCTAGTATATTTATCATGTCACTTCTGCAGTGTGTGTATATGAGCAAGAAGAACCTTTCAAATCCTAAAATTTTTCTTACTGCCTGATGAGTGCAGTCGAACACTCAGCCAAACCATCTTACTGGTGTTTCAGTTTCTGTAACTGAACATGCGCGTCGTTTGTTCGTCCATGTAGTTGCATTGGCATAAACTTAGTTCTGCAGGTTACTTGGCTACACCTACTCATTAGGAAGGGTAGGACCCTTGTAACTTTCAGTGTGTGCTAGTAAGTAAGGAGGAACAAAGGACCATACCAATATTAAAGGGAGGCTACAACTAAAATTACAAATACTTCTAACTTGTAAGTTTCATACTGGATATCCAATTCATATGTGCAGTGTAGTTCTGTAAAGCTGATTGATAAATGTAGTAACATACAATTTCAACAGCTGCAGTCAAGGGACAACTACTGATACAATAAACACAATTCTGATGTACATAAATTGATATTGTAGCAGACATGTGTAAGCCATTCTTTTCTTATTGAATCATAAAATTTAAATTGCATTACATAATGATACAAATTTATTTCTTAGTGTCGTAAGACACTTCATGGCTTCATTTATAGGTCGGTATCTGCAGTATTAAACGTACAGTGGGAGTACACTAGTAGCAGATAAACATTTTTATGTTCTTCCAGATGAAAAGAGCATTTATATGTAAGTGTGAAATGTTATGACTGTAATTTGTTACTTGTAGGTAAGGATGTATTTGAAAACGATGATACATGTTAGCTTCTAGCGATCCTGTTACTGAGTGCAAGTGCGAATATGAATAAAATGATCAGGAGGAGCAGTGGCATGATTGCATTCTCTTTTAGGGTTCTTTATGCAGTTTTTTTTACTTTCATTTTTTAATATAATTTACATATTGTACCCATTCTCTCAGATAGAACAGTGAGACTTTTTTTATACAGATTTTGTTTAATTATTACTGTAGATAACTTAAATTTGAATATTATATTTATTTTCATATTGTCTGTTATAATCTTTGCCAACGTTGTAGTTATGCTGAAGAAAGCAGTAGTGTTGATTGTTGTGGCACCAATTGTAAGACAGTCATGTATGTGTCATTTGATGTAAATAAATTGGTGTAATTGTCAAGTTTTAAATTGATGGGTTGGCACAGATCCTGTAGCCATGTTCCTTGAAGTGGCCAGAAAGTGTCCCTTTGTTCACATCTGGAACATTTCCTCATGGAATTTTTTATGTATACAGGATGGCAGTAAGTCTGCACACAAGCTGTATGCAGTACGATTCCTTGTCAGAAAAAAAGGAAGTTGAAAATCCTGCACAATATATGCCCTGAGTCATTAGTTTCAAGACACGTCACCATAAATGGGGTAACACTTTTCAGCAATGTTATCTGTTGTAATGATAAAGCATATTAGCTGTTCTCAGGACACAACGCACAGCAGCACGTAGTTGTGATGAAGTGATCATGCAATACACAACACACACTGGAATTCACACTTAATTGTCCTGTTCAATGTCACCCAGACACTGAAGTGTTTTGATAAAAGTACCTGCATCCTTGTGAGACAGGAAGTGTAACACCACAGCATTGTGAATGTAGGCCACCTGCAGACTGTATGAACACCAGCCAACAACAGTGCCATAATTGCATCTCTAGAATAACAGCCACAGAGAAACTCATGCAATGGTACGCAGGAACTGGGACTATGCTGATCCAGGTTCCTAGAACCACTTCTTGGTGGGAATGTAACACCTATGACACTTGTGCATATAGGTTCCCTACAGGTGTTATGGACAGAAGCCAATGATGATGCCATAACTGCAGCTGTGGAACGAGCTGTGGAGAAGCTTGCGTGTTATCTTTCCGAAATCTTCACCGTAGGTGGTTACCTTTTTTCATTTGGTCTTGCACCATGTGACTTTTGTATATTCTCTACAGTGAAAACTGCCCTGAAAGGAAGAACGTTCCATGATGTACATGGCATCAAGCATGTAACCCCTGAATTAAACGCAGTTCCTTTGGACACCCTTGATGACTTCTTTGTATAACTTTTATGAAGCTGTAAAAAGTATGTTACAGTCAAAGAAAACGAAACAACAAACAACAACTTCCAACACAAGCACAAGTTGTCTGTGGTGTGAATTAAGTTTGTGGGAAGGGAATGAAGCATAGCGAGTCTTTGGATTTAGCACTGGCAAATGAAGGGTTTCTAATTCTGTGTATAGTGTTTGTACATAGACTGTCAGCAGTGAATGGTGTTTGTACAGACATCAACAGTTCAGCTTTGTGAATCTTGTAAATGCAGATCGTCAATGCAGCAGGGAGTTAGAGTGATTACTGTGGGTCATCACTGGACAGATTTCATTCTGGACCACTGGTACTTCAGTGCCATAACAAGCCATAAGTATAACTACCAAGAGGCTAAATATGGAACGGTGTAAATGTTGTGCACCACTTGAGTTTTCCACAATGGTGGCACCATATGATCTGGTAGGCTGTACTGACGTTTCACTGGAATCTGCTCTCTCCAGCATCAGTGTCATTCGAGTGCCACATCACATCAGATTGTACTATTCTTAATGACAAAAGTAACAGATTTTTGTGTGTCTGGTGTAATTTAATATCACTCATTGCTGTTACATGAGATGCTTTATTCCTGTTGTCATTACAAGACCCTTAACACTGAAAAAGTTTGTTGTGGCTCACAGATCCAAGGCAAAGTTTGTCATGGTGCAAGAAAGGCTGTTCTCACTCACATTTCAAGAAAAGTTACTTCTGGATTATAGATTAACAGATAATGTGTTGAGCCCTGCTGCAATTCCACTGTGTAGCAATGTTGCCACTACTTGGAATTAAGAAAGTAAAAGCATCCAACTTAGTAATTCCAAGCCATCTGAAGGACAACTTTTAAACTTAATTTATGTTTCCTTTTGTACACCACAAACAGCCAGTCGTCTGCTACAGCAGAATATTTGTAGTGCTATTTTAGTATTTCTGAAAGGCCAAATCTGTTTCCTGAAGCCAGTCTTGCAGTATCCCATTACTGTAGTGCATGATGGCTGTTACCACTCAACACCACATGTCCTGCATGCAAGTTGTGTGTCACTCTGGTTGAATGTGACAGAGGGATGGGCTACGGTAGATGTCAGCAGCTGCTGTGCAATATTTAGGAAGTTCAGAAGGAAAAAAACACAAGGTAAAAGTAAAAAATAAAAAATAAAACTTTTGGAATTTTAAAATAAAGTGATGAATTACTGAATAAAATAAAATGGGCAAACTGTAAAACTGAAGGCTGAATACTGAAGAAGTGTTTGATGTGAAGCTAAGAAGGAAACTTCCCAAGACAATGACCAAGATGAAAGAAACAACAGGATAGGAAAGATGTAATGCAGAAGAAAAACATGGGACAAAATTGAGCAGCAGAAGCATTCAGGAGATAGAAACAGATCAGGAATATTGGTGCCAGATAACCTATGTAAAGCAGAAACATCAAAAAGATACACTGTGCTGTATTAGTTTATAATTATTTAATCATGAATTAAAACACGACAGATACCTGACAATATGGAAATCTGAAGTGAAAATAATACATCACACAACTGCAATTATAAACTGAAATGGAAAAAAAATTTACATATTTCTTTGTACATTGTGGTTATTTGTGACTTCCGGTTCATAAGAAGAAGACGATGCCAATGCTTGTGCTGCTCTCTTGCGCCTAATTCTTCTTTTCATTGCCATTACACCTATAAATGAAGATGCCAAAATGACAAATTTTGAAACGGTAAATGTCTGAACTGTGTTCTGTTACAAGACACGTCAGAAATTTCTTCATCATCAGCACCACAGCGGTATGTCGCAACATATGTGCATGTTTTCATTACTCACAACAATCTACATTGATACACTTTTTCTGTTGGTAAGTTAGATAGTGACAACACTGTAATCACTTGTGCTCAGAGAGCCTTAGTTACAGCACCTGCACACTTTGATGTCTACTCTGGCTCCTTCACCCAAATGCCATATTTACCTGAATATATGATGAGAATGTTTTTAAATTCATCAGAAAAATGGGAGGTCACTTTGTAATTGTATAAGAAGCTAAACATGTTCTGTACACACAGTAGCCTCAAATTTTAAACCTGTGGAAGAGGTCGGGGGGGGGTCACCTTATCTGCAGTGTCATCTTATATTTGGATGAATGCTGTAAATAAAATGTGATAGCATATGGGCAGGTCCACATCCTGACACTTCCAACACCAGGCCTGCCTGCAGCAAGCTTTTTGTACATATAAGAATGTGCTACATTGTCAGAAAAGAAGATAATGTCATGTTCTAACAGTTTTGGTCATTTCTGATGCAAGATGGTTTCTGAAAACCATTACGTGAACAGGTGCACGCTGCGTCACAGTGAGCATACGTTTCCTTCTCAGCGACTGTCACATTTTCATGGAGCTCAGCACTGTTATGCCATTGATGGCCTAGCAAAATTCAAGTGGCAGTAGCGTTAACATCAATCAGTACTGCTATCACATATCAATACATAAATCTGTTTAACGTCATGACAGTAAATGACAAACCATCATAGCGAAGCATGCAATACTTCATGTGATGCCACATTATAAGCATGACTCACTGTGCATGCTTATAATGTTTGTGCAGTTGACAGGTTAAGTTCAAATCACTAAGACTATACTCAGCTACGTGCGGGATGTCTGCACTGGCAAGAATCATCACTGTGTTAACTTTTGAACTGCTACGTAATTTGTGTGTTGGGTTTTTCTGTAATTATTATTGTCGTATGGGGCCTTCAGCTACAGTATTCTATATTTGTGATTCCAAAAACTTCAGCACTACCTTAGCTAGCACTGCATGGTACATTACCTGTTAGCAGCCATGTGACCAAAACGGGCTGACAATGACACCCTTATGTCAATGCTACAGTAATAGCGAGCAATAAAAGATTTAAACCCAGTGGTTACTCACATCTGATAGTCTGATACAAGGCCACAGAACTACCACTTCTTTTTACCCCACTCTGCAGTTTTTCTTGATTGAAGTAATCATGCCTATAAAACAAGAAAAATCATCCCAACAGATGCAGAAAATTTTTCTAACTTGTGCTATTGCAGAAACAGTTCTTCTGGATTAAACGTCTTACACTAATATCTCAGAATTTGTAGCAAACAAAATGGGAGATACACTTTACCAAATATGCCAAACTAAGAAGGGGGAGTAAACACTTTAAGACATAACCAGTACTTTTGATTCCGACTGCAACTTTGCATGAAAACAAGCCTTTCAGTTTGCTCTGGTGAGCAACCTTTTACTTTTATCATACATACAGCAGTGACTGTGTGTGCAGCAAGCCTACGTGGTGCAATCAAACAGTTTCTGAACTGACCTCAAGACAACAGCACTGCTGCTAGCATGAACTGCTATGCCTACATGCAGATACAGCAGAGTCTGCTGATTCATCTCCTGCTTCAATATCCATGCAACGCACATGATTGTTGAGTAATGTCAAGTACAAGCATGCCTGCTTCCATTTGTGATTTACATGTACCTGGAGAATGGAAGACTCGACACAGCAACATATCTGCAACAGACTGTGCTGCAAACTCAGGATGAAATGCTACAGTAAGTTTTGAAATGGTGAGAGCAGCTTTTGGAAAGCAGGAAGTGGGGAGAATGAAAGTTTCTGAATGGTTTGCCTAGTTCAAGAATGGTGCAACCTCAACTGAAGATGCCAAATGTTTGGGATATTCAATAACAAGTAAAATGTGAAACAAGTAAAGAAATTGATAGTTGAGTAAAGAGAGACCAACTTGATGTCACTTGCTTTATTATTTCTTTACTTAATGCTCAACATGTTTCGGATGTTAATACATCCATCCTCAGGAGCTTGCGACTTATTTGTTGAG
>Ga0123355_10004531_pt1 | contig 20213 bp, 19 predicted proteins | sample TergutEmb28metaG_3_FD_89872 | JGI IMG/M metagenome (GOLD analysis project Ga0123355, IMG submission 89872) | Embiratermes neotenicus P1 segment gut microbial communities from Petit-Saut dam, French Guiana - Emb289 P1 | ecosystem: Host-associated > Arthropoda: Insects > Digestive system > Gut ...
ACATTTGCATATAACGCGGCAAACCAGCGGTTTATACCTCCTATCAACGCAACGGCGGTTTTACCGGCTAATACTTTCCTTACAATTACCGCGCCTATACCGTCAGCGGCGGCGCATATCCATCCTCTTAACAACTTTGATATAAACTTTAGGACTTTTGCGGTTGATTTCCCATTTCACAAGGCCAACAACCTTATCTATACCCAAAGCCAGTGGGCTACACCGGGCTTTATTAACGATACGTTGCTTGCCGGTGCTACTTTTTCAATTTTCCGTTATACGGGTGCCGGTACACCGGCAAATACCCTTGTAACACAGGCTATGGTAACCGCCGGTACTTGGGTATATGTAGATACTGATACCAGTACAGGCAACCCTGCAACGCCTATCGTGTTTGCGCTGCTTCCCGGTATGTATTACAGGCTGATAGAGACTGTGGCTCCGGCCGGGTTCCAGATGCCAATGGGGCAGTGGCAGATTAGGTCGGCAGAGCGTGTTGTTGGGGGCGTAACGCAAACGGGCTTTAGGGTTACGACTATCAGCGGAGGCGCTCCGGCTCCGGATTTTGTTAATATCTTAGATGATGGTACAGGCAATACCTTTAACACAACTTACGGGGCTTACTTTGACGGTAATTTCTACTTGGGCAACTGGCTGGAGTTTGAGCTGCCACTTACAGGCGGAAGCGGCTCAACAGCTATTATTATAGCCGGTAGCATTTTTGTGGGTATGGCTATGTTAGCCGCATTTATGTTTGTAGAACTAAGAAAAAGGACGCGAATGGCGGTTGCTTCAAGCCGATATTCTCGCCTTATTTAAGAGGATTATCGTCATGAAACGCGATGAAACCATAAAGCGGGATATCGCAATATTTATCGTATTGCTTTTGTTGGGCGCGGGTACCCTTATTTACCCGCATATACAGCAGCGACTATTTGATAACCGCGCGCAAATAATCATTGCCGAGTTTGAACAGCGGATGGATGCTTATAAGTTAACGCACCAACAAAGGATACTTAGCAATGGCGATAATTATGGTATAACACCGGAAGAAGACCCTGGTTTTTGGTTAAATACGGTTAAATCATTCCTGTCGTTTATGAATCATAGGTTGTATGTGGAAAACCAAGCACACCTGGTAGACCCCTTTAGATATAATCACCCTTGTTTTAACATACAGCCCTTTGGCTTGGATACAGATATAGTGGGCATACTAAGCATCCCCGCAATAGATGTTAATTTGCCCATTTATTTGGGTACCAGCTTCCAGCATCTTAACAGCGGTGTCGCGCATTTGACTCACTCATCTTTCCCGGTTGGCGGTAATAATACTAACGCCGTAATAGCCGGGCATAGAAACCTGCAACATGGCAGGGTTTTTAGGGATATAGAGCGGTTGGAAATTGGTGATGAGATAACAATTGCCAACTTTATTAATACCATGACATATGTAGTGGTAGAAACAAAAATTGCCGGGCCTCATGAGATAGAGGCCCTGGCTATACAAAGTGGTCGCGACTTGGTTACGTTGGTTACTACCCATACTAGGAGGCGGGGGAATAGGCGGTATATTATTGTTGCGGAGAGGGTGGTTTAACGAACCCAACGTCCAACCCCCGATTTGACGTTAACTTTAATACAATTGTATGAGGTCAAGAAACACCTTGTTTTCTGGGCTTTTCTTGACCTGCAAACATATTTGTATTGCTTAAAATAACACTCACGCGTGGCAATTTACATATAACAGCCATTTTAAGAATGCACCCTTTTTTTACTATTACACGATACTACCAACATATACTCGTTACTTAGTTTCGTGTGTCAATTGCCTTCGGTCTCGCTATTTCTGATGGCTATACCTGTTTTATCACTAAAGATGCAATCCTGCTTCTAAGCCATCACTAACTACTAGTTCACTGGCAACATCATCAACATGGGTGGTATGTGCATAAAGCAACCCTCAATACGATAGCCCATACCATCTGACCCAAGATGAACAGGGAGATTATCAAGTGCTTTTTCCACTTCATGTTCTGACAGTTTGCATTTTTCTGCTATGTCCTTGAGCGGAACATACAAATCAAAATCATCTATGGAGAGTTCATATAATCCATAAAAAACTTTGAGGTTTACTTTATCGCATAGAGGCTCAATCGCCAGATAAACAGCTCTTATTTCTTGATTGGTAATTGGTTTAGAATATTTGTTGCTAGAAATAAACACGGAATTTTGTTTAATAAATGAATTTCCTTCCGGCTCCGAGCAAGCGGAAAACCCCCATTTGTAAAAATCGCTGTCCTCGTCTCTGACTTTATCGGTGTTCCACGGTACATAACTCTTATAGCCTTTTGTTAAAGCACCCTCCGCAATTACAAAAGCAAGTTTATAGCCCAAGTCGAAAACAGCTTTTTCATCGGCTTCTTGGAATAGTGATTTAATTTTTAGAAGGATATCGCCAAATGATTCCGTGGGTTTATACCCCAAAAGTTCATCAACAGAAACTTGAAAATATTGTGCAAGCATCGGCAGTAGTTGAATATCAGGACAGCAAATACCAGACTCCCATTTTGAAACTGATTGATTTGTAACACCTAGCACCTGTGCTAATTCTTCTTGAGTAATCCCTTTTTGCTTTCGAAGGAATGAAATTTGTTCGTTTATTTTTACTGAAGTCATTTTCTTCTCCTCTTTGATTTTTTTGTGGCCACATCTATATTCTAAAGCATACTGGGTATCACGTTCAATAACGCATTTGTTTGATTTCAATACAAATAATCCAACACAAGGTTGGATTAAAAATGGTGCAACTTTTGCACCCTACGATATCGACAAATCTAACGTGCGATTGTATTCACCTCGACGTCTATAGCCCCGATTCGACGTTAGTATTGATACAATTCTGAGATTCGTGTGTCAGTTGTTCCTATAATTATGAATTACCCCGAAAGACCGTTTGATTGACGTTCCATGTCCTCAACAACAACGTTCAGTCAGCTCCTGGTTTGGCTGAAATACCAAAATTACCTTTGCTAGAAGTTCGTTTATCACTTTAGCAGGTACACTCTCTATAAATTCAAAATTTCTGGCGTTATAATCTATTGTGACAACTTGGTCGAGCAACACTGACCCTGTTGTTTTTGTGCCTTGTAGCTTGATATACAGTGGATAATTGCGCACAGTGTTGCTTATTGGGGCAAATACGGCAATGTTGGCTATGTCGCTTATAATCTTGTTGCTTAAACAGATATATGGGCGATAACCTTTCTGTTCGTGCCCTTGCTTTGGGTTAAGATCGATTTTAATAATATCGCCCTGTATCGGCACCCTGCCTACCATTTTTCATTCCCCACCGATTCACCTAAATCAATTAGCTCAGCTTGAAAAGAACCGCCAGTATAGTTTTTAAAAAGATGCTCAAGTGTTCCCTTTTGAGGTGTTGGCATTCTCGTCAAGATGATCCTTTTATTTTCGTCTACCTCAAAAAACAGTTTGTCATTAAGGTCAATTTGGGCTTTTCTCAAAATCTCAACAGGCACACGAATACCCTTGCTGTTGCCCCATTGAGATACAACCGCTGTCTCCTGCATGTTCTCACTCCTTTTTTTTAGTATATCCAATATGTATATACGTCGTCAAGTTAAACTACATCTTTGCGCAAAAATCTGCGATGGTTCAACGCAGATTTTTGCGCTTTTTTGAAGTTTAAGTTCGCGCTAGGAGCGAACTTAAACATCATTTTGGCGTGATATTCTGCAATGGTTCAATGCAGAATGTCACGCTTTTTTGAAGTTTAAGTTCGCGCTTGGTGTTATATTTTTCATTTTGGCTTTACTGTGATAATATTGGCAAAAGGAGGGGTTTTATGAAAGCTATGTGTATGGCACTTGTTGTGTGTTGTGTCGTCTTTGTTATGGCAGTTGCTGTACCTGATAATGTGCAGGCAGCAGAGGGATTTAATGCTGATTTGGTTAGGGTTACGTTTGATGTTTTTGGTGAAGAGATAACTATTACAGAGTTGGAGTCATTATTGTGGACTGATATGCTGGGGCTTAAAATCGAGTTATTGTCTATAGAGACAGGGCTACACCCTACAGATGATTTGAATATGACTTGGACAAGGAATCATGAGTATGTGATGACCTGGAAAAGTACTTTGTCATATAGCGGTATAAACCCTACTAACCCTGATATGCTGGTTTTCAGGCCCAATAACTCCCCTAGTCCTGCATTTGAGGGAATGGCATATGACGGCGAGTGGAGGATGCGTGTCTATATCGCCGGCCAGTTCATGGGGGAAAGCGCCCCTATTATGGTTAGTGTTCTGCCAGCGCCTTTTATTAACTTCGATGAGATAACCGTAGATTTTTATATACCTAGCACCTTGGTATACCTGGCACAGGAAGCGTCTTCTTTTGATACCGGGATGTATTGCACCATTAGATTATCGTCTGCAAATACGGGGTTAACATCAGGCATGCTGGTACATTTTGGGTGGGCACAAGACGGAGGGGAATCTTTTTTTTCCACAAGGGCCCCACTATCCGGGTTTGATATAGACCCCACAAATGTTAACATGCTGACATCTTTCGATGTAAGGATCAATATGACGCATTTTGCTGTTAATATGTACACTGCCGGTGATTGGACTCTACGGATTTATATCGCTGGCCAGCTTATTGGGGAAAGTGACCCCCTTACCCTTCGTGTTATTACACCTGGGCCTTTTGATGATATTTGGCCAGCACAGCGGTTTCGTAGTGCTACCGGCACTAACCGCCGCATTTTTAGTGATATAGCCTATGTGTATCAGCGTGGTATTATGTCGGGAACAGGGTATAGGCGCTTTGCCCCAGATACTACAGTAACAAGGGCCATGGTTGCGCAAATGCTGTTTAACATGCACGAAAATGCATATATTACTACACCCAATACCAGCTTTACAGATGTGGCAACGGGGCGTTGGTACACAAATGCCGTTGTATGGGCATACCAAAACGGCCTTGTCTCCGGCTTTGGAGACGGCACTTTCCGCCCCAATGATTATATTAGCAGACGGCATTTGACATTGTTGTTAAATAACTATGCAAGCTTTGCCGGTGTCAACCCACCCACCCTCCAGCTTGATGTGCCGGGTTATGCCTTAAGGGGAGAGCTGGCGGCCTTGCTTAACAATTTTTTAGTTGACGCTCGCAATTAAAAAGCTTTCATGACTATCTATGTCTAAATTGTTGATATCATTATAACATTGAGTAAGCGTGAACAGAACTTTTCTCAAAAATAAAGCGTTTGCTTTATAGGATGTAATCTGTGAAGGGTATAAATAACGTCATTCGTATAGCTTCGTCACAGAAGCACTGTCATGATAAAATAGTTTTACTGGCTGGACGGATAAGCTACTTATTTATTTGATCAAACAGAAAGGGCGCACTTATGTACCATCATGAATGTGGTACGTGCGTAAAATTTATATCATCGGAGGTAACGTAATGACCAGCAAAGAAAAAATATTATTCGCCAAACGCGACTTTGCAGAGTTATATAAATGCGGAGCTGATATTTGGGATTTTAATGAAAATGTTTTTATCGAATCACAAGTCATGTTTTTTCGAGTACACACATTTGGCAAAAATACCGTTATGTTTGCCAACAAACAAATTATTGGTTGGCTCTCTGAAACATTCAAATCCACACCAGTAGAAGAAATTTTGGACACAGACAATCGCTATCTCATAAATGAAAAACTCCGTACTTTTGGCAAAAAGTTGAGCAATGAGGAAATGTGGTATTTACATCTTCTGCCCGATACGGAGGTTGCTAAGCCAGTAAGGTATACCTATAAACTGTATGATGAGGATTCTATTGAAGAACTTCATGCAGTAATGGAAGCCCAAAATGCGTATAGTGTTTTCGTAAACGCCGTTGAAAAAGGCGATGAAATGCTTGCGATAGCAGCTTATGACAATGATTTACTTGTGTCTGCGGCGTCCTGCGAAATGCACGATGATGAAGATTGGCGCAACATAGGCGTTGACACACTAGCTGGGCATGGAGGGCGTGGGCTTGCCGCATATTTAGTGAAACAACTCGCATTGGAAACGGAAAAGCGTGGAAAAGTACCAGTCTATACTACATGGAGTGCAAACTTAGCTTCAACAAAGGTTGCGCTAAACGCAGGATTTCGTCCTGTTTGGTTATCGCATTATGCTAAAAATTTGTAGTGTGTAGCAAATAAGCCTTAACTGCGTTATTTCCACCCTACACAGCTTACATCATATCGTGCTATTGTATTCGCCTTAACGTCATTACCCCCGTTTGGATGTTGGGTTCGTTGCAATCAGAAGATGAAGGAGGCTCTATACAGATTTTTTTCTCCTTGTTTTCTTAACCTCAATGATTTCATCGTGGTCTTTGTGTTCAATAATTATTGTATAACCATCCTTAAACCTTCCGGCAAAAGGGTTTCTGCGTCCTTTGATAAAATTGCTTAGTTTGCGACAGCATTACTTGTGCCATAATTAATATTTCAGTGGTTTCAATAACGCACTCTGCTCCGTAGATACTTCTTAAAACCCCATGATCTTTTCATATAACGCAACATACTCCCTGGCGGAGTGATCCCACGAGAAATCCCCGCTCATAGCGGCCCTAACAAGGGGCTCCCAGCCGGGAGTCCCATACACATCCAGCGCCTCGCGTATAGCCCACATCAGGCCGCTAGCTACATAATCCTCAAATACAAACCCATTACCCTGCTTTGTTGCACGGTCATAATGACGCACGGTATCGGCAAGGCCTCCGGTTTTGCGCACTATCGGGACGGTACCATGCCGCAATGCAAAAAGCTGTCCAAGCCCGCAAGGCTCATATACAGATGGCATAAGAAAAATATCCGCTCCGGCGTAAATACGCTGGGCAAGCGTACCGTCAAAGGTGATATTTGCGCTTACCTTGTGCGGGAAATTATGCGCATAGCCCCTGAAAAGACTCTCGTAACGGCCATCGCCGGTGCCAAGCACCACAAGCTGGATATCTAAAGTCATAAGCTCATCCATTATTATCGAAATGATATCAAGGCCCTTCTGCTCCGCCAGCCGCGTAATCATCGCAAGCATGGGCGCGTCGCTTTGCGGCAGGCCCAGGGCTTCTTGTAAACGGCGTTTGTTTTCGCGCTTTCCTTCTAACATGTCCTTATTAAAATTGGCGTAAAGTCGCGGGTCGGTTTCTGGGTCATTGGCTGCCGTGTCTATGCCGTTTACTATGCCAAAAAGCCGTCCTTCTTCGGCACGCTTTAGCAAAAGCCCCTCCATGCCATAGCCATAGGCTGGGGTCGTAATCTCGGCGGCGTAGGTCTGGCTTACGGTGCTTACTGCGCTTGAGTGGAGTATCCCGGCCTTCATGAAGCTGATGTTGCCGTAAAACTCCAGCTCGCCGCTGGTGAAATATCCATCGTTAAGCCCGATATCCCAGAGCACTTGCCTTCCAAAATTGCCTTGGTAATGCAAATTATGAATCGTAAACAAGCTCTTCATATCGCTGTAAAACGTAAAGCCTCGATATAAATCCCGTAAATACGTAGGCCCCAGGCCCGAATGCCAATCGTTGAAATGTATGATATCGGCTTTAAAACCTATATGCGAAAGCATTTCAATGGCGGATTTTGTGAAAAAAGCAAAGCGCTCATGATCATCATCGTATCCGTATAAACAGTCACGGTCAAAGTAATGGTTGTTTTCTATGAAATATACATAATCGTCTTCCAACTTGTAGATTGCGGCATTTTGCGCACGCCAAGACAAATGCACGGTAAAGTTGGCTACAGGGCTTATGTTTTCAAGAAGCCCCGGCGCGATGCTGCCAAATTTGGGCAAAACCACACGTACATCCAGCCCTTTGTCGCGTAGGGCCTTGGGTAGCGAACCGGCTACATCCCCCAAACCACCGGTTTTAGAAAATGGCGAAACTTCGGTAGATACAAATAATATTTTTAATGGATTTTTAGACAAATAGCTCACTCCTATAAGCGGGATTATAATTCTAGGGTAGCCTTGTGTAAAGTTTTACATACAAAAAAAGATGGGTATCCCCATCTTTTTGCTGAGTTAAACTCATTAACTTACTTTGCTACACGATGTACGCTTCAAGCTTAGGCATTACCTTCTCGGCGGTTTCGTCGCAGTGGATATCCAGCCTAAGGGTCTTGCCTAAATCAAGGCTAAAAATCCCCATGATGGACTTCGCATCTACAACATACCTGTCAGATACTAGGTCAAAATCACCGTCTAGCGGCGATATGGCGTTAACAAAGCCTTTTACTTTTTCGACAGTGTTAAGGCATACGTTTATAGATTTCATTTTGGTTTCCTCCTCCCTTTCAATTTTATCTTGCAGTGTGGACATAGCTAAGTTTTCGCAATTACTGGAAACATTGTATAGTTTGGCTTACGGTATGTCAAACTCTATAAAATACCTCATATAGCTGCTGAAGATACATAAGTAAACCTTCTTTTTTATCTTGTGATTCCTCATGCATGTAGTAGTGTACGTACATATAACCAGATGTTAGAGCCATATCGCCGATAATAGAACTATCAAGCTCAGCAATATCAATGCTTTCTGCTATGCCTCCTAAATACGCCGGGATAAGCTGGGTCTTATATTCTGCCCAAAAGGCTGGGTTAGTTTCGTCGGTGATAAGACTTATAATATCCTCACCCAAGTAACCCCAGCCTGTGGAATCCCAGTCTATTGCGTAGATGCAACCATTAGCGAAGAATATATTATTTACCCAATAATCCCTGTGGCATAGGACAATAGGCAGCTGTTTAATCCTGTTAAAAATATCGTCCGCACGGGTATCCACATCTATTAACATGTCGCATAGGTGCTTTGGGATAGGGCAGTCACTGCTACGGATATAGCTGTATTCCAAGTTTTTGGGCTTCCAGTGGCGGTAGTGGGTCTCCCGGGCATCTGCCATGTCAAGGTTTGTGATAGATTTCAGGCTGTCTGGTTGTAGCTTGCCTTGATACCGGCCCAACTCGTAAGCGGCTTTTTCCATCATAGGTGTGGTTAGGTCATAACCGGTTATGCCTTCGATATATTCCATCCAAAGTTGAGTTTCATCCCCATTAAGCTCTGCATGGTAGCACTTAGGCCAGCAGAAGGTATTAGAAAATGTCTCGGCTAAGCAGGATTTATACAGGTCATACTCCCTGCGCCATGAGAGCGGGTCCCCCCAGCGGGCCCATTTTTTTTGGATTTTTAACACCAGTTTGTATGGTATGGCATCGTCGGTGGTGGTTTGTGCTATGCCTGTTACTAGACATACATCACCTACTGTACCGCCTTTTAGATTTATGGAGTGGTGGCTTGCGCCGGAAACAGTTACTCTTAGTATTTTGTTTAAAACCTGCGAAAGTGTTTTTGTCTGTACTTGTGTCAACATTTTGCCCTCCATTAATTTACTAGCGTCCCCAGCGGGAACGGCGGCATAGCCAGCGGTTTAACCGCAATAGACATTAACAGGGTGGGGTTATCGTCCGCCGCGATGCGGTTTGAGCTTATCTCGCCGCAGTTGCGGCAGCGGTGGATTATGGCCCATTCGCCGTTTTTGCGTACCCACACGCTAATCGGGTCCATAGAGCTGCCGCATACAGATGCCCTGTCGCCGGGGTTTATATCTACATGAGCGCTTACTAAGCATTTGGGGCAGTGGTTGCGGTGTTTGGTTGCCGCGCCCTCCGGCAGTACAAACTCGCCGCAGTTTTTGCATGTAAAGCTTTCGTCGCAGGGTGCTTGGCGGTAGTCTGTGGTTTTATATGACCGGTCTAAAAATGCCAGTTCTTCGTTAAACTTACGTTTGTTTTTATCGCGGTTGGAATATTTATTTAATTTCATTCATTTCTGGCCTCCTACCTTTTCTTCTTTTTTACAGATTTCCAGTACTGCGCCAGGGACTTATGAGAAGCCTCCTTTTCGCGCATATACGATGCTTTATCGTCTACAAAGCGGTTCTCCCGCCGCTGGGCCTGGTAACGCTCCCAGCGTTCTACTGACAGTGTGCCATCGGAAAGTGCCGCGCGAACGGCACAGCCCGGCTCCGTTTTATGGGCGCAATCGCTGAAGCGACATTGGTCAAATAATTCTTCTACATCTGTAAAGCTTGCGCTTATGGCCTCATCGGCATCGAACAGCCCAAGCTCACGCATACCGGGCGTGTCTATGATCATGGCCCCGGACGGTAGCATAAATAATTGCCTGTGGGTGGTTGTATGGCGGCCACGGCTGTCGTCTTCTCTGATGTCGCTAACCGCCATAACATCCGTGTCCATTAACGCGTTTAAAAGTGATGACTTGCCTACACCGGACATGCCCAAAAATACTACGGTTTTGCCGGGCTTTAGATACTCGCTCAACCATTCAAGCCCGTTGCCGGTATGGGCAGAAACCGCATGCACCGGTACATCCGGCGCTGCATGCCGCACCATAGCCAGCGGTGTTTCTATTTCATCAATCAAATCCGACTTAGTAAGGATAATAACGGGTTGCCCGCCGCTTGCGCGCGCCTGCGTTAGGTACCGTAAAATCCTGCTAACTTTAAAATCCCGGTTAAGAGACGATAAAATGAAAACATAGTCAAAGTTTGCAGCCACCACTTGCTCGTGGATAGTTTTGACATATCCCGCGGCATGGCCGGAAAAATCGGCCCGTGAGAATTTCGAACTCCGGGGCAGTAATCCCGAAATGCGCGAGTCGCCGCTTTGGTTATAATGCAGCGATACAAAATCGCCTACGCAAGGGAAGTCGTCTCGAGCGCCGGCGCTATGATAAAAATTACCTTTAAGGCTTGCCGCAACTTCGCCATATTGGGTCATGACAATGTATCTGTCGCGCCTATGCTCTGTTACTCTGCCTGGGATGGTATCGGGTGTTTCTGGTGACGCGCCTGTGTAGCCATATTGTTTTAAATCAATCATGTCTGTCTCCTTAAAATTTGAACAAAAAAAACCACAGACAAGCAAGCCTCTAATAAGAAGGCTGCTGCCCGTGGCTTATATAGCCGCTCTTATATGGGAAATGAGCAAAATCACAAGGATAGCTCCTCACATGCCATAGCGGAAATAAACCTACGTAATTGCACAAAAAAAGACACGACCTCAATCGTATCCATATCAGCGTGGGCATATAAAAACAAACATCGCTTGTTTATTAGCCCGCAATCAGCAGTATTCACGAAAGGTTACTGTTTTGCGGCATAGCAAATAAGACGGGCATTACCCGTAAAACTTCCAAATTTATCTATGCCGAATATTCAGTTAGTAGACAACCACCAATCCAAATACACTTGCCATACACTCGCCTTCCTCTCTAATGTGAAACAATAATTTCCCTATTGGGATGATAATATTATCGGGGATATGCGTCATTATGTCAATGGTATTTTATTATTAGGATGAAAAACGCATGAAATTCAAGCAGCCTGCACGACTAAAAACGCGCAATCAAGCGAAAAACAGCTTAAATAACACCATATAACCCTAAAAAACGCCCGATCGCTTTTATCCAAAATGACAAAACCTATAAAAGCATTCTCTATCCTGCACATTTTGTATCTGCCGGATTTTGTATGTATGCACTTTTGTAGGTAAGCACATAATACTTCCATGATTATGCGATTTATTATTTATGGGGCCTTGGGCTGTTTAATGGAGGTCCTATGGACCGGGCTAGGCTCCCTCAAATCTAAGAATTTTAAACTAAGCTCCACCACATCGTTATGGATGTTTTTTATATATGGGATGGTGGCATTTTTAGAGCCGGTCTTCCGACTTATGGCACCTATGCCATTTTTGCTGCGAGGGTTGATGTATGCCACTTGTATTTTTGCAGGTGAATTTATAACTGGTAGCCTGCTTAAGCGCATACAAGTCTGTCCCTGGGATTACAGCAGCGCAAAATATCATGTCAAAGGGCTTGTGCGGTGGGATTATTTGCCTGCATGGATAGTAGCAGGACTGGTTTTTGAGTGGGTTTATTGGACAATAGTATAAGAAGCTATTTCATAGCTTCAAAGAGCCACCTTGCGCCTGAAGCAAAGTGGCCTACATAATTATGGGTTGAAATGTCAACACGCACAGCCATAAAAACCATGGACAAAGTAGAAAATAGCAGCTATAGTTAAGAGTGTCGGCGAAAATACAAGCCAACCAAAATCTACTTAAACAAAAGCCGCGCAAAGCGCGGCCCCGCAGCAAAAGCTTCCGATGCAAAGCAATAAAACATCGCCACACCATGGCGAGCAAGCGCAGCAAAGCAAGCCAAGCATCGCCACACCATGGCGAGCGAGCGTAGCAAAGCAAGCAAACGAAGTCAATGCGAGCGCAGCGAAGCAAACAAACATCGCCACGCCAGGGCGGGCGACCGCAGCGAAGCGAGGAAGCGAGGACGGGCTTTGCCCGCCGCAGCGGCGGGGTTTCATGCGAACGCATTTGCGTAGCAAATGTGTGAGAGGGGGCAGCGCCCCCATTAAAAAGGAGGACACAATATGAAAAAGTTAGTACTGATTCTCACCCTTCTGTTAGCCGTAGGGCTACTGGCAGCCTGTTCACAGGACGGCGGTAGCGCCGCGGATGATGACGTTATAAGGGTAGCCTTAGTTACAGGTACCGGCGGCCGCGGAGACGAATCCTTCAACGACATGGCAATAGCTGGCCTGGAACGGGCCGTAGAGCTCTATGGCGATGCTTTCGATTGGGACTATGCCACACCCCCATCTGTAGCAGACTTTGAAGACAACATAGAGCGCTTTGCGCAAACCGGTAACTATGACCTGATTATTGTTACATCTTTCCAAGCCAATGCCGCTATGTACGCTGTGGCCGAAAGATTCCCGGATCAGCAGTTTTCTATAGTAGATACATCTGTGCATATGCCAAATGTACGCTCTATCGTTAAAGACTTTGCCGAGATGACTTTCCTTGGCGGCTACCTGGCCGGCCTTATGACTTTAGATGCCACAATACCCAATATCAACGAAGCGCTGGTTGGCATTGTAATTGGCACAGATAGCCCCCCCATGCAAAATGCAGCTCGTGGCTTTACTGCAGGCGCGATGCTGGCCAACCCAGATGTTGATGCGCGTATTAACATCGTTGGCAGCTTTGGTGATCCGGCCTTAGGGCGCGAAATTTCATTATCGCTGTTTGGCGAAGGAGCCAGTGTTATCATGTCCTTTGCGGGCGGCAGTGGCGCGGGCGTAACCCTTGCGGCTCAAGAGCTTGATATGTACGCAATAGCCGGCGCGTTTCCAAGGACCGCCGACGCTCCCGACAATATTCCAGCCTCTGTAGGCGAACATCTGACAAACCAGATGCTACTGGAAGTACAATCCCTCAAAAACGACACATGGGAAGCCGGTATATTTATGGGTACCCTTGCCAACGATTACTTGGGTATCTCTTTCGATGGTAGTAACATCGTGTTGCCTGCAGGCATGGCAGATCGCGTAGAAGCGGCCCGCCAAAGGGTTGTATCCGGCGAGCTATCCATCCCCGCTACGCTGGACGAGATCCCAGCGTGGGCAGCGGCAAATAGTAGGTAGTAGGTAGTAGGGTAGTAGGGTAAAGCGATTAATAAAACCTTGGGGCTCCGCCCCAAACCCCGCAAGCTTTTTGAAAAAAGCTTGACCAAAAACTTTAAGGAATGCGCTTTGCGCATTCCGGGGTTTGGGTAAGTCCCGAGGGTTTTTACATATTTTCACAAAGGGGTCCCGCCGTGAATGTCGTTAAAATGCAAGGCATAGTTAAGCAGTATCCTAGAGTTAAGGCTTTGGACGAAGCGGATTTTGAGCTACAGCAAGGTGCAATCCATAGCATTCTTGGCGAAAATGGGGCGGGTAAATCTACCCTTATGAAAGTGCTGTACGGCATGGTTAGGCCGGATAGCGGCAAAGTGTGGGTAAACGGCGACGAAGTACGGCTTGATAACCCTTTAAAGGCCATTGCCCTTGGTATTGGTATGGTGCATCAGCATTTTATGTTAGCGGAAGCGCTTACGGTGTTGGATAATATTATTGCCGGGGCGGAACCAGGGCGGCGCGGCGTAATTAATTATGCCCGAGCTCGTGAGGATGTGCGGCGGCTTATAGACCAGTCAAATCTGGCCCTGGACGAAAACGCAAAAGTTGAAAAGCTATCCGTTGGCGAGAAGCAACGGGTAGAAATATTGAAGGTGCTGTATCGCGGCGCGGATATTCTTATATTGGACGAGCCTACCGCTGTCCTGACCCCTTTGGAAGCAGAGGGGCTTTTTGCTGTGCTTAAGCGGCTAAAAAGTGAGGGCAAAAGTATTATTATTATCACACATAAACTTTATGAGGCGATTCATATATCAGATAGTATTACTGTAATGCGTGATGGTAAAGTGACCGGCCAAGCCGACCCGGCTACCGCCACGCCTTTGCAACTGGCTACGCTGATGGTGGGCCGCGAGATTCGCATAGGCCAGCGGCTGGAAGCTAAAGAATTTGGCAAAACACGTTTTGAAGTACGCGGGCTTAACCTGGAAGAAAGAGGCCGGAGCTTGCTTGAAAATATCAACTTAAAGGTTCGCGCAGGTGAAATACTGGGTATTGCCGGGGTGGAAGGCAATGGCCAAAGTGAGCTTGTAAGTGTGTTAACCGGACTGACAACCCCCACAAAAATGGAGGCTTTCTTGGACGGTGTGCCTTTAAAGGGTGACGCGCGGGATTTTCTTTCGGCTGGAGTCGGGCATATCCCAGAAGACAGGCAGCAGTTTGGCGTTGTGGAAAGCATGAGCATAGGCGAAAACATTATGCTGGGCTATCACCAGCAAGACCGTTATAAAACGCGAAAGCTGTACGATAAAAACAAGATTTTGGACTACGCCCAAGATGCCATTGAACAATACGGCATAAAGGCCCCCAATGCTCTGACCTTGGTAGGGGAACTCTCTGGCGGCAACCAGCAGAAGATGATTGCCGCTAGGGTGCTAAGGCAGTCGCCAAAAGTACTGGTATGTGCGCATCCTACCCGAGGTGTGGATGTTGGGGCCATTGAGTATATCCATGACAGAATCCGTGAATACCGCGACGCAGGCAACGCCGTAGTACTAATTTCTGCGGACTTGCATGAAGTTATGAGCCTTAGCGACACAATCGCGGTGCTGTACAAGGGCAAAATCGTAAACACCGCAGACGCGAAAGCCCATACGGATATTGAGCTGGGATTGCTTATGACCGGTGGGAATGACAGCTAAATGCCAACGAAGGAGGCATAGAACAACGTATGACCACATTTAACGCGGGAATAAAAAAGACCCTGTACCTGCTAATGTCTTTAGGATTAGCATTGCTGCTGGGGACTCTGCTTCTATATGTAACGGGGCATGACCCGATCCTTGCTTATAGGATGATATTGCGGGGGTCTTTTGGTAGCCGCAACGCGGTTTTGGATTCTCTTTCACAAGCTACACCTATAATCCTTACAGGGCTAGCCTTCGTTGTGGCCCTTAAAAGCGGGATTGTTAATATCGGGGCCGAAGGGCAGTTATTCGCCGGGGCTATGGCTGCCGCTGTTGTGGGGCATTATGTGCAGGGGTTGCCGGCGTTTATCCATATCCCGCTTGCGATACTTGCCGCCTGTGTTGCCGGGGGGCTTTGCGGTGCGCTAATTGCGTTCCTTAAAGTACGGTTTGGCGCTCATGCGGTTATAACGGCTATTATGCTTAACCATATCATCATAAATTTAATGTCGTACCTAGTTAATTTCCCGCTTATGGCTTATGGCGCAACCATGGGCCAAACCGAGAGGATACAAGAGACCGCGCGGCTGCCGATTCTTACCCAGCGTTTGTCTATTGGGATTTTGATGGCTTTGGTCGTGCCGGTTATTATGTGGTTTATGTTCCGTTATACTCAGGCAGGCTTTGAAATGCAGGTCACGGGTAAAAACCTGGATGCGGCCAATACGGCCGGTATACGCTCTGGGAGGCGTATGATTCAGGCGCTGTTTATTAGCGGTGCTATCGCAGGGCTTGCCGGTGCAATAGAGATTTTGGGCTCGCTTCATACATTCATTGACAGGTTTTCGCCTGGGTATGGGTTTGATGGCATTGCCGTTGCGTTCCTTTCGGGGGTTAGTTTTATCGGGGTTATATTCTCGGGGATATTCTTTGGGGCCTTAACCGCCGGTTCTTTTGAAATGAGTATTTTTGCCCGTATTCCTTTTGACTTTGCTATGGTTATACAGGCTATGGTAATAATGCTTGTTGCCGCGCCTAGGCTTGCGGAGTATATCTTCTCGCGTTTTGGGCATGGCAAAGATTTTATTATGAAAAAAATAAATACCGGGAAGGGGGCCTAGCATGGACTGGAATGTAATTTTACTCACGCTGGCTTCCGCCGTGCGCATGAGCATACCGCTGATTTTGGTTTCTACGGGCGGCATATTTTCTATTAAGTCAGGCATTGTGGCAATGGGGCTGGAGGGCATGATGCTTACCGGGTCTTTTGCGGCGGCTTATGTGGCCTACTTGACGGGCAACCCGTACCTTGGGCTTGTAGCTTCTATGCTGGGCGGCATGATTATGGCCTTGATGCTAGGCGTGCTTATTATCAGGTTTAAGATTGACCAAGTAATAGGCGGTGTTGGCCTTAATATTTTTGCTTTGGGTATGACTACCTTGTTGATGGTAATTGTATGGGGTAACCGTGGGCGCTCTGCGGTACTTCCTCAGATACACAATTTTACTGTGCCGGTTATAGGCAGGCTTTCGCCGCTTTTCTTTGCGGCAATTATTTTGGCTGCGGTGGCGTGGTTTGTGATTTTTAAAACCAAGTACGGCTTACATTTGCGCATGACAGGAGAAAACCCACAGGCGGCCATGTCTGTGGGCATTAATGTAAAGCGTGTGAAGTATACGGCTATGGCTGTAACGGGCGTGCTTGCGGGGCTTTCCGGTAGCTATTTCAGTATAGACCAGCTTAATATTTTTACCCGCAATATCACAGCAGGGCGGGGTTTTATCGGGCTTTCTATTTGTATACTTGGGCGGTATCATCCCTTTGGTATCTTGGCTGGTAGTTTCCTTTTTGGACTGTCGGACGCGCTGCAGATTTCTCTCCAGCGGTTTAATATACCCGGGCAGCTTTTGCAGATTATCCCTTACTTGGTTACGCTGTTGGTTATTGTGTTTGGGGTAAGGTATGTTAAGGCGCCGGCCGCTATTGTTAAGAATTTGGATGTGGATTATTAGAAGGATACGCAAAATAATATTAGGCGGTGCTATAGATGCCGACACTCGGATTAATTATTTTGCTAGCTGTGCTAGGTGCGTTTATTTATGCTGCTACCTGGATCATTGTCAATAATGCTAAACCAAAAACCTCTGTTAGTGCGCGAGTTATGGCTATACAAGGCTCACGTTTTATTAGCTTTGAGCGCCAGCGCCGGTCACGTAAAAAGTGATTTTAAATCGGGATTAACACCGCTAATAAGATAATGACAACAACAAGAATAATAGTTTGTATTTGCTCCGCGCCGCTTCCGGTTATAATGCTCAGGAATTTGATATTTTTTTTCATCAGCGGAAACAGAATCGGGCATCCTTTAGTTGTCATGCAATCAGCTAAAATATGAGATACATATCCCGCAAGAAATCCATAAAGCAACATAAGAAAATAGCGGTCACTTATGTATATCGTGGCTACTGCCGCAAAAATTGGTATTATTAAAGTATGCATAATCCCGCGGTGCTTTGTAACAAACCCCCATGTCTCCCGCACCCACTTAGTCTGACTTAACTTAAACAGGAAAAATGTTGGTATAACAACGCCAAGTCCTACCATTAACAAGGTTGCGTAATTGTCCAGTATAAACCGCCCGTGCAGCCAAGCGGCCATAACTATAGCAACTGCCGCTACGGTAACAACGATATTGGCAATAAGTTTACGGAGTTTGCCCATCCTGGCGCTACCATGGTCTATATCCGGTAGCATTGCCGCAAGGGGCGCCGTAACAAGGGCTAATGCGAATACATAATCCCCCTGCCTTATACCGTAAATGGCTATTGCGGCCCCTGCGGCAGTGCCTATTGCCTTATGTGATTTGCCTGTCATAAATACCCCTCTTCGCTGGTTTATACCATGTTACCAGAGAAGAGGGGTGTTCTCAACTAGCCCTTTTGGGTTTCTGTCAAGAGGAACTTTTAGACTGGGAAAAACCCCATAAACTAAGACATGAAAAATGCCTTGTTTATGGGGTTTGCTGTTCATAATCTCAGTTATTACGCTGTGGGCATTTGTAGTTCGCTACACGGCAGTTTCTTTATTTTGTTCACTTGAATAGCTTAGAATCATACCATTCATCAAAACGAACAAACTTAAAAGGCTGACGAACACCGATTGTGTTTTTTGGGCATTGATAAATACATCTCATACACATACCACAACACCATTTGAAACTAATAGCTTTTTCATTCATTATGATATTTTTATTCGGACAACTATTCACGCACTTACCACAGCGAATACAATCTTCTTTTACATAATAAAATTTGCTCATGATAGGTGCGCCGAGCCATTCTATACGCCCGAAGAAAGATATTACTTTTGAGCCAATCCTTTTTTCCATAAAGCAAGGCTTTAACTCAAGTATGCTTTTTGCTATATTAGGAATGTCCCCTTTTGCCCTTTCTAAAATTATGCTTACTTTTTCATCGCTAAACTTAATAATAAAGTTATTGGGCATTTCAATCAGTTTATTGTAAAACACCTTGTAACCTTTCTTGTTCAATTTCTTGATAAGCAAATCGGAAGAAGCATAATTGATTTTGTGTTCCTCTCCTGCTGTTGGGATTATAAATATGTCCATATTGCTCACTTTTGGCAATCTCTTAACAAAGTTAATCACAATCTTAGGCGCATTAAATGAATGGATAGGATAAGCAATCCCCATAATGTCATATTCAGTATGAGCGACATTGTGTATATCAACATTATCAATTTTGAAGCAATCCAAAGACACACGGTGTTTTTCAAATTCACCGCTTAATCTGTCAATGATATATTTTGTCATTCCGGTACCTGAAAAGTAAAACAGGCATATTTTTTTCATATCGACACCCGATAATATAAATACTACCGCCACAGGCAAAAACTCCATAACGGCGCACAAAAATAATTCCTAAACTCAGCATAGCATGAAACCACACCATTCCCAAGAACGTACTTTCGGCTTGGAAGTAGTGTGGTTTTCGGCCATATGGTTTTAAGTAAAATTGTTGGTTAGTCTATCGCCAATCCTTTGGGATTGTGTTGTAAAGGACTGTTTTTGAAAACGGAAAAAGCCCGCACAAACAAGGGGTTGAATCCCTCATCGTGCCGTGCTTTAGACCGTAAACGTGCTATTTCACGAAACTCAGGTGAAGCTGCTACATGGTCTGCCTTAAATAATTTTAACCATAACTCTTTGTTATTGCCTGTGTTTATTATATCGGGTAACTTGGATAGTTCATAGTAGTGTAGGCTCATCAACGTATAGCAAAACCCCAACAGAAAACACATTACCCCCATGGCTAATATCCACATGACCGTTGTACTTCTCTACAGATTTTCGGATATTCTTCAAGCCGTAGCCGTGGTTATCGCCGCTCTTGCGTGTGGTGATTACATCTGTTATACCGTCTTTGCCTTTTGCGTATTTTGTTTCACCGTCAAAGGTATTTTCTACTTGGATAAAAAGGCTTTCCTTGCTGTATTCTATATCCACTTTAATGTGCTTATCCTCAACCTTTACTACTGCGTCTATGGCGTTATCTAAAAGGTTGCCAAGAATAGTTATAATGTCGGCTACTTCGATATTCAAAGTATGGGGAATTAGCAAGCGTATATCTAGTTTGATATTTTCCTGTTTTGTGTCGTTTAATTTGAAGTTGATTATGCTGTCAAAGGCTATGTTATTTGTGTTGCTGTAAATTTCCCGTTTCTCTATATCACCAAGCAAGCTGTTAAGATAGTCTGTCGCTTCGTCTGCTTGACCGTTCATGTTAAAATCCCGTGCCGTAGCTAAGTGCATTTTCATATCATGTCGTATGGTTTTTATGTTCTCCACAGATTCTTGCATTAGCTTACATTGGGTAAAGTAGTATTCTTTTTCTTGGGCGTGTAGTGCGGATTTTAGCTTGTCCTCGTAAGC
>Ga0123355_10004532_pt1 | contig 20208 bp, 18 predicted proteins | sample TergutEmb28metaG_3_FD_89872 | JGI IMG/M metagenome (GOLD analysis project Ga0123355, IMG submission 89872) | Embiratermes neotenicus P1 segment gut microbial communities from Petit-Saut dam, French Guiana - Emb289 P1 | ecosystem: Host-associated > Arthropoda: Insects > Digestive system > Gut ...
CGCCTTCGCCTTGGATTGTTTCTATTAGCACGGCGCATACATCGTTTTCTTGGGATTCCAATGCTTGCATATCGCCGGGCGCAACATACCTAAAGCCGGGAGTGAAGGGGTGGAAATGGTGGTGAAATTTCTCTTGACCGTTGGCGGCCAGGGTTGTAATTGTGCGCCCGTGGAAGGAGCCTTCTAATGTAATAATTGTAGCGCGGCCTTCGCCGTATTTGTCGCGGCTGTATTTGCGGGCGGTTTTGATTAGGCCCTCGTTTGCTTCCGCGCCAGAGTTTGCGAAGAATAAGCCAGACATATGGCCGGATATTTCGCATAGCTTTTGGGCTAGATTTGCGCCCGGTTTAGTGTAGTATAGGTTGGACACATGTGCTAGGTTTTGCGCTTGGGCGGTTACGGCTTCAATCCATTTTGGATGGGCGTGGCCTACGGATATTACGCCTATGCCTGACATAAAGTCGATATATTCTTTTCCATCGGCATCCCATAGGCGGCTACCTTGGCCTTTTGTGAAGGCTATTGGATAGCGGGCGTAGGTGGGTAGAATGTGCTGGTCGGATAGGTGTTTTAGGGGTTGATTAGACATGGTTTGGCTCCTTTTATCGCAGTATATATGGATTTTGACGATAATATCATATATGGGGGGATTGATGAAGCCTAAGAACAGATTATGTGGTAGAATATGTATAGTTCGGTTTTGATACCGTGGACAAAAGCGGTTACAGCCGTAGTACGGGTTAGATATTTCCGGTTCGTGATAGGGGGCTATGGCAGTGGGATTGTTTAAAAAGAAAAAAGCCGCGATAGAACGCGCACAGATAGAAGCTACACATGAGATTGTTTGCTTATACTGCTTCCGCAATTTCGACCATAACGAGGTGGTATTTCGCGCCGCACAGGCTATAGACGTGGATGGATACCGGGCCGAGCCGGATGTACTACTGGATACGTACCGCGCCCGTTTTAATTTAAACCCGGCGGGTGCCATTGCACCGGTGCTTTTGCCGGGAAAATTTAAAGAAAAAAATAAGGGCTACAAAGGCGGGATACTTACCACGTTGTATGATGCCCACAATAACCCTACATCTACACGGCTTTGCCCTTATTGCCATAATAGTTTATTGCCTAGTGCCGGGTTTTCGCCTAATATGATTATTCCGCTTACGGGTGGAAGCCGGGCCGGGAAGTCTACTTATCTTACAAGCTTGGTACACAATTTAAAGACTGTGGCTTCACTTAATTTCGAAATGTTTTGCACGCCTTTGAACAGTGAAGTGGCCCGCAAGTTTAAGGCCGAGTTTGAGGACCCGTTACTAGAAAGCGGTTACTTACTAAACACGACCCCAAGAGAGCTACCGCATGAGCCATTTGTATTCACAATTTCTTTTGCAAATAGCACTATGCCGGAGATTAATATAGTGTTATTTGATGTGGCGGTTGATAGTGCTTATATGGATATTTATGCGGGGCTTATGCGTAATTCGGCTGGGGTGATATTTCTGGTTGACCCGTTACAATTCCGCGAACCGGCACATATGATTCGTGCTTTAAATAAGCTAAACCATGAAGGAACTGCCAGCGAGCCTATCGAGGTGCTGGGTAGGCTTGTTGAAAATTGTATTTATAGCCCCGATGGGGTTTCTAACATCCCCATCGCCACCGTGCTTACCAAGACCGATTTGCTAGTAGCACTTGGCCATCATGGGGAGTATCTTCATCCAAGAAGTAATATTTTTGCACGCTATGTTCACCCAGGGTATTTTGATTTATCACAGTTTGACGCTATCAATTATGAGGTGGATGCGTTTTTGCAACTGGTTGACCCTAATTTTCGCAATGCCTTGAGAGGCCGGCTTGCTAATCTTGGTTTTTTTGGGGTTTCGGCGTTGGGCACGCAACCTGAGTTGATTCATAAGCGGGTTGCGGGGTTTGCGCCTGCCAGGGTTGACGAGCCGCTTTTGTGGATTTTGTATAAACTTGGCTATATAGAAGGGCGGCATGTTGAGGTTTAATTTTTCATGTCTATGCCCGCGATGTCTTGACAACTTACGCCCTCGTATAGTACCCTCAAATTGCGCAACCTGTGTTGCGCAATTTTTTTATATAGTTTAAAGGAGTTACAATGATAAACGACATAGCAAAAGCCCTGGGAGTATCAAAAACCACCGTATCCAGAGCACTTAGCGGCAATGGCCGTGTATCCGATAAAACCCGCGACCGTGTACTACGCTACACAGCCGATATCGGCTATATCCCCAATGCCGCCGCCCGCAACCTGGCCACTACTAAAACCCGTAATATTGCCTTTTCTATGCCGCTTAACAGAGATTCCACACGTTCTTCTTTCTTCTTGGAATGCTTTTTTGGCGTTAGCAGAATAGCGGCAAGGGCTTCATATGACTTAATAATGATGGGTGACGAACTAGAGCAAATTAACCGCATAATACAAAGCCGCAAGGCCGATGGCATGGTACTAACACGTAACATAATAGGAGACGAAGCCCTGGAAAAGCTGGCTGGCACCGGCATACCAATTGTACTAACCGGCATAACCGCCGCCCCAAGCGTTACCCAAGTAAGCTATGACGGAATGGGCGCGTTTAAAGATTTAACCACTCGTTTGATAGACTTATGGTCCAGCGATATCGGCCTAATAGTGACCCAACAAGCCTTCCCGGCTAACCGCGCAAGGGCACAGGGTTTTACAAGCGCATTCGCGGAAAAAGGGCTACCCGCCCCGGTAATAGCATGGGAAACCGACACAGAGGACCAAATGTACCGCGCATTCCACGACATGTACAAAAGCGGCATACGAAATATTATTTGTGGTGACGATATGGTTTGCGTCACCCTGCTTAATATTATCAAGGGCGGAGGGAGATTTGAGCGCAAAGTAGACCACGATAGTATTAATATTGCATCGTTTCATGACAGCCATTATTTGGCCACTTTCCACCCGGAAATACCTGTAGCATCCCTAGACCCGGGGCGGCTTGGCAGTGCTGCTTGTAAAATTTTAATCAATAAAATTGAAAGCGATACAATACCTACTGTATCGTATTTAGATTATGAAATCAGATTCCCAAGCTAATAAATATAAATATTGCACAAACCACCGGGGGGTTTAACTGCTATGTTTTGTTGATAATTACATATTGAAATATTTGTAACAAGATTGTAATATATATCTTGCGAAAGCGGTTGCGCTATGCTTCCGCGTGCATATGTACTTATTTTAGAGGAGGATTCCCTATGAAGAAAGCAAAAAAAGTGCTTAGTATCATGTTGGCAATCGTGATGCTGGCAACACTAACAACCGCTCTTACATCTTGCAGTAGCGATGATGTGGAGCTAGTATTCGCATGGTGGGGCGGCGACATGCGCGCAGAGCAAACCCACACAGTAATTGATATGTTCCTAGAGCAAAATGACGATGTTGAATACATCGAAGGCTTGTTTACATCTTTTGGCGACCACTGGCCAGCCCTGGCTATTAGAGCCGCCGCTGATGATTTGCCGGATTTAGTACAGCATGACGTAGCCCACCTATTATCGTGGGTAGACGCTGGTCACTTGGTGGACCTTACACCATTTATCAACGACCATCGTATAGACATGCGTAATGTACCACAAGGTGCTATTAACACCGGCCGCGTAACCGGCCACCCTGGTATTTATGCAATTCCTACAGGCATGAACGTTGCGGCAATGTTTTATAACGCTACATTGCTTGAAGAACTTGGCTTAGAAGCCCCACGTAATATGACTCTTGACCAGTTCATTAACTTAAGCCGCGAAATTTATGAAAGAAGTGGCGTTCGTACAAACTGGGCACACAATGACCCGTTCAACCAAATGAACGTGCACCTTCGTGCACAAGGCGCGTCTCTGTTTAATGGCGGCCAGCTTGGCGGCACAGTTGCGCAATACGAGCAATTCTTTGACGTAATAATTCAAGGCATTGAAGAAGGCTGGCACATCCGTCCAGAGCATATTGCAGGCCGCGAAGGTAGCGAGCAAAACGCATTCTGGTATCCAGCAGGTGACGAACATGCCAACATGCGTGCATGGAACTCTCCAGTATGGTCAAACATGCTTAATGGTTACATGAGCGATGCCCCAGACTGGATGGAAATTGGTATGACAACATACCCATCCGTAAACCCACAAGCCGGCAACTTTGGCCGTGCAACAATGTTCCTAACAATTACAACCCACAGCGAGCGTCAAGACGAAGCAGCGGCATTCATTAACTTCTACATGAACACACCTGCTGTACATGAAGTTGTTTTGGGCGACCGTGGTGTTGTTGTAAACTCTGTTGTAGCTGATGCTATCGCGCCACATCTACCAGTAGGTTCTCAAAGGCAAGCGGAATTTGTTGAGTGGGTAAACTCTCCAGGCAACTCCTCCCCATATGACCCACTACGTCCAGGTGGTGCTGCAGAACTTCTTGAATATCTGCGCCTTATCATTGAAGACGTAACAAGGCTAGATATCACAGCAACAGAAGCCGCAGAGCGTTTTGAAGCTGCTGGCGCAAGGATTTTGGGATAAGTTTATTAGATATGTAATACTCAAAAAAAGGGCTGTTGCACTTGTATTGCAACAGCCCTTTCTCTTACATGTAGGAAAAGGTGATGCGTGATGAGAAAATTATACGATTTCTTTCGTAATGACAATGTCGCGGCAATTATATTTGTTGCGCCATTCGTTATAGGGCTTATTGCATTTCTTGCAATACCTATGGGTATGTCTTTGTACTATGCGTTTACGCAGTTTAACATAATTTCGCCCCCTACTTTTATAGGGTTTGACAACTTCCGTCGTATGGTTGATGACACACAGCTATGGCAATCTGTTAGGGTTACGTTTAGGTTTGTTTTTCTATCTGTACCTCTTAGGCTTGCATTTGCCCTTGGGGTTGCGATGCTGCTGTTTAAGTCTACTAAAATGATGGGCATTTACCGCGCTATGTATTATTTGCCGTCTATGCTTGGCGGCTCGGTTGCGGTTGCTATACTTTGGCGGCGGCTATTCTTTGTAACGGGTACATTTAATAATGTTATCTTGGAAGCGGTTGGGTTAAACCGCAATTTTGCTTGGCTGGGGGATGAGCGTACCGCTATATGGACACTTATTCTATTGTCGGTTTGGCAATTTGGCTCGTCTATGTTAATTTTCCTTGCGGGGCTTAAACAGATACCCGAAACATACTACGAAGCCGCAAATATAGACGGGGCGGGTAAAGTTTATTCCTTTTTCCGTATTACCCTCCCGCTTATCACACCTACTATTTTCTTTAATTTAATTATGCAAACAATCGGCGGGTTCTTGACATTTAACTCTGCTTTCATTATCACAGGCGGAGGGCCGCGTAACTCTACCAACTTCTTTGCTTTATACATGTACAACCATACCTTTGCTTTTCAAAATGCCGGTTATGCGGCGGCTCTTGCGTGGTTTATGCTTGGCTTGCTTGCTATTGTTGCAGGGATATTATTCGGCTCGAAACGCTTTTGGGTATATGATGGGGGGTTCTCGTGATGAATGCTACACAAACTATGGAGCGTAGAAGAAAACGCCTGGTGGTGCAGGGTGTAATAAAGCACATTATTGTATTAACTATCGGCTTTGTTATGATTTACCCGCTTATCTGGATGTTCATGAGCTCTTTAACGCCTAACCAATATATTTTCCATGACCCTAGCTTTTTTCCTAGGACAATTTATTTCCGTAACTATTTAGAGGGCTGGCAAGGTGTTGGTGGCCGCCAAACATTTGTTACGTTTTTTGGGAATTCTTTCTTTTACGCAGGTCTTGCCACTTTTGGCGCAGTGTTTTCTTCTTCTGTTATCGCCTTTAGCTTTTCGCGTGGGCGGTATCGCGGCAAAAAGGTACTGTTTGCTATATTAATCGGCACATTGCTGTTGCCGGGGCAGGTACTAATGGTACCAACATATTTGTGGTTCCACTGGCTTGGTTGGGTAGGTACTTACTTGCCGCTTATTGTACCGGCGTTTTTTGGTGGCGCATTCTTTATTTTCTTAATTACTAACTTTATGAATGCGATACCGCATGAACTGGATGAGGCCGCTAAAATTGACGGGTGTTCATTCTACGGTATTTATGTGCGCATTATTATGCCGCTTTCTGTACCGGCACTGGTTACGGCGGGCTTATTCTCGTTCATATGGCGTTGGGACGATTTCCTTGGGCCGCTACTTTATATTCAAAGGGCGGCAAATTTCCCTGTAAGCTTGGCACTACGTGTTTTTGCAGACCCTACAACTGTTACAGACTGGGGCGCGTTTTTTGCCATGAGTACATTGTCTCTGTTACCGGCGGTGCTGATATTTATCTTCTTCCAGAGGTATTTGGTTGAAGGGATTAGTACTTCTGGGTTGAAGGGATAAAACCTTTTAAAACCACAGGGCTCCGCCCCGCACCCCGTAAACTTTTTGAAAAAAGTTTAATCAAAAACTTTATAAACCGCGCGTTGCGCGGTTTTAGGTTATATTATTCATAGGAGTGATTGCCGTTGTTCAATTTGTACATTAATGCCGGTGAGAAGAAAAACACCATTAACCGTAATATTTACGGGCATTTTGCCGAGCATCTTGGGCGTTGTATTTATGAAGGGATTTTTGTGGGGGAGGACTCCCCTATTCCCAATACCAAGGGTATGAGGAATGATGTTGTTGAGGCACTAAAGGCTATGAAAATACCTGTACTGCGTTGGCCCGGCGGGTGCTTTGCAGATGAATACCACTGGAAAGACGGCGTTGGCCCTAAGGAAAACCGCAAGAAGATGGTTAATACCCACTGGGGCGGCGTGGTTGAAGATAATTCGTTTGGCACTCATGAGTTTATGGAGCTTTGTGCGCAAATTGGGTGTGAGCCATATGTTAACGGCAACCTAGGTAGCGGTACAATCCAAGAGATGAGCGAGTGGGTCGAGTATATGACCTTTGATGGCCTCTCGCCTATGTCTGAATGGCGTAAGGAAAACGGTAGCGAGAAACCATGGACGCTAAAATACTTTGGCGTGGGCAACGAAAACTGGGGTTGCGGCGGCAACATGCGGCCAGAGTACTACGCAGACGAATATCGCCGTTATGCTACCTATGTACGTAATTATAGCGGAAATAAGATATACAAAATCGCGTGTGGAAGTAGCGGTTTTGACTATGTTTGGACAGAGAAGGTAATGGAAATCGCAGGCCGCTACATGGACGCTATCACCCTACACCACTACACCCTCCCCACAGGCAACTGGCAGAAAAAAGGTGCCGCTACGGGCTTTTGTGAGAAGGAATACTACCAGACCATGGTCAACTGCCTAAAAATGGAAGAGCTGGTTTCTAACCACCTGCAAATCATGAATAAGTATGACCCCGAGCATAAAGTGGGCTTAATTGTTGATGAATGGGGTACTTGGTACGATGTAGAGCCTGGTACTAACCCTGGTTTCTTGTATCAGCAAAACACCATGCGTGATGCGCTGGTGGCGGCTATTACGCTTAATATTTTCAATAAATACAGTAGCCGGGTTGTTATGGCTAATATCGCCCAAACGGTTAATGTACTGCAAGCTGTGATTTTGACCGAGGGTGCTAAGATGGTGCTTACACCTACCTATCATGTGTTTGAGATGTACAAAGTGCATCAAGACGCTACGCTTGTGGGTAGCTATGTGCAAACTGAAAATATTGATGAGTACAATGTCCCAAACCTTAGTGTTTCTGCGTCTTTGGATGCTGAGGGTGCGCTTAATATCACTGCCGCTAACCTTTCGCTTTCTAAGGCCGCGCCTATTGTGTGTGATGTTGCCGGGATGTGTGTAAAGTCCGCTTCCGGGCGCATTCTTACAGGCCCGATGGATGCGCATAATACTTTTGAAGCACCGGAAACCGTTAAAGTTGTGGACTTTGATGGGGCGAAAATTGCGGATGGTAAGTTGACATTTGAAGTACCGCCAAATAGCGTGTTACTGGTTACAGCCCGTTAATGATTCCGGTTTGCAAGCGTTGCCTGCTATCTGAATTGCAGGACGCAGACCACGTGGCGCATATTTATGAGTATATCGCTTCCTTACCGGAGGATATCAAGGCCAGCGCGGCAGAAATTCAAGCAAGGCTTAATTTCTGCCGCGCTTGCGATAACCTACTAAACGGGATGTGCAAAATTTGCGGGTGCTATGTAGAAATACGCGCCGCGAAAAACGGGCAAACCTGCCCGGATGTATATCCAAAATGGTAAAGCCAAGAAAGCCAACCCCCGACCCTTCGGGCCACCCCCTTCTAAAGAAGGGGGCCTTGGCTCGGCTAGCCCCCTTCTTTAGAAGGGGGTGGCCCGAAGGGCCGGGGGTTGATGGGCAGAACAAACACAAAACCATTCGCAACCAGAAAGGATACCCAACATGAGCAACCAACTAATAGACCCAAATACCCTACTACCAATAATAGACGCAGTAGTAAAACGCACAATGCGCATGGACATGACCTGGGATTGGCCCTGTGGCGTAGCGTACTACGGCATAGGCCAAGCCTACGAAACAACCGGCAACGAAGAATATCTAAACCTGCTTAAAGACAGGGCAGACGAATATATGGAACTGGGGCTTCCCGGCTGGTCTGTAAACGCCTGCGCAATGGGCCATGCCATGATTACCCTATACGAAGCCACAAAAGACGAAAAATATTGGGAAGTAGCCCTAAGCAAGCTAGATTACCTACGCAACAACGCGTTAAGATTTGGCGATAAAGTGCTACAGCACACAGTAAGCTCCAAAAACGACTTTCCAGAGCAAGCCTGGGCAGACACCTTATTTATGGCGGCATATTTCATGCTACGCGCCGGTGTTATACTAAAAGACGAGGATTTAAAAAACGATGCCCTAAACCAATATTACTGGCACATTAAATACCTACAAAACCAAGAAAACGGCCTGTGGTACCACGGTTACGATAACCTTACCCAAGGCCACATGAGCGGCTTCTACTGGGGCCGGGCCAACGCCTGGGCCGCGTATACCATGAGCCAGGTTGGCCGTGTGTTACCGGAGTGGTATCTATACCCGCAAACTTTGGATGTAATTGGCTCTACCAATGAGCAATTATCCACACTTAAACTACTGCAAACCGAAAACGGCCTGTGGCGTACTTTGCTGGATGACCCAGGCAGTTACGAGGAAGTATCCGCGTCATGCGGTATAGCCGCGGCCATGGCCACCAGAGCCAACCCCCTTCATAGAAAGCATATAAAGGCGGCCCTTGATGGCGTGCTACAAAACATTGCACCGGACGGTAAAGTCATGAACGTATCCGGCGGCACGGCAATTATGCGTGACCGTGAAGGCTACCGCAGTATCAGCCGTGACTGGATTCAAGGCTGGGGGCAGGGCCTGGCATTGGCGTTTCTTGCGGCGGTGCTAAGGATGGTTAATGCCGCGGGAACATCATCGGCACTATAAAAAGGAGGCATGACATGCTACTAGAATGTATTAAAACCCGCCGTAGTATCCGTAAATTTAAACCCGTAACCATTACAAAAGAGCAAATAAAGGTGATGCTGGAAGCGGCAATGCTTTCACCTTCGGCCTGCAACACCCGCCCCTGGCGTTTTATTGCCATAACCAACAGGGATATGCTTAACCGGCTGGCCGATGTCCACCCTTGGGCACATATGCTACGTTCGGCTTCTTTGTGCATAGCTGTTATTGCGCTTCCAAAGTCGCAGGAAGATGTACAGGGCGGTTTGCCGCAAGGGTTTTATCCGCAAGATTGCGGCGCGGCAACAGAGCATATCATACTCCAGGCCGAAGCCATGGGCCTAGGCTCTTGCTGGTGCGGTGTTTACCCAAGGGAAACTACAATGCAGGCCGTGGGCCAGGTATTAGAAGTTCCGGGGCATGAAAGCCCGTTTAGCCTAATAGCCATAGGCGAAAAAGACGAGTACCCCAACCCACGTGGCCGTTACGAGGAAGACAAAGTGACATGGGTTGAGTAAAATTTTCCCTTTAAGTTTTTAGCAAGATTTTGCTTGACAGAGTGCGGCTGTAGTCTTATAATACGCGGGTATGAAACACATGGCCCGTTGGTCAAGGGGTTAAGACACGGCCCTTTCACGGCTGAAACAAGGGTTCGAATCCCTTACGGGTCAAGGAAATAAACCGCCTACGCTTATAGCGTAGGCGGTTTTTTATATGTACGACTAGATGTTGACATTTCAATAGTCCTAATGCATAATAGTCGCAATTGCGTACCATTAAATAATTTGACTATATGAGGTGTCTACCATGGAACATGAAAACAAAACCGAGTTATCACAGGGCAAATCACCAGATAAAGCTTCTGAGCTTATCGCCCAAAAGCCAACAAAGGTGAACTTGCTACGCTTCACATTCCCAACCATACTATCAATGATTATCATGAGCACCTTCGGCATAGTAGACGGTATTTTTGTATCGCGCCTAATAAACCCCTTTGCGCTAAGTGCCGTGGGGCTGGTGTGGCCGTTTATGTCGTTTGTAATGGCGATTGGCTTCATGTTGGGCGTTGGCGGCAATGCCATGATTGCCAAAAAAATTGGTGAAGGCAAAGAGCGTGCAGGCCGCGAAAATTTCAGCATGATAGCAATTGTCGCTTTTGTAGCATCAATAGCTGTGGCACTTGTAGGGTTGTTTGCACCGGATTTTATATTGTGGATACTAGGCGTAAACGTGTATATGCGCCCTATGGCCTTAGAATACATGCAGCCGCTTGTCTTTTTCCTGCCTTCGGCGGTGCTGGGCATGGTGTTTCAGCAGTTTCTTATTACGGTTGGCAAGGCGCAATACAGTGCTTATATGTCGCTGGCAAGCGGCGCACTAAGCGCGGGGCTTAACTATGCTTTAATTTACTTGCTTGATATGGGCTTACGTGGCGCGGCACTGGCTACGGGCATTGGCATGACAGTTCCGTTTGTGGTTGGTGTGCTGTATTTCTCGTTTGCGCGTAATGGAAATTTGTATTTTGTGCGCCCGCGTTTGGATTTACGCGCACTTGGGCGTTCTGTTATAAATGGTGCGTCTGAAATGATTGGTATGCTGTCTATGAGTATCACTGCCGTGCTTATGAACAATGTGCTTATGGATGTAGATTATACCGGCATGGCTGTTGCCGCCGCCGCAATAATGTGGGCTGGTATGGGCATTTTCTCGTCACTGTTTTATGGTTATTCTTCTGGGGTGGCACCTATTATTAGCTACAACTATGGTAAGGGCGACAAGGTATACCTGCGCCGGGCATTTCGTAATAGCCTGCGCCTGATTGGCTTACTAGCGGTGATGGCCATTGTGCTGTCTGTTGCTACGGTGGATGTGCTATTATGGGTTTACAGCGTGCCAACATATTTACCACTGCATGAAATGGTACGAAACGGGTATCTGTTTATAGTTGCGGCGTTTTTGTTAATGGGCTTTAACGGTTTTTGCACTATGTTTTTTACCGCGCTTAATAATGGCGCTATATCGTCTGTGTTATCGTTGTTTAACGGGTTTATTTTTTATGTTATCGCACTTTATACATTGTCGCCTATTTTTGAAATGAATGGGGTATGGGCGGCTGTGCCTGTGGCAGAGGCGTTGCAGATTACCCTCACGATATTTTTCTTAATAAAAATGAGAAAGAGGTATGGTTATGCATGATGTGCGCACACGTTTCAAGCAAGTTTGGTATCGCCTGGACAATTTGGTTGGCCAGTACGCAAAAGATATGGGTATAAACATAACAACCCTCTTTATTTTGGAGATGCTTGCCGAGGATGGCGAGGTTTATACTCAAAAGATTTTATGTGAAAAACTTATGCTACCAAAGCAACTGGTAAACTCTGTAATTAAGTTGTTTTGGGAGCAGGGGTATGTGGAGCTTAAAGAGGCGCAAGACCGCCGTCATAAAAACATACGCCTCACCCCAAGTGGCAAGGAATATGCGGACTCGATTCTCGCACCATTTCTGTCTGCCGATGAGCGTGCGTGGGATACATTTTCCGACGAGGAACTGACCGCAATCACTTCTGCACTGGAAAAGTACGAGAAGGCAATGGAAGAAAATCTGCGAAACCAAAAGTAAATTCGGAGGTTATCCACAGGTAAGGCTATCCACACAATCCCCAGTTATCAACATTGAAAATGTGGATAACTTTTTCCGCCCTCACACCGCCTATTTTATGCGGGATTCAGAATCAGACAATTTTGTCAAGGCTGAAATATGTACCTTTTACATGTTAATAACTTATCCACATACGCAAAAAAGCCCGTATTCACTGGGTTTCTTGGGGGCAACCCACAAGAAACCCCGCGATTACGGGCTTTTTTATTTGTCAATTTTATTAAACTGTAATACTGGATAACCTTGAAACTATCCACTTATCCATGTGGATAATGTGGATAACAGCTAGGATAGCAGTTTCTCCCCTACTGTATTCACGTTTCCGGCTCCCATAGTAATCAACAGGTCGCCTGGGGCTAGTTTTGACCTTAGTAATTCTTCTGCTTCTTCTAGGCTTTCGCAATTGTGGCAGGTGTTTGGCTGGGCATTATGGGCCACACGTTCTGCCAGCATTGCGGAAGAAATTGTTGGGTCAAAAGGCTCGCGGGCAGCGAAGATTGGTACGAAGATTGTCATATCGGCGGTGGTGAAGGATTTCGCAAAATCTTCAAAAAGGTCTCTGGTGCGGGTATAGGTATGTGGCTGGAATAGGCATATTATCCGCCCGGCATGCGCCTCGCGGGCGGCGGCTAGGCAAGCCTTTATTTCTGTTGGGTGGTGGGCGTAGTCGTCTATTATTACCGCGCCATTGTAGTTGCCCTTGTACTGGTAGCGGCGCTTTACGCCTTGAGATTCGGCTAGGGCGCGGGCTATTACTTGCGGCTCTATGCCTAGCTCGCGGGCTACTGCGTATGCGGCTAGGGCGTTATGCATGTTATATTTGCCTGGTAGCGGTAGGTTTATCGGTTGGTTTAGGTATCCGCCTTCCGCTACATCGAAACTTGATGCACCGGCACTTCCGCTTATATTTTCTAGCCTGTAGGTTACGTCTTGGCTTGTACCAAAGGTTACAACCTCGCATTTTAGCCCGGTGATTATTTTATCAAAGCCGGGTACACCTTCTTGTATCACCAGCACACCGCCTGGCCGGATGTTTTGTGCAAATTTGGCGAAGGTGTCTATTATCGCGTTCATACTTCCGAAGAACTCCATATGGTCGGCATCTACGTTAAGGATTACGCCGATATGTGGGTGCCAGTGGTGGAAGCTGTTGCTGTATTCGCATGCCTCCAGCACAAAGTATGGCGAGTTTCCTATAAAATAGTTGGTGTCTCCTATATAGCCGCCTATGTTTACGGTAGGGTCAAGCCCGGCGGCCTGCGTGATTTTCGTCACAAGCGCGGTGGTACTGGTTTTGCCGTGAGTACCCGCAACACATACCGCATACTCAAAGGCTTTTAGTATTGCGCCTACAAGTTCTGCCCTTACCATGGTGGTAACGCCTTTTTCCCTTGCGGATGAAAGCTCTGGGTTATCGGGCTTTATTGCGGCTGTGTATACCACCAGGTCAATATCCGGGGTTATGTTGCCTGCGTCACACCCGATTGATATGTTAATTCCCACGTCGCGTAAATGGTTTGTTGTGGGGGAGGCTGTTTTGTCCGAGCCACTTACCTTATAGCCGTCATGCAAAAGTGTTTCAGCCAGTCCACTCATACTTATGCCGCCAATGCCAATAAAATGCACGCGACTGGCACCTGCCAGGTCAATTTTTTTTCGCATTTTTCGCTCCTAAAATATGATTTATTATGCACTTGTAATTTTCAGTATAAATATATGCTTCTGGTAGTTATTATACCCATTTACAGCCCACTTGCATATGATGTAAAATCACAATTGCGGCATAAATCCCAAGAAATGAGCGTATTTGTATGATTCAGAAAAATGTATTGGTTCTTTTTGGCGGCACATCACCGGAGCATGAGATTTCTATGGCCTCTGCGGCGGCGGTTATCGGGTCTTTGGGCCGGCACAATGTTGTTCCGGTTTATATTACCCGTGGCGGTAAATGGCTACTTTATGACGGAAAGCTTGACAATATCCAGTCTATAGATTGGGAACGGTTTGGTACCCCGGCAATACTAAGCCCGGATAGGACTAATAAGGGTGTGCTTCGTATTGTTGGCGATAAGGTCAAGGTAATACCCGTTGATATTGTGTTTCCTGTGCTTCATGGGCCGGATGGCGAGGATGGTACTGTGCAGGGGCTGTGTGAGCTTGCTGGCCTGCCTTATGTGGGTAGCGGTGTGCTTTCTTCGGCACTGGCTATGGATAAGGCGTTTGCTAAGTTGATTGCTAAAAGCCTTAAAATCCCCCAGGGGGATTATCTGGTGTTTAAGCGTTATGCGCTTTCGGATATAGAGCCTGCACTTAAGAAGGTGCGGTATAAGTTGGGCTACCCTTGTTTTGTAAAGCCTGCTGTGGGCGGTTCTTCTATTGGTATAACCAAGGCCAATAATAAACAGGAACTTAAAGAGGCCATTGCTTTGGCACTTAAATACGATAACAAGGTAATCGTGGAGAAGGCTATCAAAGGCCGCGAGTTAGAGGTAGGCGTGCTGGGGCAAAATGCCGGTGCGGAGGCTTCTGTTGTTGGTGAAATTGTTCCTGATGGGGAATTTTACGATTACGATGCTAAATATGTAAAACCCGGCTCTAAAACGCTGGTACCGGCGGAATTGCCAGAGCAAACCATTGCGGAGATACAGAAACACGCGCTGGAGCTGTTCCGTGGCATAGACGGGCGCGGCATGGCACGGGTGGACTTTTTTGTTGATGAAACGGGCAAGGTATTGCTAAACGAGATTAACACCGTACCAGGCTATACAAATATAAGCATGTACTCCAAGCTATGGGAAGCCAGTGGTGTACCACGCACGGTACTTATTGAGCGGTTATTGGAACTGGCGTTAGAACAATGACCAAACAGTTACAGGTAACGCCGATATCCGAAATAGCAGAACCCGCCAACACCCCGATAGGAATATTCGATTCGGGCGTAGGCGGGTTAACTGTGCTTGCGAAAGTGCAACAGGCCCTGCCGGGCGAATCTATTATATATGTAGGCGACACCGCAAATGCGCCATATGGCGGGAAATCTTATGACGAGCTTTTGCAACACGCGCGAGATATTATTAACTTCTTGCGTGGGCAGGGTGTGAAGGCTGTTGTGCTTGCGTGTGGCACTACCAGCTCTACTGTTTACCGGCAACTGGTTAAGGAATACCCCGATATACCGCTAATTGATGTAATTAGGCCGGGAGTTAATGCTTGTGTTGAACTTGCGAGCCAAAATCCCGATTTGCGTATTGGGCTTATTGCTACAGCCGCTACCGTTAATAGCGGGTTGTTTGCGAAGCTGTTGACGGACGAAAAACCCGATACTTCACTTCTAACCCAAGCCTGCCCTTTATTCGCGCCAATGGTTGAAGCTGGGGTGACCCATGGCCTTATAGCAAAATGGGCAGTAGAAGCCTATATAGACTCTTGGCGCGGTAACGTTGATGCTTTGGTGCTGGGTTGTACGCATTATCCGCTATTGTCGGGCACGCTTTCAAGCGTTTTGGGTGCAGACGTACAGCTTATTGACATGGCAACCCACGCAACACAGGCATTAAAGGCACAGTTAATTGCAGTAGGTTGCTTACATGATGGTGATTCACTACCGTATAGTAAATTCTATGTAAGCGGCAACCCAGACAATTTTAATAAAACTGCACGGTTTATATTAAACCGCGAAGTAAATGCACAACGCCTATATCAAGATTACGGAGGCCAGACATGAGTAAAATACAAGAGATTATTAAAAACAAAAAGCATTATGACGGCAGTACACTTGTGGAACGCATGAAAGAATGCCATACAAATGCCATCAGCATAGCACTGGTTGAAAACTATGAGATTTGCGAAGTATATACTCACGGAGTAAAGCGCAAAGGAAATACAGATGAGGTTACAGCAAACACGCTTTTTCAAGCGGCCTCAATCAGCAAGCCGGTATTTGCCGTTGCTGTTATGCGATTGTTCGAGCGTGGAATTCTTGATATAGACGCAGATATTTCTAATTATCTTGTAGGCTATGACGTGCCTACATACGATAATCAAAAGCATAAAATCAATCTAAGGCAGATACTAAGTCATAATGCAGGCTTGAACATTCATGGTTTCGCCGGGTATCAGCAAGGGCAAAAAGTACCAACGATTGAACAAATATTAAACGGAGCACCCCCGACTAATCATCTAAAACTTAAACTAGAAAAAAAGCCTGAGACCGGACACCAATATTCGGGCGGCGGGTATGTTCTTGCACAAAAAATAGTTACCGATGTGTACAAGCATAATTTTTGTGAACTGATGGACGAATTGGTTTTGTCGCCGCTTTCCATGACACTTAGCACATTTTCACAGCCTTTGCAAAGCGATAGGTTAAATGAAATCGCTTTTGGTTATAACGACCATAATTTAGAACTACCCGGCGGGTATGACATAATGCCAGAATTATCGGCGGCGGGGTTATGGACAACACCCTCAGACCTTGCGCGGCTTGGCGTTGAGATAATGAAAGTGTTAAAAAATGAAAGCACATACCTTAAAAAAGATACGGCTACACTAATGACAACAAAAGCGTATGAAGAGTCACGCCATGGGGTGGGGTTTGTCGCAGGTGAAAGCAAAAAGGGATTGATTTTTGGACATAGCGGGTACAATGACGGTTTCGTTTCTAATATGACTTTTTGTGCTGATGACGGTTCGGGAATCGTTGTAATGGTAAACTCTAATATTGGTGATGACATCCCTTCTGAAGTTACCAGCAGTTTTAAGGATGTATATGGCTGGTAATGTACATGCTTTTGCCGGTGCTTTCGGAGGTAAACAAAAGTGATTTTTATTAGATTCGTAGTACGTACAGTTTTTCATATTGGAATTATTGAGTCATTTCTTATGTTTTTTGTGCTGATTAATCTGCTGGCTTTTTTGCTCTATTTTATTGATAGACGGTGGGCTGTAAAAGGTAAATGGTGGGTAAGTAGAGTCTTGCTGGTTCTTTTCGCATTAGCGTGTGGCGGGGTTGGTGCTTTTTTGGCTATGTGTACAGATAAAAACAAAGCTAAGAGCACTAAACTTAGGCTGGTTGTGGTGGTAGGCATGGTTATCGCGCTTATTCCTATGATACATTTAGCCCATGCTTTTACACTGGATAGGATAGTACGCTATGTAGAGGTTGAATTTAGCTCCCCAAACTGGCCTGTTGAACTTAACGGTTACCGCATTGCCTTTATAACGGACCCGCATGTTATTTCAGATGAAACCATTGCAAAGGTAGCCGCTGAGTTAAATGAGCGAAACCTAGATTTACTGCTTCTAGGCGGAGATTTCTCTATGTGGGATGGCCATTACCAGGGAACGATAAGAGAACTTGCGCAGGTAGCCACAACCGACGGCATTTTTGGTGTAGAAGGCAACCATGATAACCACGAGTGGCTTTTTAGTGCCATGGCGCAACACGGGATGACCCCACTGGATAACAGCGGCGTACACATACGTGATGCTTTTTTCTTAGCAGGTGTGCATGACAAATTAAACCGAAACCCAAACGTAGCGGAAGCCATCGCAGGCGCATACCTGGACGATTTTGTGCTACTGGTTTCCCATAACCCGGATGTCACAATGAGACAGTCTACTACCGGTGTGGACTTGGTGCTATCGGGCCATACGCATTCCGGGCAAATTACTTTTTTTGGCTTTTCAATGTACCTGTTGCGTGGTAGCATTACAAACTACGGAACGCGCTTTTCCAGAGGGTTTGCTTACTCGGCAGATGGTATTCCGGTGTATACCAGCACCGGTATTGGGATTTATTACGAAATACCACGGGTGTTCGCACGGCCCGAGGTTGTTATTTTTACTATGTACAATGAGGAGAAAGTATGAAACATCCGTGAAGCGGATTTTCATACCAACTATTTGTTCCGCCAACGAAGGAGGCACGAATTAAACAATGAAAATTATTGACGCGCACACACATTTTTCCAATGTCCAGGCTTTTCATGGAGCGGCAGATGAATCCGGTGTGGATTTTTCTTACCAAGGCATGATTAAAGAGCAGGCCGAAAATGGCATTGTAGCATCGGTATGCATGGGGCTGGTGGAGACGCTACCATGGGCTTTTCCAGATAGAGAAGCCCCAGCGTTTATGCATGCCAACCCGCCGCTACAGCCGGGTGAGAAAGCCGCTGTAACGAGTGGTTTCCCCCTACACGAGGACTGCCCACCTACTATGCATGTATGCATGGGCGTAAACCCACACTGCCTAAACGACGAAAAGGTTGCCGAGTTTGCCAAGCTACTAAAATCCAGCCAAGCCCAAAGCCGGATAGTAGGCTTTAAAATCTACGCCGGGTATTATCATGTGAATATAAATGACCCAATATACACACCCGTATATAAACTAGCGGCAGAGCACGGCCTTACAGTGGCCATACACACCGGCGACACCTACGCGGAAACAGCGCTACTGGAGTACTCCCACCCCCTAGCCGCAGACCGCTTGGCTGTAAATTTTAGGGATGTGAACTTCATGCTATGCCATATGGGCGACCCATGGATTATGGATGCTTGCGAGGTAGCGTATAAAAACCGCAATGTATACCTGGATATTTCCGGCCTACAAGCCGGTGACGCGGCCCTTATTGCCGCGACGGAAGCCCGCCCGCATGTGATGCACCACTACACACAGGGGCTATCGTATCTTAATGCATATGAAAAGGTGCTATTTGGAACGGACTGGCCGCTTGTACCGTTAGGGGCTTATATTGAGTTTTGCAAAAAGATTGTGCCACCCGAAACATATGAAGATGTGTTTTATAATAATGCCGCAAGGCTATTTAAACTGGGTTAGTAGCCGGTTTTGATGATATCAACAAAGGTTTATCTCGGCCATAACCGCGGCAAGCCGCCGGTTTTGATGATACCGACAAAAGCGGTATGAAATTGCAGGCAAGCACTTATAATCAGCGGGGTTGAGGCATGTATGAACTGGAAAAAATTCTTTACTAGATTATCAGTTTTTGCGGTTATTGTGCTGGTTATTTTGGCCCTGTTGCCTATACTTGTGATGTCCATGTTTTTGGGCCAAAGATACTATCAGTACCAGCATAACCCCGCCGGTTTTGGGATAGCACCTTATCAGATTTCCCTCACAACCTATGACGGGCTAACCCTTGCCGCGTGGCACACCTTTGCCTCACACGATGAAAACGAACCGCCACACGGCACAGTTATAGTACTCTCAGGCTTGCAAGAACCTTCGATTACCGCGTTTTTCGGTTATGCCAGCATGCTGGCAAATAACGGTTGGGATACCCTACTAATAGAAAAACGCGCAAGAAGCCTAAGTGCAGGCGATAGCATAGGCTTTGGCATATCCGAGTGGCTGGACGTAAAAGCAGGGGTATATTACCTAGATGCAGACCCACGCGCCGGGGATTTACCCATAGTAACCATGGGAACATCGGCAGGCGGCGCAACGGTAATAATCGCGGGTGGTGAAATCCCGCGTATAGACGGCGTTATAGCAATTTCTGCGTATTCTAATTTTGTGGACTTATATGTAGATGGCATTGCCATGATGGGATTGCCAAGGTTTTTGGGCACGTTAACAACCCCCTTTATGCACTTACGAATGGGCATAAGCTTTGGGTTTAGCCAAACCCGCCTAACCCCGGAAAACGGTATCGCCAATTTGGGCCACCGCCCGATACTACTAATGCACTCCACCGAAGATTGGCAAGTACCGTTTTCCCATTTTAAGCGGCTACGGCAGGTAGCGGAAGATAGCGATATAAACATTACCACCTTCGTAAGAGAAGGCGATTGGCATTTTGTGTGCTATGACCGGTACATATTCACCCCCGCCCGTGATGTGGAGTTTACCCGGGCGATATTGGGGTTTTTACAACAATTTGACTCCCAGTCACTCCGGGCTTGACCCCATATGCGCCAACTTAAGGGGCGAAGCCCGGAAAAGCCCCCTTCTTTAGAAGGGGGTGCCGCCAAAGGCGGCGGGGGTTGCAGGTTGCGATAGGCTAAAAGCCAACCCCCGGCCCTTCGGGCC